>Ga0310691_10007778_pt1 | contig 11107 bp, 10 predicted proteins | sample 176DNAGHGlowgp2_FD_203887 | JGI IMG/M metagenome (GOLD analysis project Ga0310691, IMG submission 203887) | Sheep rumen microbial communities from Palmerston North, Manawatu-Wanganui, New Zealand - 1766 DNA GHGlow gp2 (v2) (version 2) | ecosystem: Host-associated > Mammals > Digestive system >... | reverse complement strand
TGGCCAGTAATAACAAAAGCAATCACCATAATGTTAGAAACTGGTGACTGGGAAAAGATTCCTGTTGTAGATTCAACGATATATGTTAGAGCAATACACTATAAAACAAAATTACCAATTTACACAATTAAACGATATATAAATTTTGCTATGAACAAACTAATTGGTAAAGAATACAATAGAATTCAAGAACAATTAAAAAGGAATTTATACAATATCAACATATAAATAAAATTGGCGGGAGCGAGGTCTTGTTGTTTCATGCCATATTAAATCTCCTCCCTTGCCCCTGCCATTTATCATATTTGACCTTAAAATAAAAAACCACTAGAGAAGTTCTCTAGTGGTTTTTGAAGTAGAAAGGAGTTAAACTACTTCTTGAACATGATTGTGACGTTTCTACGGGCGTCAGGAATACCACAAGCGAATGGCATATCCAAACGAGCGAGAGAAGTCATCTTTTCGCCGTTACCATACTGTGACATCTTAATGGAAACACCATCAACAGTCTCAGTAGAGTTTTCAGAACCAGGAAGGTCAGTGAATTTGTATGTATCCCAGGCAAGAGCATCAGCTTCACGGGCTACACCAACGGAATATGTACCGGATTCAGCAGCGAGAGTGAATGTTAGAGCAGAAGTACCTTCAGCTACCCAAGCATTGGGGTTGCCAAATGCCTTACCCTGTTCAGTAATTCTCAATTCAGGGAAATGACCATCCTTATCTACGGAAACAACATATGGAATGTCGGTTTCAATACCATTGACATCAACGAGGAACAAACCATCAGCAGTGAATGGAGCGTTCTTTTGAATGTTGGCAACAGTACCAGTAGAAACAGGAGCGAAACCACCATCAGCAGAAGTAAGAGTTATGGACAATGTTTCGTTTCCAGCAATCTTAACTTCAGGCATATTGGAAAGATCAATCTGGGAACAGCCGGCATATTCACCAAGGTAGTTCTTACCATAGATCTCCTTCTGGATTTCGTCTGGAATGTAATTAGCCAAACCAGTAGCAGCGATACGGCCATGAACGGTTGGAGATGTGAATGTTACGAAATCACCAGCACAAGCGGCTTCTTCTAGAGCAGCAGCAGCATTGGTAAGGGTGTTGAAATTAGCTTCACCAACAATGGTCTGGGCAGATTCAAAAGCAGTCTTATCAATTACATCTTTCTGTACTTGACGAGCGAGCTTCTGTGCCTTTGGCTTAGCAACTTCTTTGGTGAAGGATTCAATGTCATTGAGCTTGTTCCATACATCCAATTCAACAGAAGTATTCTTGTTTTCACAGGTTACTGTGTATTCAACTTCGTTAATGGTGTCGGGGTCAGCAACAAGACCATCTACAACTTTACCAGGATCAGGAATATAGACAGTATAAGACTGGCCATATTTCATGCCTTCACGCTGGGACTGTGGAAGATAGGATTTGGACTTCTTTACATAGTCCATGTTGTCAGCTGCAATAGCAGCAATAATTTTTGTCTTATGGTTATTTGAAAAAGCCATGATTAATACCTCATAAAAAATGATTGAACAGAAAACAACAACTTTGTTTTCCAATTTTGTTTTAATTTGTTGAATTTGATTTACCGCTACGAACTAGCCATTGTTCTTCGCTCAATCAGAGTTTTTATGAGGGAATTCCGTTAAACCCTTCGTTGCTATCGTTGGCTTGTGATAACAACATAATATTTTTAGACTAGATTTATGGCTCTAGTTGCCAAATCTAATTATATGTATAATAACTGCCTTCAAATTAAAAAAGGATTGGTGTTTTACACACCAATCCAATTAAAGGAGAATAACATATGATACAACATTCTATTTATACGCTAGTCTTCAGGATTCCCAAGTCTATTCCTTATTGGTGTAGATTCGTACTCCACTAAATCTACGTCTTCATAGAATGTTAGAGCCAAACTATCAGTAGTGTCAGGGCTCCTTCCCAATACTTCTCTTATTTGGTCTTTAGGAATCAATCGTATTTTGTTTTCACCACTATACAAATACTCTATACTTTCAATTTCTTCTTTTACTTTGTTCATAGAAGCTTCATCATTGAATGACAAATAAGATAGTTTATAGCACATTGAGAAATACATTTCTGCTCTAGTATTAAGATATGCTTTGTCTTTTGAAGGAGCACCAAAATTTACTTTCATACAAGAATACTGGTTTGATAGATTATCATAGATTTCTTTTCCATAGCCAGCATCAATAAACACACATTGAACTTTTGGATTGCCAATACTTCTCAAAGCCAAATACAATGTTGTACTAACATTTCCGACTTGTCCATCGTCACAATACCAGAATCCATAAATGTGTTTATTGTCCCTTATACAAATGCTAGTTTTATCGTTACCAAAGCCACTAGGGTCAATACCAACTACGACTTGATATGGATTTGTATTTGAAGCACACCATTCCCAGTTCTTAATAATTTTTGCTAGAGAAAGATTGCTAACACCTTCAAGAATTTCACCATCAAATTCCTGTCGCATCATCTCAGGATCTTTGACTGTGCTTCTCATTAGTTCAATTTGCTCATCAGTAATATAAATGTTATCGCTTGTTTTGGCAGTAATTATATCAATCTCATTTTTGTTATCTTTAATGAAACGATTGAACCAACTCGTTACCCTTGGGGTTGTCATAGTATAGATTTTTGGTTCTATACCTTTACCACGCATACAGAAAGTTAATGTTGAGAACAAATTAGCTGGAGCCAAAGCAATTTCATCCAAAATAGCAACACTAATCTCAGTAAAACCACGGCACGATTCAATAGACTCATAACTAATGCCATATAGTTTTCCACCATTTGTAGTTGTTATGCTCATATTGCCTTTGTTGTAAGAGAATGAGATACCCATTTCATACAAACGATTAACGATTTCATTCATTAAGTTTTCGCTCAATGCTTTGAAGTTCTGCGCGGTAACAATGATTCTAAGTCCTTGTTGTAAACATATAGCTGCTTTCAAACTAGCAACGAAACTTTTACCTGCACCACGCCCACAAACCATACAAACTATTTTGCTTGTACTTTGAAGGAATTTCTTTTGGTGAGGCAAAAGTTCGTATGTAATTTTATTTTTCATCTTTCTTTGGTGCGTCAGTAAATATGATAGTTAATCCACCAGAATCTTTATTCTCTGGTTCTGTTGTAGTTTGTTTAGTTTCAATCCTCCATTCTCGCTTATTATCATCTTCAAAAAGATACTTAAATCGTTTGTTCAAAATTTCAAATTCAGTAGATTTTGGATTTGGATTTAATGCAGCTTTCCTCATATAATGAACGAGAAGTTCCTGTGTCCTTTCAAATAGCCATACTTTGGTTTTTGTTAGCCATTCAGCTAACAATGTATCGCTTTTGTAGTCACCATTTTCATATCTACCAAAGTCAAAATGACAAGGCCAAATAGAGTTTAATCCAACAATGTTTGAACGAAGATTGTAAGGCATAAATTGTTCTATGCTTCTTAAAAAATTACATAGTCCTTTATACGATTTATCTTCACCTTTACCATTCCATTCTGCATCAAGGAAGTCATTTCTAAATTGGCATATCTTGCTTAGAGTTAGAATGGTATATGTTATGCCACTCGGATTGAATCCATCTAGATCTGTATTGTCAACATTGAAAGCATTCGCCAATGGTGTTGAAGTTGTAGAACTAAAGTCAAGAGAATCTATTGAACACAAGAAGTCCAATTGTTTTATTCTCTGTTTATAGACTGGAACCCATTTCTCTTTTCCAACACCACCAGACCCAGGATATGGAGGTATTATTTTATCCAATTCTTCATCAGTATAAAACATAGCGACCTCACATTGCTACTAGATCTTGCGTAGCATTTCTTTGAGTTTAGTATCGTCACCACCCATTATAATATCAGGCTGTGTTTTATTTTCAGCACCAGGTCTACCAATTGGCTTTGCTAGATTGTTGACAGGAGCTTGTGTTGGTGCAGCTGGAGCCACGGTTTCTGTGGAAGGAGCTGGTGTTGGAGCTGGTTTCATGAATGAATCTTTCTCACTAACAAGTTTGTTTTCCAAATCACGAACAGCCATCAATCTAAACAAAGGATTTCTCTGGCTAAATATGTTTTGAACTACTTCAGGATTCGTAGCCATTTCATACAAAATACGAGAACTATTTGGTGTCTGGTGTAGATATTCCAATACATTCTTTTCCTGTTCCAACAAATCGCTTAGACCTTTACCAAAAGCATCTTCAACAGCTCTTTGATATTCATATCGTTTATCATCAGGGAACCAGGAGTTAATGCCTTCTTCAATTTCTCTATCGTGTTCTTGTGATTGACGAATTCTTTCCTGTTGCTCTTCAAAGTTCTTCTGCATTTCAGACATTTTGGCTTCCATTAGAGCATTTACTTTTTCTTCAGTAAGATAACCAATATATTCGTCATCAGTCTTGAAAGCATCTCTGTACTTTCTTTCTGGTGCAGGAGTTTCCAATTTCTTCAAACGAGCTTCCAAGTCACTAATTTGTGCTTCATATTTGCTCTTCTGTTTTGAGAGCTGTCTACGGAATGAATATGTTGCTTTATCCAAGTCTGTTAACTCAGACTTGTTTACTGGTGTTGGAGCAGGATTTTGCTCAACAGGAGTTTCGTTTGTTTGTGTTGGTGTCTGTTCAACAGGACTTTCGTTCGTTTGTTCTACGGGTGTTTCTGTTGCGGTCTCCTGTGGCTGTGTATTTTCAGCTTCAGTTTCAGACTTAATTTCATTTACTACATTTTCGTAATTAACCATTTCTTTACTCCTAGAGGTTTTGCAGCCTCATAATGGGAAAGTTGTTTTTGAAGCCATCTCAAAGCCCATTTCCTTGAGAGAACTGTGTTAAAATTTTTATTATTGATCTTTCATTAAAAACATTGGATAATATCCATTACCAATAGAATTATAGGTGTCTACTGTATATTGGTTTAATTCTTCACTTTTATAAGATAAGTAACAACAATCACTCCAATCATACTGTTCAGCATCATCAGCTCTTGTTTTTGAACCAGCAATAAAACCATCAGCAAGTTCACCATCTCTCCAACGAACAGGGTCTCCTTCATAATCCAATAGATTGTATTTGTCATAGTCTTCAAAATTTTGAACTGCAGTAGAATTATTATTTAAAATACTAGCAAGCACATTTAATTCAGCAGAAGTTGGTATATGGTAACCAATATACTTACCATTTGCTTGTAAGTCAGCCAAATCATTTTCAGCATTTACTCCACGATAATAAGTATGACCATTATATTCTACTGTGTCATATTCACCAGCTTCACTAGACATAGAATACTTTAACCAAGTTTGTGTATTAATACCATCACTAATAGTAATATCATCTCCTGCAGGTGGAGTTGGCTCAGGAGGTACAGGAGAATCACCACCAACGAATTTTACTCCCAATGAACCAGGAATTTTGTTTGTAACATTTACACTAATAGCACCAGGAACATATGAACCAGTAGTAACGAGAATAGCACTATCTGGTTTCGTTCCACTAGAACTAACATCAAATACATCAATGGCTACTTCATCCTGTGCTTCATACACATTTATCTTTTCATTGTTAAATAATTTGTGATTCTCAGCCATCTTTTTATACCTCGTTTTGTATTTATTACTTTGTCATTATTTTAGAACCATTCAGGATATTGTGCTAGAGCTTGAGCATAGTCAGCAGCTGCAGTACATCCACTAAAGCACGCACTTGTATTTTGTAAATTAGGACATGCAGCATACATTGCAGTAATAAAAGGAATCAAATTGCTTGTTAGACTTCTATTATTAGCAAAGAAACCACTAAATGAACTCAAATTTTCACCATTGTGTAAGTTCTCTGGTGATTGTGGTATCTCAATGATATTTTTACCTCTAAAATCAGAACCATCATTCCACCACGGATTTTTAGCATTATATGCTCGTTTACCCCAAAAGTCCATTGATTTTATAGAAGTTAAACTTGCAGTTGTCAAAGGTCCATCTTCTCTATATACTATCCTATAACTACCAGTATAAGTTCTCCAATTATCCCACACCAATGAATATAAACCAGCACTCGGAGCATAAATTCCTAAACCGTCACTAAGACCACCAGCAGGGTTAGTAGTATATCTACCAGACCAATCGCCACCTTCTACTTGATAATATGAAGCAGTAAGATTTTTATAAACACCATCAGCTGGGTCAATAGTCATTTTTAATTCACCTGTTGTTCCATATGTAAAACCAGAGTAAGAACTTGGTGTTGGCTCATCATTCTTATATTCAAAGAACTTTCCATTCAACGATATTGGTTTTCCATTTACTACTATCATTTTTATCCCCATGCTATTGCTGTTTGAAGATTATTAAACATTGCTGCTTTTAGTTTATAATATGTAAACGGTCTAACAAATGTACCGTGAAAAGCACCCATACTTTTTATAATTATAGGATCTATTGTTAAATGAGCATAACCAAACAATATATCATCTATATAAAAATAACATAATCTATTAGCTCTATCAAATACATATTTTATTTTTTGTTTGCTTGTATCACCAAACCACATACCAACCCAAGGATTTATATTGTTTGATCCATACACACTATAGTAATAATACCTTTTAGAATATGAATCGTATTTTAAATATTTTTGTAAGCTTTCTTCAGATGTCCAACTGTCAATGTAATCATTAAGCATAACAACACTATGATATATTCTATATAAGAAAGCATCAGCTTTTTGACTTTGTGCCTCATGTTGCCAAATATGATTTAGATCTTTATCATATAATTCAAAGTAATCCCAATATGTCTGTTCAGTAGTACTTACACTACTTCTTTCATATGTAGTATATGTTATAGTAATATAATTTAAATCATCTTCATCAGGAATATTTAAATCATAACCATAGTCATAGCTTTTACTTGTTAGAACAGTATTACCATAATCAGACAATACTTTAGTTACAGGATAAATTATATTCCCCTTAACGGTTACATCATTTGTATTAAACTTAAATTGATTGCCTGTTAAAGTAGAACCAGTAATCTCATATCCTTCAAAAATATAACCTTGTTCTACATTACTACTCAATGTAACAGTATCTCCATAATAACCAGTAGTTTTATCTGCAGTAATAGTTCCACCACTTGTTTGTTGTAATGTCAAATTGTAAACATTGTGATTGAAAGCACCCTGTGCAGTTACATTTCCACCATTAAAAGCAAATTGGTTACCAGTCAATGTAGCACCAGTCACATTGTAATTTGTAAAAGTATAACCAGTATCCGCAGTATTGCTCAATGTTACAACATCACCATCATAGCCAGTAGATTTATTAGAAGCAATAGTACCACCAGTTCTTTGTTGGATAGATACATTTCTAACAGGCCAAGCAGAGAAGTTTGCTTTTGCAGTCACATTGCTTTCGTTTATTGTAAATTGGTTACCAGTCAATGTCGCACCAGTAATAGAATAATCTCTAAATCCATAATGTTCTGCAGGAGTATTAGACAAAGTAACAGTATCACCATAGTATCCTGTTGACTTATCGCTTGTTATTGTTCCACCAGTAGTTTGTTGTAAATTTATGTTGTACACATTATGTGTAAATGAAGGAGCTACATAGATGTCTTCTCTATTGAAACGAACTTGTACACCAGTCAAAGTTGAACCAGTAACACTATAATTGTCAAATGAATAACCAGCAGAAGGATTGTTATACAAAGTAACAACATCGCCACGATTACCAGACATTCTATTAGCCGTTATTGTTCCACCAATAGCTTGGTCTAAATGTAGATTGTATACTGTTGTATCACCATACGTCAATCTAACACCATTCTTTGCTAAATGAAAATTATTTAATGATAAAATCTCTGGCATATGGTTGTGTCCTTAATACTTTGAATTAATGCCCCATATTTGATTTACTGGATAACGAATGTATATACCTGTTCCTGTAAATCCACTATATGCTGTTGCTACTATGATTCCGACTGGACCCGAATTTAGAAATTGAGTTAGGATTTCTTCCATTGTTTAAGCCTTTCTGTTGATGCCGACGATTCTTTGTAATCTAAACATTCCTGCACCAGATGTAAAAGCAACTAGTCCAGTAGTGTATAAATTATATCTACACTGACGAACCAAAGTTACTTTATTATTTGTTAGTTGTAAATAACCGAAATGATGACCCATAGCATAGTTGCTATAAGTTTGTGCTAAACCACCACAAGCAAGACCAGTAAAATTCAAGCCATCATTATGAAAATAGTTACACTTCAATCCATATTCAGATGGGTTTTCACCATACCATTCTACTCGCAAATCATTAAAGGAAGAAGGTGGTTCACTCAAAGCTCCAGTAGTTGCATCAGCAGTAAGATTTCCACTCCACAGCACCGTTTCATTATATCCAGGCACCACTCCCAACGGACTATCAACAGTTCCGTTTCCTGAGAGTGTATTGTCATGAGATACTTCTTGCTGAGTTGCTAGCAAATAATTATTTGTTGCGATTGCGTTGATTTCACTCATTATGCGTTACCTCCACTGATGCGATTGATGCCGATGACTTTTAACAGCACAATCTTATTACTTTGAGATATAGTTGGGTTTGCTGCATTTTTAATGTTAATTTCAGCATAATTGTTTACAGTGAATTGAGTAGCAGAATAATTCATTCTAGTTATTTTTATGTAAAGACCATTTGATGGACTGAATAAGTTAGAATAAAGATTGAAAGTACTGCTTGACATATCTGTTCGGAATCGCTGAACTTCAATTATGTTATCGTTTGTCTTAAAAACTACATCAAAGTATTCAAAATTAGTTATGTTTTCAGAAAATACACCAGTGTCAGCTGTACCAGCTGTGCTTTCCCACAGCACCGTTTCATCGTTGGAAACCCTTACAGTTCCTTCTCTTGGACTGTCAACTTTAATTCCTGGCCCACCTACGAAATTGGTAGCACTTGTTTGACCAATAACATAAGTGCCATTTGCTATACTTTGTATGTTTTCACTCATAAACTTTTCTCCTTACGATTTGCGATTGATGCCGACGACTTTGTAAAGTGAACCAGGGAACCACTTATTACTCCAATTTGGGTTCTGAACAGAAGTATAATTATTATATGCTGCCGACACATTACAAATGTTATCTGTTATTCTAGCTTTTAATATAAACCAGTTTGCAGTCACGTTATTTTCTGGGTATGGCCCATATTGAAAATTTGCAACAGACCCACTAAAATTATCAATTTCACACACGTCATAATATGTTATATTTTCAGATGATGTTTTTTTATTCACATTAAGATAAAATCGAAGTCTTTCAAAATTTGAAATAGATTCGCTTAACTGTATTGTTTCTCCGCTAGATGTTCCACCATAAACTTTAGGTGTTGCAGAATAAAGCACAGTCTCATCAACACCAAGCAGCTGAGCAACAGCATTCAAGTTGACGCCCAATGCATATTGAGCAGAGTTAGAAGCATGTACCAATGTGTCGTCGTGAACGAGCCATTGTTTCTCAGCACCATATTGAGCAATAGCACTACCATTTATTGCCGAGACTTCATCTACTGCATTGTAACCAAGTTCACTTTCTTTCAAGTAATCACCACTAACAGTACTGAACGCAGTAGTGTCCAGCTTATTAGTAACTGTGTTCCATGTGGCACTATTATTATGAACAGCAGCATTAACTTCAGCATCGCCTTGAGTTCCTGTTACAGCACTATTCACAGCATCATTAAACCAAGTACCATTAACATCAAAATATACAGTATTGTTTGAACTAACAATGTCAATGGAACCATTACTATCAACGCTAGCAGTTGGGCTAGTTTCACTACCAGTCCAAGATCCACTATAAACATTTACAGTATCATAAACATTATTCCATTCATTAGCACTAATTGGTTGGTGAGCAGTTAGATAGCCTTGTGAATCAACCCAAGCAGTAGTAGCATAACCATCCAAGCTCTGGTGAGCCGTTAGGAATGTACCACTAACATCACTAAATGAAGTAGTATCTAATTTGTTATCAATGGCACCAGACATATAAGTTGGGTCAAATGCAGGAGGTATCAATGCAGTTGCTTCGTTGTAAGCATTGGCACTAGCTTCTTTTATGGTATTAGTCCAATCTGTTTCTTCAGTAAGATAACCACTTGGATTGCTATTCATTGGATAAAATTGAGAAGCATCAGTTAGATATGAAGCAGAATTGTTGCTATAAGTATTATAAGTATCATTCCAATTACCACTATTACTTTGAACAGTAGTATTGACTACATTTATAGTAGCAGAATTGTTATGAACATAAGTATTAACTTCAGCATCTCCTTGAGCACCAGTTACTGCACTATTCACAGCATCATTAAACCAAGTCCCATTTACACCCAAAATAACTTCATTATTACCACTTGTTATGTTGATGGTATTGTCACTTGTTAATGATTGAACTTCAGCAACACCCAATGGTGTATCTTTACCATTGCCAGTCAATGTTGAATCAGTATCAACACCAGTAAATGTTTCGCTAGCCCATGAAGCAGAATTGGATTGTACTGTTTCGTATGAACTATTCCATTCATTAGCACTAATTGGTTGATGAGCCGTTAAGAATGTCCCACTAACATCGCTAAAAGCAGAGAAATCCAACTTATTATCAACAGCACCAGAAACATAATTAACCTCTTCTTGTATGTTAGTTACAGAATTCCAAACACCACTATTGCTAGTCAATGTTTCGTATGCTTCATTCCATTCTGTTGAACTTGTTGGATTCTGTTGAGCCGCATAAGCACTAGCTTCTTGAATAGTGTCTAGCCAATCTTTACCACTAATAACATAATCAGTAATGTTGATGTTTGGGCCAGCACTATAAGCACTAAGTCCTGTGGTTACTACACCACTCAAATAATCTATGCTACCACTTAGATAGCTATCGTCACCTTGTAATTCAGTTATATCATTGTGAATTGTATCAAAAGCATTAGACAAACCACTGTCCAATGCAGCACTATAACCAGTAAAAGCACTAATGTCTAATTTATTGTCCAGCCCACTTA
>Ga0310691_10007776_pt1 | contig 11109 bp, 6 predicted proteins | sample 176DNAGHGlowgp2_FD_203887 | JGI IMG/M metagenome (GOLD analysis project Ga0310691, IMG submission 203887) | Sheep rumen microbial communities from Palmerston North, Manawatu-Wanganui, New Zealand - 1766 DNA GHGlow gp2 (v2) (version 2) | ecosystem: Host-associated > Mammals > Digestive system >... | reverse complement strand
TGTCATGCCTCTTCACATTGAAATCACAGAAACGAACAGAGGTATTGCTCAAATTGCTGACGTAAATGCCAAAATCGTTATTATTGAAAGAGCTATGTGTCACTGTAATGGTAGGTGGTGTGCGGGTGCCGTCGTTCACGGCACTGATAGCAGAGAGAAAACCGGAAAAAGTGGAGTTATCATACGAAGGGCATGGATAGATGTTGTTATTGCTACACATCCCTGACACGCTGAATCCAGCCTCGTATCCGGCAATACCGCTTGTCCAGTATGAGATGTTGCTTGATGGAGCTGCCACAGAGAAGTCGCAAGCAAAGAACTTGATGCCTCTCACGTGGTCAAGATCCACATGTTTGTGGAAAACATGGTCTTCGTCACCAAGATAGTTTTCATCCACGATGAACCGGCAGCGCTTAAACCATGAGTTGTAGTCGGTCTGCTTACCATTGACGGGGCTGGTATTCTTGTAATGCAAGGCATGGACGCTCCTCTGGTTGTTTCGGAACACGGCGTCCTCAGCATGCACGATGCCACCCGTCGTACTCCAATGATTTGGTCGCCATAACGCTAAAGCACAGACGGCATTCTCTATGGTCGCGCCATTATTCAACTCCACATAACCTTGGGCGTATTGTCCGTTGCCATCCTCATATTGGTGCGCGTTCTTGTTGCCCCAGACTTCGATGCCTTGCCACATGTTGCCACACATGCCTGTCAGAACCGCCCTATAATCAAGAATCAATCTACCACCAGGTTTGACTATGATTTTGGTTGATTCTCCCATATAAATAGTGTTTTCTATGGTTAGAATACCTCCATTTTCAACTATCACATCATGGTCGATATATGTTTCACTACCCCACAATGTCTCTTCTGTGATATACTCAGGTGTAGACGAATAAACATAGTTTTCGCATAAAATCCTGCATTCGTATTTTTCGTCGTAGGGGCCAATCAGTGGAGATGAATCATCGCAATCCTCCTCGTCGGGGCAATTGGGGCAAGTGGCTGGCTTGGGACCAATTCCCCAATTGTAATAGCCGTCGCCGTCGTTGTCAACGCATACAATGTTGCTGTCGTCATATAGCATACTTGTTATTGGTGTATCAATTGAACGACATTTTAAATATGAGTCATTATTTGCATCAATTATAATATTGCAGAAATGCGAATCGTCATATCCATAAGTAGCATAACTTTGTTTAAAAATGTAATAAGGCTTACCAATATCAGGAGAATCTTCTTCAACATATATGTCATAATCTGTTCCTATATGAAAGTTTCCATACATTATTGGGTCTCCAGCCTTTACAACTCCAAAACCGACCATACTCATGGCATGTCCCCATTTTATGACACTACATACTAGAGGCCCTTTGGTTATTAGTTTACTCTTAATTATTTCTTCTCCAAAAAGGTTCAACACACCACCTCCAATTTTGACTATTTCACTTGGGTTTGAGCACTTCCATTCGCACGGAACCGTTTCATGCCATGTGATATACCTAAAACAGGAATCATTGACAATGCCTTCTCGAGCTACATAAATCAACGCTGAATCCGTAATTCCTCCAAAACTATAACTATATCCTGGAGGTCTTCCTCCGCTGCAAGAGAGGATATCTTGCACCGACAATTCGTCATTAATCTGTTGGTTAAAATACAGATTCACCATGCTTTCTACCGAATAAAGTGTAGAAAACGCCCAACAATCCGAATGCCCTGCACATTGTCCATATCTCCATCGAGGTATCCACCCCGAACTGTCAGAATTGAAATAATATGTGCCTGAGTTTTGCGAGCCATGCCGAGTACGCCAATCGAATTCCTTTACTATGTTGTCGCTTGCTGGAGGAGTATTATCATTCAAGGGAGAATAATAGCCGTATGCATAATAATCCCATCCTTGTAGATTGGGCATTTCACCCCCAAACATAGCCTTCCTTTCTTGGTATCTTAAATTGGAAAGGAAAGTGGTGTCGGCACGCCACGCTTTCTTGTAATCCGAAAGTTTGGCGTTGATTCTATCCACGATTTGAAGGTTCTTTGCAAGGAAGATAGAATCGGAAACTGCCAACACATCATGTCTACTCATGACAGTCCGATTGTTAGTGATGCTTGCAAGGTAGAATGAAGCATCACAGAGGGTAACGATGAGGGATTTGGGATTAATGTTGTCCAAGGCAGCGGTCTCAAACGCTGCACCTTGGAATTGGGTATCTTCTTCCGTCGCATAAAGGCTATTGCGTTCATAAACCAACCATTCATCGTCGTTGTTGTCAACCAACACCACCCTAATGAAAGCGGTGTCTGACAAAAGCTGTCCTACGCCGTCGATACTAATGCCATAACAATTGGCATTGGTGGCAAAAGGCTGAATGGTATCTGTGCAGTTGATGTTCCTGTTAATGTTGTAAGTCGTGATTTGTGCGCTCAACTGAAGACACACCAAACATGACAACAAAGTAATAATTTTTCTCATCTTTTAACAATTTTATTGTTAAACACTTGTGAATCAACAACTATCAAAACCAGATAAATTCCGCTGCGTTTCTCGGACAAATCTATGTCCATCGTTTTGTCCTCGGTTTCCTGAGAGAAAACCATCCTTCCTGTCATATCAACAATGCGAATTTGCTTTACACCGCTCTGTGTATTTGCAAAACTGATGTGAAGCAAATCATCAACCAAGGTGCTCATTTGCACCGACGGCTCTTCTTTTTCATCATATACGCCCAACACCTCATAATCACATTCTGTTTCACCCCATTGTATTAACGGGACACACTCCTCGGAATAACAACGAAGAGGGCCATGAAGACAAAACGCGCCATCTGTATAGAAATATGGAAACAAAGTATAATCCATTCCAACACCTTCGATGATATTGTAAATATACCAATCCATATTAGAGAGATGTGTTTCCATGCGTTTCCTTACAGACCCGTCATTCAGCGTTATGTAGCTTACATCTACAACCGTAATGGTGTCATCGTACTTTGGCGCGTACCACCATTCCCCTACTCCTTTGCCGAAATCATAAAGCAGGAAACGCTGCCCGTCTTCCACCTCAAAAACTTGGTCTCCTTCCTGGGTAATGTAGCGGATTTCGGTGTAAGGATTAACCTCGCCGTGGCAATCGAGGTTTTGGAACAACTCTATTTCCTTGCATTCCCATCCGCTTATCTCAACGGTTCTTAGCGAGCGAAACCTGTCGTAAGCGACACCGGAATAAGTCCATCCTTCTAAATAAAGTCGCTCGTAATACCACTCCGCCCCCACTGGAGCGAACTCATGTGTCTGTGCCTTCGCCACGCCCGCTACTGCCAGCAGCAGGAGAAGAAGGACTTTGTTTCTTAGATTGCAATTATTCTTCATATATTAAGGATTTTATTACTTGTTTTACGCTTCAAATGTACACTTTTTTTCAAATCATAATTCTACACATATCATTTGATTCTATGTTTTATTCTTGGCATCCCGCAAATAGCAGGTCGGTCACGATTCTTCATTCTTTAATCCACTTTCCTCTCTCAGCCTCAAAGCCATTCACCATCACCTTCCAAACATAAACCCCTTCAGCCCATCCTCCAGCATCAATCCCCGTCACATTCTCCGTAATATCCTGTCTATGCACCAGCCTCCCATTCATATTATACACCTCCACCCGCGCATCCTGCAATCCCGTCCTGATATTCAGCACATCCTTCCCTGGATTGGGATAAGCCGTAGCCACAGCAAACCCATGCGAATGTGCCTCCTCAACATCCAACAAATCGGAAATGGTAACTTTGTAAACAATAGCCTTGAATTCTCCTGTCTCATTATTAAAAGTGTTACATGACACAAGGCAGCCCCCATCAGGGAAAGCCATCACGGCGATAGGTAATTGCGTCCGGTTGGGATGTACAAAATGAATCTCCCCCAACTTATTCAAATCCTCGTCCAAACAGGCAATATAAAGGTTGGTTATTAAATCCATAGCCCCAACCATATATACCCTGTTTTCGGAATCAAAATCTATCAGGTGTTCTCCGCCTCCGTTATCCTGAAGAGGTGAAATCATTCCCCAAGTATATTTCATCTGGTTCATGTCCCTATCAAACATGCTCATGACAATGTTTTGGTCATATTCAGGATGAAGCGGGTCAACGCTGCTGGAGATGGAATAGGTCTTTTCCGTATTTGGGTTGAAACGGTGGTAAGTGTAATAGTTGCATTCTATAGGCCTTGAAACGGCATTCACATCATCCACTCGGTTCACGAGGTTCAGCGAAGAATCGAATGTATAGCAACCAAAAACGCAAAAGGCAGTGGTGTCCGTGCGCCACTTGACAATATGGATTCCCATGGAATCAGAAGTGGGTATGCAGCCATGATAGTTCACCTGTTGAGGATGGCGTTTCACCGTGCGTTCAGCCGCCACCTCTCCGGCAGCGTCGAACCTTACAATTCGGATACTGTCTTGTACCGTACTGTAAGAGAGGAAGCACCCTCCGTCTTTATTGACAAGCACATGGACTTCCTTTGAATCAACAACAGTCTCAGGACAATCAAACCCATACCAATCATATTGTTCAAAAACAGGTATCATGTCGTCCCCAATGGTCACTTTATTGAAAGTGGCCGTGTCACCGTCAAGCTGTTTTTCCAGATAATAGACAAGCGTTTGTCCCTCTTTGCTGGTGAACATTTCAAAATCAAGTATGGCTTCATTTCTTGGCCAAAGCAAAATGGAATCCAGCAACAATCCATCATCATTATACTTTTTGACTGCAATGCCCTGTATGGACGAAGTCAAGGCAGTAATCTCGTTGTCGCTCGAATGGTTCATCAGAACTACCAAATCATCCGAAACAATGAACTCTTCCATTTCAAAAACATCTTGGGCTTGTAGAGGTACTGTAAGCAGCAACATCAAAAATAAAAATGTGTGTTTCATAAGAATCTTAGCATTAGCCATTGTTCCCCAAAATAGGGGAACAATGGCAATTATTCAACTTGCAATCACACTTCTTCGTCAACTGGGACAGGATACTCCCCAGAGGTTCTCCATCCTCGTTTGGCATAATAGACCCAAACCGTATGCCAAATATTACATATATATGTATTCAAATTAACTCCATAGGTGCCAAATACTAATGTTTCATAGTATCCATAATATCCAAATGGATTAGTAATCATGTTCTCGGTATGTGTGGCTTGAAGAATCTCTTCATAGTACATATTCATGTCTTCCCACGGAATACAATAGGTCTGTATTTCATTCCATGTCAGTCCTGAAGCATAAAAAGGCCAAGTAGAATTGACATTACCAACATAAATCTCTTCAACTGTGGGTTCAATGATAAAGTAAGGATGACAGCCATAACAAGGAACATATTCAAGCCAATGCCTCACATCATAATCTCTAATAGCCAAAGTGAGTTGTTTGGCAGCATCGCTAATTGATACCGAACCATCACATTTGCCTTTGTTCATTCCCCAAATCCAGTCATCACCTTCTACAAAAGAACCAGCATACCAAGGCGAAGAAGGAGGCGTTGAAGTTCCCGTGTTGTTGTCGTCGCTGTTGCTACCCGTATTCATTAAAATGACCAAATCTTCACCACCGTCTTTTGCTGTGCTATTTTCAATGCTCATCATGACAAACTGGAGTGTTTTGCCCTCCATATCGATGGACTTGTATTGTTCGCGCACAGCAGCCACAGCGTTGCCGTAGGTCGTCATTAAGTCAGAATAGGCAATCTGACCTTCCTCGTCAGTTTTGGGCATAGCGACACGAACAGTGTCCATGCGCATGTTGGATAACAATTCATGGGAAAAACCATGACAATAGTTCATCGAAGTTTCAATGTACCAACGGGCATCTTCTGGACAAACAGGTTCTCCCTCGGCTTTCATACCTTGTTTCATCGCGTCATAATCCGCAAGGAAATCAAGCACTTTCTGTTCCTCGGGTGACATGTTTTGTTCTGTCTGAGCAACATCGCTTTTCATTTGTGCGCTCTCTTCTTTCTTGCAGCCAACCATGATGACTGCACCTGTTGCAACAATCATTATTGCCGCAACCAAAGTCTTCGTAAATCTTTTCATTTTAGATTCTCCTTTTACTTTTAGTTTGTTTGTAATTGGGTTAATAGTTTTATTATATTGGAAAGGAGATTTCTCCTTCCTGCTTATTATCAGTTATTTACATTGACCGAACATCTCTGCGTTTCTTTTTATCCTTCCCACCCTGGTTCGCTGTTGATACGGTCTTGCACTTTTTTGCCGTATTTCAAATAAGTTTTATAGAACTTAAAGACTGTAAGATCCTTCTTGTCAGCAAGCTCTTCTGGAACCATACCGCTGAATTTGTTGTGGTAGATATGACACTCTTTTAGTTTCTTCAGTTTCTTCAGTTCATCGATGCCGCCCTCAAGATGGTTATGATTCAACCAAAGCACCTCCAAAGAATCCAAATGGTCCAACGAAGGCAGTCCTTCCATGATATGGTTGAAATGCAGATGCAACGTTTTCAGGTTGCGAAGATTGCCAAGTGTGGACGGAAGCCCTCGCGTAAGGAAATTATAACCCAATTCCAAGGTTTTCAGGCAAGCCAGTTTCTCAATATCATCAGGAATATTGCCAGGTATCCCCTTCGCATAATGGCCATGAAGGTAATGATTTCGCAAGGAAAGGCCCACAACACGTTTGGTAAGGACCATAACCTTTCCAATAATGGTAAAGAATGACTTCATCGTCACCCCTTCCCATTTGTCAAGAGCGGCGGATGTGTTCCAGTTTTTGTGACTCGACCAACTTTTCCCTGAAGTGTTCTGGAAAAGCCTTGACAGATAATCACGCTCTGCCGCAACCTCTTTCACAATAGACTTAATCTTTGGAAGTTGTGTTTTTCCTACTCCAAATTTCGACAACTCGGCCGCTTTCTCTTCAAGGAACTTCTGAGTCCGATCAATAGCGAACACTCGGTCGTCTAACTCAATCAAAACGCCAATATTATCGAGTTTAGGTTTTGCAATAGTTGTAATGCCAGCCGTCTTCAATCGGCGAGTGATGCTGGCCTTATTTGTGTAGATTCTTACATTTGCCATAATCAATTTGTTTTAGTTGGTTTTTAATACAATTTGGTTATCTATTCATACATAAACGCTTTGTTTTACAAACAATTAACAATGAGTCATTCCTTGATCCACTTCCCCGTTTCCACCTCTTTGCCATTTGAGATAACCTTCCAAACATAAACCCCTTCAGCCCATCCTCCAGCATCAATCCCCGTCACATCCTCCGTAATATCTTGTCTATGAACTAGCCTCCCATTCACATCATACACCTCCACTCGGGCATTCTTCAATCCCGTTCTAATGTTCAGCACATCTTTCCCTGGATTGGGGTAAGCCACCGCCACGGCGAAACCAGCATCATGGGCTTCATTGATTCCATCAAAGGCTTCTTGGGGAATTTTGTAAATGGCACCAACGTCCTCTACCTCATCCATTCTTGTGCAAAGCAGGAAAAGGTCACCTTTGGGACTTAAACAGATTCCTTTGTCAGGGTACAGCCAGAAGAAATCATCAGTATAATAGATTTCATTGAGTTTGTTAAGGTTCTCGTCCAAATAGGCCACATAAATGCTTGTGGGTATGGTGTAGAACTTGTCCATGCCTCCAGACATGTATATGCCTCCTTCTGAATCAAAAGCTATGGAGTTTTTGTAGCCAGCCGCACTTGGAGCACTTGAAGTGATGCCCCATGTGTAGGCAAGCTGCTCGAAATGATTGGCATTGAACACGCTCATCAGTACATCCTCATCGTGCTCATGAATGTCACCAGGCGCCCAATAGGTCTCGCAATTAACGGAATAGGTTTTTCCGTTGTATGGGTTCAATTTAAAAAAAGCTTCCTTGCTGCACAATCGGGGATAAGAGAGCCTATCGACATTCTCATTATGCTCCACAATGTTGAGGTTGGCATCCAAAGTGTAGCAATCGTATTTTACGGGGTTCGCTGTCAGATTCCGCATCACCATCCGGCAACCAAGTGAATCGGGGGTGGGAAATAGTTCAAACGCACGGAACATATTGCCACTAAATGGGATATCTTCAAATGTTCGTTCACAAAGCAGTTGTCCATCTGCACCGAATTTCATCAGCCTGAATCCTGTTGTCCAAGGGATGGTTTGACATTGCGTCAGGCTTTGAGACGGATAGGCGTAGAAAATGCTGCCGTCTTTGTTGGCTATAAAGCGTTCTTCGGAGAAATCGTCGCTTGTGTAATAATCCGTGCATTGCCAATCATAGTCAAGATATGACAGCGACAAACCATCAGAAATGCCGATTTTCTGAAGCCGCAGTGTGTCGTCAGAGAATTTCATTACGAGCATCCCCAAGGAACCATCGGCAAATTGTAGGATTCCACATGACTTTGTCCTTCGCCCAATGCTTGGATTGTTCGTAAAAAGATAGGTGGAATCCACTATGTTACCGTTTCCGTCCAATAGCAACAGATGTTGGTCAGCCCACCAGATTCCATTCTCATGATGTCGTATCCAAAGCCGAACCATCATGGTCTCTTGGTCGACAAAAATCGCCTCGTCGAAAAACGTGTTTGAGCCAATGGAAAAGAATTCTTGCAAAGTTTGACCAAACGACAGATTAATACCGATCGATATGGAAAAGGCCAGCAACAGAACTATTTTGGCTTTCATAATAATCCAAATTATGGCATAGGAGGCGAGCCTTATTCAAATCCCCCTCCTATACCAAGTTTTAAAGTTATTCATCCGTATCAATCGAAATGGGATATTTATTGCCATACTGCCTCCATAGGCGTCTGCAGTATTTCACTTCAGCTGAATGTGATGCGATATAACCCAATCCTTCTAGTTGTACACTGTTTGACCCAATGATTGTGTAGTAATACCAATCGATGTTATAAAGGTTAGTGGGTTGTCCTGGATGTCCTAAGCTGATGATATAATCAATCTCATCATCTAATTCTCCACCCCAACATAATTGGTAATCCAGTGTCTCTTGGTAGGTTAAGCCTGTAGCATAAAACAAACCATTGTTAGCATTACCGTTATATATGGCATATGTGTAGATTGTGTCAAGGTAAGTGTAGCAAGATGGACAGGGATTGTAATACAACGTGTAATAGGCATCATATCGATAGACAGAATCTTGTAATTGTTCAGGCGCACGTCCAGACATTTCAAAAATTCCGTTTGTACCCCAAATAAAGCAGTCATTTGGAGTTTCATTTGAAATATTGCTTCCTGCGTTCATCATAATAGTAAGGCTTTTTGTGTCTTTGACCTCCTTTTTGTCAATGCTGATAGTGACAAATTTTAAAATCTTGCCTTCTAAATCGATAGTCTTATATGCCTCTCTCACGACATCAACCACTTTGCCATATGTTTCAAGCAAGTCGCAGTAGCTGATTTTGCCCTCGTCATTTACCTTTGGCATGGGTACACTTACTTCGACTTGTCGCATATTAGACAACTGATCCTCAGTAAAACTGTAGCAATAATTAAAGACTTTCTCAATTTGCCATCGAGCCATTTCTGGGGTCACATCTTCACCGTCAGCTTTTGCACCTCCCTTTACCGCTTTATAATCGGCGAGAAAATCAAGCACTTTTTGCTCGCTTTGCGACATACCTTGTTCCGTCTGAGCAACACCATCCTTCATTTGTGCGCTCTCTTCTTTCTTGCAGCCTACCATAATGGCCGCACCCGTTGCAGCAATAATCATCGCCGCAACCAAAGTCTTAGTAAATCTTTTCATTTTAGACTCTCCTTTTACTTTTTTTTTGTTTGTAAATCTGTTAAATTGACATTGGATGCTTGTTATTCGTATCAGTCCTATTTGTCCTATAAATCCTATTCAAGCCTCAGCCCAGCGGGCCAGCCAGCAGTCTTTCATCTGCCACCAGCCCGCAAAGGTCAGGGCATCCTCCTCCTATCTGCTCACTGCCACATGAGCCACGTGACTCGTTCCGTCAGCAGCCATAATGCGTAACAAATACATGCCTTGCGGCAAGTCATCTACATTAACTTCATTAATACCCAGTACTGTCTTAACCTTCTGGCCAAGGGTATTGAACATTTGTACTTGTGCAACTTCCACACCCTCTATGTAGATAAGGCCCGTGGTAGGATTGGGATAGACGAATAGAACTTCTACAACACTTTCTGGTTCATTCACCGCTGTAATACCGTCAGCAAACATAGGAATACTATAATTCTCGTTGACTTCCCAAGCCTTGTAGAGGCTGGCATCTTCTTGCATCTCAACCCATGAATTGAGGGCATCTATCATAGTGGCAGCATCTTTGTTGCCGACTTGTACAGGTTCGTTGAGTATGCAGGAACCCGTGGGCAAAAACTCCGAGCATTGCTCAGCTATGCCTTCATTATCCCCAAACAAGCCCACGCTCTCATAGTTGTTCCATATATGCCCATAACAATTCTCCACATGGCTTCCATTTAAGTTGCGTCCAACTACAGCCCCAGCATACCTTGCTCTCATTAGGGATATGCTTTCGGCAAAACAATTATTCACTTTGGCTCTTTTGTCATTTGAAATAGAACTATCATCTGTTTCGTTGATGCACACTACACCACCCAATTCATCGGCTCCGCCAATACATTCCAGCATATATCCGTAATGGAAACAATTGCTCACTTCGGCATCGGCGTAACCTCCTTCCGAAATGTTTTTGAAAACGATGCCTCCTGCATGGTTTCCTGCTCCCATAGCATGATTGCCATAAACATAAGCACAATTTCTGATTGTGGAATTGCGGTTCAGTCCGACCACCCCTCCAAGATTATTCACATCCATACCACTGGAACTCACAAAAATCTTAACTATGCAGCCATCCACTAATGATAATGAATCTGCAAAGCCGACCATGCCCCCATCGTAATATTGTTCATAATCTGGACCAAAAACAAGGTGACGATTGGCAAGACCACCTGAATTGATAATAATATTTTTCACGATGCCATGACATATATATCCGAAGAACCCAAAATCAAGATTGGTTTCTTCATCGCTTATCCCACCCTGATTCAGTCCGATGTACAAACCGTCAAGT
>Ga0310691_10007775_pt1 | contig 11109 bp, 12 predicted proteins | sample 176DNAGHGlowgp2_FD_203887 | JGI IMG/M metagenome (GOLD analysis project Ga0310691, IMG submission 203887) | Sheep rumen microbial communities from Palmerston North, Manawatu-Wanganui, New Zealand - 1766 DNA GHGlow gp2 (v2) (version 2) | ecosystem: Host-associated > Mammals > Digestive system >... | reverse complement strand
CACACATTCGACATCTGTACGCGTGTCACGCTGCTGGAGCATGGCAAGATTATCAAGGACTGCGATAAGGACTATCCAAATCTGACGGAAGAAATTGAAGCGTATTTCATACATAATTCTTAGTGTACTGATTTCGTGCTTCTTGCTCTGTTCTTGCCGTTCATCGAAAAATATGGGCAAGGATGTAGTAGGGGGTATCGATTTCAGACAGTTGGCGAGGGCTGGTCTGGCATTGGGATTCGACATCGACGAAATGGACGACTGGCCCTTGATGATTGAGTCTGCACAGTGGTTGGGTGTTCCCTATCAATATGCGGGCAACACGAAGCAAGGAGTGGATTGTTCGGGTTTGAACTGTGCGATTTATAAGAAGGTGTATCAAATCCAGCTGCATCGCAACAGCAAGCAGCAATATGAGAAAGACTGCCATTCCGTCTCTCTCAGTAAATTGCAAAGCGGTGACCTTGTGTTTTTTGCTCCCGATGCAAAAAAGAAGAATATCAACCACACGGGAATCTATCTGAAAGACTCAAAGTTTGTTCATGCCAGCAGTTCGAAAGGGGTGGTGGTGAGTTCGCTGAACGAAAAATACTATCAGAAGCGGTTTGTGGCTGGGGGGAGAGTGAAATGAGAGAGCCTTGCGCCAGAAGCGCAAGGGACGGGGGCTAAGTGGTGATGATTTCATCCATTGGGATGTCGTGCTTCTCGCAGGGGATGGAATCGAGGAACTGGAAGGAGAAGCAGAGTCCGATTTTAGGACAATGAAGCAAAGGAAGCAGACGGTCGTAGTAGCCTTTGCCACGCCCTAAGCGATTGCCATTTTTGTCGAATGCCATGCCAGGAATGATGGCTAAATCAATTTGGGAATAATCCGTGAAGAGTGTTCCTTCTGATTCTATAATGCCAAAAGCTCCTGTCTTGGTTTCGCATTTGGCGTTGAAGATGTGAAGTTCTAAATCGTTGCCAACCACCGTCGGCAGGAGAAGGGTTTTCTTGTCAGCGTATTGAGTGATGAGGTCGGTGGTATTTACTTCATCGGGGAGAGAATGATAAAGGAGAATGGTTTGTGCAGATATAAATGAAGGATGAGCCTCCATGCGCTGAATGGCATGTCGGCTCATCGTCGTTAATTCTTCAGCAGTGTATTGCTGCTTCAGCAATCGTATCTGTTTTCTGAGTTCTGCTTTTGTCATTGTGGGTCTTAACTGACGAGTTGTGTAAAAAGCGGTTGACGATAGAAAGGGCTGTCGGTTAATTTGGAACGCCCTTTTGCCAACTTCTTTTTCTTTTCCGCTTTCCTGTCGGGATCCTTGTTGGTTTCATCGTCAATCGTTGGATGTGTTAGTCCCTGCTCGTAGAGATTCATGGCACGATGAACCGTTATGTCGTTCTTGTTCATGTATTCGATGTACGCCTGCATGTCGAGCATGTTGTAAACAATGCTACCATAGATGGCATCCTCAAACAGACGTTGGCTCTTGTAAATCATGTTGTTGCGACGAACCACACCCTTTGAGTCGGCATAGTGGATGAATTGCTCGACCACCCTGTTCTTCTTCAGATACTGCACGATTTCCTCAGGAGTCGTGAAACCCACCATGCTGCTACGATTCTTGTCGGTGTAGTTGAAGCAGAATTCGGCGATGTAGCCTTTGGTAGCACATTCTGTGTAGTAGGTCGTAAATTCGGTTGTGTCCTCAGCCACAAAATAGTCGGGCATGATTCCACCGCCACCATACACCACACGTCCGATGCTGGTGGTGTATTTCTCGCCTGTTTGTTGGATGGAATCCTCGTTGAAGAACTCGCCGTGGTTGTAACGGGTGAGGATGTCCAACTGATAGTCTTCTTGCTGTCCCTTGGTATATGGTTTTTGGATGCAACGTCCCGATGGCGTGTAGTAACGAGCGATGGTGAGGTGAATCATCGAACCATCGCTGAATTCGATAGGTTGCTGAACGAGTCCCTTGCCAAAAGTTCTGCGTCCCACAACGATACCTCGGTCATTGTCTTGTATAGCACCTGAGAAAATCTCTGCTGCACTGGCTGTTGTTTCGTCGGTCAGTACAATGAGAGGCAATTCTTGATAAGAACCACGTCCATCGCTTCGGTATTCCTCGCGCTTTGCCTTTCTTCCTTCGGTATAGACAATAAGTTTGTTCTCAGGCAAAAACTCGTTGACCATTTGGATGGCAGAAGCCAAATAGCCGCCACCATTGCCGCGAAGGTCAACAATGAGTCCTTTGAATCTTTCCTGCTCCAGTTGAGCCAGTGAATTCAGCAGTTCTGGATAAGTTGTTTCGCCGAAACTCTTCACGCGAATATAGCCCAACTTGTCGTTCAGCATGTATGTGGCATCGATGCTCTTCACAGGAATGTCGCCACGAACCACGCTGAAATCTTTCTTCTCTCCATTCCGAAGAATGCCGATTTTCACTTTTGTTCCCTTTTCGCCTTTCAGTCGGTGCATGGTCTCCTCGTTGGTGACAATTTTTCCGACGTAGGGTTTCCCATCCACGGCAATGATTCTGTCTCCAGCAAGGATTCCCACCTTCTCTGCTGGTCCGCCAGCAATGACGTTGCTGATATAGACCGTGTCTTTCTTGATGGTGAACTGAACGCCTACGCCCGAGAACGAACCTTTCAAGTCGTCGTTGGCTGTTGCAGCATCTTTCGCTGAGATGTAGGACGAGTGGGGGTCGAGTTCGGAAAGGATGGTGGGCATTGCATCTTCCACAAGGTCTGCGATATTGACCGTATCAACGTATGAATCATCGATGATGTGCAACAAGTCGTTCAGTTTGTTGCTCGATGTGTTGATGATGTTGAGTCGGTTTCCTGAAAAACGATTGGCGAAGAATGTTCCAACGATGATTCCGAAAACGACGCTCACGGAAATGACGATAGGAACAAATCTGTTATTTCTTTTTTGTGTTGACATTATTGTATGTTGGGAAAATATAGTATGATAACGATGATAATGATAGGTTAAAGGTCAAAAGTCAAAGGTCAAAGGCGACCTCAGACCTTAGTCCATAGACCTCAGACCTTTATGATTGGCTGATGCTTGGGTCTGGGTCGAGATATGTGACTTCGATACCTGCGCGCCTCAGAAGGTTGATGCCATCTTCCAGTCGATAATGCTCAGAATAAATCACACGCTTGATGCCAGATTGAATAATTAGTTTCGCACATTCCAAGCAAGGAGAAGCAGTGACATAGAGCGTGGCTCCATCAGACGAGTTACTCGAACGGGCAATCTTCGTGATGGCATTGGCTTCGGCATGAAGTACGTATGGTTTGGTCACGTCATTTTCCTCACAAACATTCTCAAATCCACTGGGTGTGCCGTTGTAGCCATCGGAGATAATCATCTTGTCTTTCACGATGAGGGCTCCCACCTGACGGCGTTTGCAATAAGAATTCTCAGCCCAGATGCGAGCCATTCTCAAGTAGCGATGATCGAGTTTGAGTTGTTTTTCTTCTTGAGGAGTCATATCAGATGCGATTTGTATGTTTAGAAATTGCTCGTGTTCTTGTTAGATGTAAGGCGAATGTAGTTGTAGTCGTCTTGCGAGATTCTCAGCACATTCACGTCGCCCGAATAATACTTTGCATTCTTCAGAATATTGCAAATGTTGCTGCTGAGAGGAGAAAGATTTACGTTGCTTTCACTTTGGAAGTTGAGAAAGATGGATTGGTCTTTTCCATCTGCTTTCCATGTTCCACTAACATTGCTTCCTGCCACAAGCACTCCGCCAAAGGTACTGGCTGAGAATGTGAGGAAGTAAGAATTAGCGTTGGCATAGATGGATTTCAGGTCATCGCCTTTGATATTGGTGCCATTGATGCATCCTCCCGTGATGAACCACGTCTTTCCATTGAAGATGGCATCGATGTCGTCTTCGTTTTGGCACGAAGTGGCAAGCAGAGATGGAATCAGTGCGATGATGAGCAGCAATATGAAATTTAAAAATACTCTCATACTTTTAAGTTTTTTAGTTTCTGAGTTTTTTAGTTTTTGAGTTCTCAACCTTAACCCAAACCTTAACCTCCATCCGGATGGAATGTTAGGGTTTTCGTTATGGTTGGAATTTTCGTTAAACTCTAAACCTTAAACGTTTTTTCTTCACTTTCTGATGCCGTTTCGTTTGAGCAGAGCATCGATGCTTGGCTTCTGTCCACGGAAACGAACGTAGAGGTCCATTGGCGGTTCTGTGCCACCTTTCGACAAGACATTATCCTTGAAACTTTGAGCTGTCGCGGTGTCGAAAATGCCATTTTGCTGGAAGAGAGAGAAGGCATCTGCATCAAGCACCTCTGCCCATTTGTAGGAATAATAACCAGCCGAATAGCCTCCAGCCATGATGTGAGAGAACTGCACCGTCATGCAAGCTTCAGGCACTTGAGGCAGAAGTTGAGTTTCCTTCCATGCTTCTTTTTCAAACTCTTTCACGTCGGCATCGAATTCTTTTTCCTGTGTGTAGTAAGCCATGTCGAGCAATCCAAAACTCAATTGGCGCAGACAAGCGTATGCCACATTGAAGTTCCTGCTTCTCACGATTTTCTCAATGAGTTCATCTGGAAGACGTTCTCCCGTTTGATAATGGAAGGCAAACGTGTTGAGGAATTCCTTCTCAATGGCATAGTTTTCCATGAATTGCGATGGAAGTTCCACGAAATCCCAATACACATTGGTTCCACTCAATGACCTGTAGGTGGTATTGGCAAACATGCCATGAAGCGAGTGCCCAAATTCATGAAGGAAAGTTTCCACTTCGCTCAGTGTGAGCAGTGAAGGTTTCTCGGCTGTTGGCTTCGTGAGGTTCATGGTGACAGACACGTGAGGACGCGAGTTCTTTCCATTTTTCTCAGTCCATTGTTCCTTGTAGCTGGTCATCCATGCTCCCGACTTCTTCGATTTTCTTGGATGGAAATCACAATAGAGCACCGCTAAGAACGTACCATCCTTGTCGAACACTTCGTAGGCTTCCACGTCTGGATGATAAACAGGTATGTCCTGATTCAGTTGGAAACTGATGCCATAAAGTTTCGTTGCCAATCCAAAAACTCCCTTCTTCACGTTCGACAATTCGAAGTAAGGACGGAGCATTTCAGAATTGATTTGGTAGTCACGCTCTTTGAGCTTGTTGGAATAGTAAGCGAAATCCCATGGCTGCAAGTCAAATGCCTCATTGCCAGTCATTTCCCTTGCCAGTTGTTTCACTTCCTCCACTTCCTTTTCAGCCGTTGGCTTGTAGGCTACCAGTAGCTGTTGCAGCAAGTTGTAAACCGTCTCGCTGTTCTGAGCCATTCGTTTCACAAGGGTGTAGTCGGCGTAAGTTTTGTAGCCTAACAACTGGGCAATTTCGCGGTGATGGTTCACAATCTGCTTCACGATGTCGATGTTGTTGTTCTCGTTATCGTGTGTGCAGATGGTGTTGTATGCCATATACATCTGTTGGCGAAGTTCTCGCTTGGCAGAGTAGGTGAGGAAAGGACCGTAGCTGGGGGCTTGGAGGGTGAACACCCATCCTTCCAGGTTTCTGCTTTTTGCTTCTTCTTTTGCTGCGTCGATGGCACTCTCTGGCAGTCCTTCCAGGTCTGTTTCGTTAGTGATGTGCAGTGTGAAAGCATTCTGGTCCTTCAGTTTGTTCTGCGAGAACTGCAATGAGAGGACACCCAGTTCGGACGTCAGCTGACGATACGTCTGCTTGTCTTCCTCATTGAGGTTGGCACCGTTCCTCACAAAACTGTCGTAGCACGATTGGAGGAGCATCCCTTGTTCTTTCGTGAGTTCGTCCTTGTTGGTATGCTCATACACTGATTTCACACGCTCAAACAGTTTTTCGTTGAGCGTGATGTTGTTTTCGTGTTCAGAAAGGATGGGAGAAAGTTTTTGTGCCAGTTCGTCCATTTCGTCCGTTGTCTCCGCACTGATTAAGTTGAAAAACACCTCGGTCACTTTTTGCAGGAGTTCTCCTGAGTTTTCCAGTGCTTCGATGGTGTTTTCGAACGTAGCTGCTTGCGGGTTGTTGACAATGGCATCGATAACCTTATCCTCCTCTTCGATGCCTTTCATGATAGCTGGCTCGAAGTCGTCGATAGTGATTTTGTCGAACGGAACGGTTTCGTGTGGTGTGTTGTATGTCGTAAAAAATGGATTCATTTCATTTATAGTTTCTTGTCCAAAGCGAGTACAGCGTCAAAGTCGGGTATTTCAATCATTCCTCGGCTAAGGTTTGCCAAATTCATCTCCTGCCATTTGTTCAGGATTTTTGATATGTTCAAGCGTGTGCCATCCACTGCATCGGCAAGTGCATTCATCTTGATGCGAATCGACTTCCTACCTGTTTTCGTCAGCATATTGTTGCTGAAATAGCGAATGACTCTGACTTCCAGATTGTTTGATACAGGCAGTTGCAGGGTTTGGTTGGCTGTTTGCAGTTTGTTGCACACCATGCTCAGCAGGTTGGTTTTCACAATTTCATAATTCGAAATCAGATAATTGAGCTGCTTTTTGTCGATGGAACAAGTGTTGCCTTCTGTGTTGAAAGAATAGGTGTGAGTGTATTTTTGTTTCATTCCCCACAGATTTTCGGGTTCCAGAAGAAACGGAGAATCATTCACGTATTCAGTGAAAAGTGTGTCCTCTCCACGTCTATCTACACATAAATCGCCCTTCAGTACATATACAATTTTGTCGCATCGGTCGCCTTGATTCACTATTGTTGTCCCTTCTTGGTATTTGTTGAATTCGAACTTCACGTTCTCCAAAATCTCCATCAATTCATTGATGCTGAGTCCGATAAGGAGTGGAAGTTCTTGAAGTTTTTCGAACATAATCTTTCTTTTTTAACAAAATTCACTGCAAATATACGTCTTTAATGTAGAATATGTGTACTAAAATCTGTTAAAAGTTTAAATTATTCTATAAAGCTTTCCTATTCTACGTTTTCCAATTCCAATCCTTCTGAGTGCCACGTTTGCAAAACTCCACCTTTGTCGTTGTAGATGAAGTAAGCTTTCAGTTCTGGATGCTGTTTCAGCACCTGTTGTGCCTGTTGCAGTCCCAACACCATAAACGAGGTGGCGTAAGCATCGGCGGTAGCACAATCATCAGCAAACACAGTGGACGACAAAATGTTGTGCTGCACAGGGCGGCCCGTCCGTGGGTCGATGGTGTGGGCATACTTCATGCCGTCCTTTTCGTAGAAATTGCGATAGTTGCCCGACGTTGCCATCGACATGTCACTCACCTTCACGATTTGTTGCAATTCTCCGTTCACTGAGAGAGAATCATCAACAGGCTTGGTGATGCCGATGTGCCAAAGAGCCCCTTGTGGGTTGTTACCTCTCACGCGTACTTCCCCACCTATTTCTACCATGTAGTTCTTCACGCCTTGCTGTTCCAAGTATTTGCCGACGGCATCCACACCATAGCCCTTAGCGATGGCACTGCAATCGAGCATCAGGCGTTCATCAGCTTTCTGCACTTCGCCGTTCTTCAGCATCACCTTCTCGAATCCGACGAATTGCAGGATGCTGTCAATCTTCACAGAGTCGATATTCTCTGCGTTTTTGAAACCAAATCCCCACGCATTTACCAAAGGAGCGACAGTGATGTCAAAAGCTCCATTCGTGGCTGCTGATATTTCTTTTGCCAGCAGGAACACCTCGGTAAACCGTGCATCCGTTTTCATCGACGTGTTATTGTTGATGGCGGTGATGGTTGATTTCGGATTGAATGGCGAAAGGGAAAAATCCACGTCCTTCAAGGTCTTGTCAATACCCGCCTGTAGGTCATTCTCCCATTCGTATGTGATGTGGTAGATGGTACCAAACACCATACCCTCATTTCTCTGCATGGATGCTTGAATCCATCGATTGCCCTGTTCCTTGTTGAGTCGACCATTATAGTCGAGAGCGACATAGATGGTTCCACCAATCAGTATCAAAAGCAATGGCAAATGCCACCATTTCCGCTCATGCGGAGTATAATCTTCTTTTAGTTTTAACCAAGACATTGTTGTTTTATTTATTAAATATAGAATAACAACGGAAAGAACAGAAATCATTGCTCCGCACCATGCGTAGCCTTTCTGTTGTTTCTGTCATTTCCGTGGGACTATGATATACGCTTGCACCATCTTTAATGTCCCACGGAAATAACGGAGAGAACAGAAATCATTGCTCAGCACCATGCGTAGCCTTTCTGTTGTTTCTGTCATTTCCGTGGGATTATGATTTACTCTTTCACCATCTATTAATGTCCCACGGAAATAACGGAAAGGACGGAAATCTTTGCTCCGCACCATGCGTAGCCTTTCTGTTGTTTCTGTCATTTCCGTGGGATTATGATTTACTCTTTCACCATCTATTAATGTCCCACGGAAATAACGGACAGAACAGAAATCATTGCTCCGCACCATGCGTAGCCTTTCTGTTGTTTCTGTCATTTCCGTGAGACTATGATATACGCTTGCACCATCTTTAATGTCCCACGGAAATAGCGGAAAGGACGGAAATCTTTGCTCCGCACCATGCGTAGCCTTTCTGTTGTTTCTGTCATTTCCGAGGGATTATGATTTACTCTTTCACCATCTTTTAATGTCCCACGGAAATAACGGAAAGGACGTAAATCTTTGCTCAGCACCATGCGTAGCCTTTCTGTTGTTTCTGTCATTTCCGTGGGACTATGATATACGCTTGCACCATCTTTAATGTCCCACGGAAATAACGGAAAGGACGGAAATCTTTGCTCCGCACCATGCGTAGCCTTTCTGTTGTTTCTGTCATTTCCGTGGGACTATGATATACGCTTGCACCATCTTTAATGTACCACGGAAAGAACGAAAATTATTTAGAAAACGGAAATATTTGTGAAATCATCGGATGAAACAAAAAATAACATTATTTTCTGTTTTTTCCGTTCTTTTCCGTTTTTTCCGTTGTTCTTCATTCTTCATTTAAGCGTAGCGCTCACTCTTCATTCTTCATTTTCATCATTTTCACTTTCTTCTTTCCCCAGTTCACATCGAAGATGAGGGAATAGGTGAAACCCAGCGTACCGCTATTCACCGTTGTGCCATATCCAGGAATATAAAAAGGTTTGGCATAGATGTTTTTTGTCGATGCAAGTTCTCGACGATACCGGACAGCCCAACCCATGTGGAATCCTTTCCATATCTTCACTTGCACACCTACCAATGCCTCTGCCCAATGGCTCGTCGTGCTGATGCCTCGATAGTCGAACGGTTCTGCTCCTCCCCAGATGGGGTCGGTGAGAGCCGGACCAGAAATATCGAAATTGTATTTCGAAATGCCATATCTCACACCCACGTACAAGCGATTGTCTTGCAGCTTGTTCTTCAACATATTGAAGTCGATGCCCACACGTGCAAAAGGAGCAGTTGTCTTGTAGATAATCTGCGTGTTCAATTCCTCCTTGTCGCATTTGCCCAATCCTATTTCTACGATGGGAAAAAACGTGTTCTTCAGGTTGAGACGTAATGCAGCCTCTACGCTTCCATAGTCCCACAGGAGATATTGCACTACTCCGAATACGTCAGCCGACAACGTGAAACCTTGAAAGAGCGGAATTTTTGGCTTTTCCTCCTTCACTTCCACATAAAGCGAAGGCTTCTCAGGCTCAGGGATATTTCCTTGAGCAGCCACGAATGTATGAAAGGCTGGCGTGATGAATAAGAAAAGAAAAACGAGACTGAGAAAACGAGTCAAAGCACCCGTCTTCGCAACCATCAGTATATTTGTTCCCTTCTGTTTACTCATTTTCCTCTTTTCAATAATCAGCACTTCCATTGAAGTAAACCTTCACATTTTCGTTTCCTTTGTAGTTCACATCGGGGTTGCCGATTTCAATGCGGTCGATGCCATAGTGTGTGCAGCGAATCTCCTTCAGATGATGAAAGCGATGCGTGCCACATTCGGGCAGTTCCACATTCGAATAGCTATCATGCGTCAAATAAACCGTATCTTTGTTGGAAATGCTGGAGTAGTCAAAAATGAGAGTGTCAAAGTTCGAATAGTAGCTCATCTGAATCTTCATCGAACTCGCATTATGCACATTGCTCGCCAACACGGCATCACGACGTGTTTCACTCACCGTTTCCGTATAGCCATTTTTGATGTACGTAGAGTCGCGCTTGTCCAAGACAACGGTTCTTTGTCCCAACTTCCGATAAGTATAGACCGTTTTCATGCCAGGCAGAAGCGTCCTCACCGAAATGGTGTCTTCATACTCCACAGCCACCCCCTCGCTGTCGTAGAACCCATAGTTGCAAGTCACCGTGCTTTCCAGCGGACAGTTGTTCGCACTGCAAGCACACAGCAGCAGGAGCAAAATGAAGAACAAGAGGACCCACCCTAACCCAAGACCCACCCCAACCCTCCCTGTGAGGGAGGGAGTAGTCACCCGGTTGGTAATTACTCTCCCCTCAAAGGGGAGTTGGAGGGGTCTTGGGCTGGGGTGGGTCTTGAGGGTTGGGCAGGATAGGTATATACTCCCTCCCTCACAGGGAGGGCTGGGGAGGGTCTTTTTTTCACATTTCATTCTCAAACCTCCTTCTCCACCTGATACTTGTTTCTTTCTTCCGAATTGCGACTGATCATTTCACCGAGGAAACCAGCCACGAACAGCTGAGTGCCCAGAAGCATCATCGTCAGAGCGATATAGAAATAAGGAGAGTCTGTCACCAAGAAGCCATACACACCCTTCGACAAGGCAATCAGTTTCAGAACGCCCACAACGATGACGGCAATGAAACCAATGATGAACATCAACGAACCGATGAATCCGAACACGTGCATCGGTTGCTGGCCAAAGCTGGAGAGGAACCACAGCGAGAGCAAATCGAGATAACCGTTCACAAAGCGGTTCAGACCGAATTTCGTCTTGCCGTATTTGCGAGCCTGATGATGCACCACCTTCTCGCCAATCTTGTCGAATCCAGCATTCTTGGCAAGGTAGGGGATGTAGCGGTGCATTTCGCCATACACCTCAATGTTCTTCACCACATCCTTCCTGTACGACTTCAGTCCGCAGTTGAAATCGTGCAAGTTCTTGATGCCACTCACCTTGCGAGCCGT
>Ga0310691_10007774_pt1 | contig 11109 bp, 4 predicted proteins | sample 176DNAGHGlowgp2_FD_203887 | JGI IMG/M metagenome (GOLD analysis project Ga0310691, IMG submission 203887) | Sheep rumen microbial communities from Palmerston North, Manawatu-Wanganui, New Zealand - 1766 DNA GHGlow gp2 (v2) (version 2) | ecosystem: Host-associated > Mammals > Digestive system >... | reverse complement strand
TGTCCTGGGCACTTACACCGATGCTCCCCATCAAACCCAGGAGAGCCGTCAAAAGGAGTAGAAATCTTTTCATGGTTAGTCTGTTTTTATTGGTCTTTGGGGCAAAGATACGAAATTAAATTAATAATTGAAAAATAAAAAATAAAAATTGTTATCAAAAAAGCCCGTGGCGAATCCGCCACGGGCTTTTTCATTTATTGCAAGCTCTCATTGCGCTCACTTAACCACAACCTTGAGCGATGCACTAAGTTGTTCACGTTCGGCAATGCGAGCAAGCTCTCATTGCGCTCACTTAACCACAACTTTGGTGCCGTTCAGGATGTAGATGCCACGGCCCAGGTTCTTCACGTTGTTCAGGTTGCCCTTACCGGCTACGCGGCCGTCGAGGGTGTAGATGATGCCTGACTTAACAACGTTCTGCAGAGCAGTCTGGACGCCGTCCTCTGCGTTCTCATCCCAAACAACTTCCAGTTCGGCCTGCGGATCGAACGGAGTTTCACCAGCGATGTATGCACTATTGGCATTCACATAGGTGTAGGTAACCATAATGTCATCCTTGCCGACCTTGTTCACTACCAGTGCATTGTCCTTGCAGTATACATCACCACGGTCAATCTTCAGAGTAGAGAATGTGCCCTTCAAAGCACCGTCATTCTGTGCCTCGGTGACGATGGCATTGGTGTTGAACGTGAAGGCAACGGGTTCGGCTTCAGCCTCAGCATCATAGTCTTCCGTTTCGCCGTTGATGTAGATGAACGGACGACCGGCGTTGATAGCGCCATTAATCTGGCAGAGCGAAATCTTGTTGCCTTCGACACTCGTTACACCCCAAGCCTGGCCATCGGCAATCTCGGAGACCTCAAAGGGATAGCAGAATGCGTTGACAGCACCATACTTGATGCCGACATTGGCCGTGTTGGCAAAGTCTGCTTCCACGTCACCTGCCTCCTCAATGTACATAGCACTGGCAGAGCCGGGAGCGGAAGCATCCCAAGTTACCAATACGTTGTTGCTCTTCTGGCCGTGCAGGTAATTCTCTTTGATACCACCTACGAGATTTCTCGAAGCGATGACATTCAGTCCATAGCCGACGGCTCTGGTGTTGAAGACAGAGGGCTGCACATTCAGACGTACTGCGCCACTGGTGCCTGCAGCCTTCACGAACAGGCCCGTAGCCTTGTTCTGCAGCAGGTAAGCACTGTCGCCTACAGCAATGAAGCGGAACAGTGCCATATCCTTCTTCGTAATGGAGGCATCGTCCATGAAGAACAGGTTCTCGCCAATGAATGAAGGAACGTCTTCTTCGAACATCTCCAGATCATAAGCGCCGGTCTCTTCGTCTGTCTGTACCCAGTTGGCAACAGTCACATACTTTCCAAACAAGGGCGCATTGATTTCGGGTTGGTCCTCGGCAGGTGCTACATAGCCGGCATTCTTATTCCACCCGTGAGCCTCGAAGTCTTCCTCGCTGGCGAAGCGGATACGATACCACTTGCCCTCCTGAATCTGGATGGCAGCAGCATAAACAGCTTCGGCCTGTGCCTTCACATCGGCAACATACTTGTCGCTCTGCTCCTGAGTGTAAGCACCGGAAGCATCGTAAGCCTGAGCAGCAGCCACTACATTGTTCAGTGCTACACCGGCATTCTCATCCTTCCAATAGCCCGGCTGTTTGCCGACAACGACGCCTTCACCCACGCCACTGTACTCAGCCAGTACGTTGCGCAGTTCTGTGGGATCTACAAACTTTTCGATGAATGCATCGTAGGCAGCCTTCATAGCGTTGTATTCCTCAGCTGTAACCTTGGCAGGATTCACTTCTGCCTGAGCTGTCAGCACGTCGTCAAGATTCTTGGCGATGTCGCCGAGAACGGTATACTGAGTGGTAGCTCCGACTTTGCTCGAAAGCATGTGGAACTCGGCAAAGTGGGCATAAACCAACTCTTCTGTTTCGTCTTCGGGATTTTTCACGCCACGCGTGTTCTTATTACTTTCGGTGAACTCGAACTTCACGAACTTGTAGGGTGCGCCCAGGTTGATGACGGTCTCGAAGGAAGCACCGTTGGAGCCATTCTCGATAACCAGGTCGGGCACTACCACAGCGAGGTCCTCAACATCGTTACCGGCCAGGATGTTGCCCTTTGTCACGTGATCGTTGGCACTTGCACGGCGAACTATTCTCCACAGGAACTCTTCCACGGGTTCCTCCAGTTCGACGGTCAGCGAGGGACGGCCATAGCTATCCTTGTTGTGCCAGTCACTGTGCCAGAAGGTGGCGGGGTCGTTGTCCAGGATAGCAGCCTCAGAGCCTTCCGACGGGTCGGTCTTTACAAAGGTAACCTGGCTAATGTCCTTAATCAGTTCCTCGCGGTCGCGAGCCACTTCCAGTTTCTCCTTAGCATCAGCCAGCATCAGCTTGTAGCGTTCGCTGCGCAGTTTCTCGTCCTTGATGGGCTCGTAGGCCTTCATCAGTTCCTCTGCCGTGGCATCGTCTACGGGCACCAACTGCCACTCCGAACCGCCCATTACGGGTTCGTTGTTGTCGTTGATGCTGAGGGAGGTGTAATAGAGACCTACGGTACCACTCTTGCCGGCACCGCTCTGGTGGCCATACTGATGGTAGTAGTACATATTCTCATACTGATAAGCGTCGCCCTCGCGCGGCATCACGCGAATGTTGAAGTAGGTGGTACCATCCACGGTGGCCACGGGTTCGAACTGCATCAGGTTCTCGCTGGTCAGGCTCATGGGAACGGCAACGTTGTACTTGAACATGTCGTCAAAGCGGCAATCGGTGGCCATGTTCTGGATGTCCAGATAGCCATCCTTATTGGTTATCTTCCACAGCGAGGTGCAATCGGTGGTCATGTCTTCAGGCGTCTCATAGTAGGCATAGAACTTTGTTCCGTTCATGTAGCTGGTCAGGTACTTGTCCACGGCCTGGCTTTCGGTGATATCGTTGCCATCCTCGTCCTGACCGATAATCACGTCTTGAGTGTATTCCATACCCGTCTTGATGCGATAATAGCCATCAGCAACGGGGAATACCGTGTTACGCGATGCCACCACAGCGTCGTAGGCATCGACGATGGCCTTAGCCATTGCACGATACGTTGCAGCCAATTCAGCATCAGGGAGTTTTTCCAGTTCGGGATCACCCTCTGCATCGTAAGCAGCATCGATGGTTGCAAAGAATGCGGCAACCTCAGCCTCACCATAGTTGCCAGGTTCGGTGCCGGTCAGGAACTTATAATCCTGATAGGTATTCAACGTCTGCTGCAGAGCCTGCATGGCGGCCTTGGCTTCGCTCATCTTCTTCACCGTGACATAGAAATTGCGAGTACGTGCAAAATTGTACGTTCCTTCGTCTCTGTTGACAATGAACTGTACGGAATACACTTCGTCATCGCTATTCTCCCACGCAACATGTTGAATGTCATCAACATCAGAACTTGTCGCTGGCTCGCTGTCGCCCAAAGTCAACGTTATGGCGCCATCCTTCTGATTTTTATCATTTGCACAATCGAAATCGAATTCTACGGATGAAATATACCAACCTTCTTCGACCATAATTTCATAAGTGCCGTAGTTGGTGAAGAACATCAGCTCCGTACGTGATTCATCCCATACTGACATGTTGTTAGCACTGCTTTTGCACACATTGCCGCGAATGTCCGTGGATGTGTTGCCACCTTGAATACAAAGAATGGATATGGCTGGAGTAGTGGTGGAATACCAACTGCGAGCCCATGGATTGCTCTCCCTCCCATTCCAGTCTGTCCATTTTCCATTGTTCATGTTCACTGGGATGGAGACTTCATCCTGTGCGAACATTGTCGTTGCCGTCCCAAGCATTGTGAGCAGCAACGTGAAGAGTAAGTAAATTTTCTTCATGCTTTAAGGTTTTAAGTTAATAATAATTGTAAGTTAACTCTGTTTTCAAAGTTATTCGGGAGCAAAGATATAATTATTAATTTAAAATACAAAATTTAAGGCAAAAAAATGTGCAGGAAACAAAAAGAGCCGCAGTACGTGGCTGCGGCTCTTAACATACAGGTTGACACCTGCTTACGCTTACTTAATCACGACGCGCGTACCATTGATGATGTAGATGCCGCGCTGGAGGCTGTTGATGTTGCCCTTGCGGGTCACGATGCGGCCGTCCAGGGTGTAGATGGCACCCGTGCGTGTGGCGTTAGAGATGATGGTCTGGATGGCATCCTCGCCGTCGCCGAACTTAACCTCGAAGGTTGCCTGCAGGTCGTAGGGTGCCTCGCCGGAAACGTATGCTCCGTTGGCGGCAACCTTGGTGCTCGACTGCTTGCTCACGGTCAGGGTGTTCTGGTAGGGCACCAGGACGCCGGCACCTACCTTGGTCTCGGCGAATACGCCCTTCAGAGCGGCTTCGGCCTGAGGCTCGGTGGCCGTGACGGCATAGTTGTGCTTCATCACCACCATCTCCGTCTCATCGGCTGTTGCTTCGGGGTCGAACTCTGCACCATGAACCAGGATGAACGGACGTCCGCCATTGGCACCGTTGGTAATCTTGGTCAGTGTGACGGCATTGTTCTCCACGTCGACGCTCTCGACGGTCCACATCGTGGCATTCTCACCTTCCTTCACGCTCAGGTCCATGGGATAGCACATGCCATTGAACGAGCCGGGCAATACGGCCATGTTGAACTCGGTGCCGTCGAAGTTTGCGGCTACGTCCTCAGCCTCCTCGATGAGCAGACCGCTGCGGCTGCCGGCATAGTCGACATCCCAGGTCACCAGAACGTTCTGCAGCACCTGAGCATGCAGGTAGCTCTGCTTCTCGCCCTTGATGCTGCGGGCAGGTATCACGTTCAGGCCATAACCGATGGCGCGTACATCAAAGAGCGAGGGATGAACGCTCAGCGTAGCATCACCGCTGGTGCCGGCAGCCTTCACGAAGAGGCCCGTACCCTTGTTCTGCAGCAGGTAGGCACTGTCGCCCACGGCTACGAAGCGGAAGAGGGCCATATCCGGTTCAGTGATGGCATCGGCGGCCATGAAGTGCATCTTGCTGCCAACAGACAGTTCGTCGGCTGTGGCGGGTTCCATTTCATAGACTGAGATGGTCTGATTGTTGCCGTTGGCATCTTCGTAGGTCACCTTTTCCTCGCTGAGGAGTGAGGCTACGATATACTTGCCGAAGAGTTCGGGGCTGGTCTCGGTCTGAGCGGCCTCGTTGACCTGAGCTTCGCCGGCCACCTTATCCCAACCGTATTTCTCGAACATCTCTTCGTCTGCGAAGCGAATCTTGTACCACTTGCTGGTGGAGATGCCGATGGCGCTGGTGGTGACGGTTTCTGCCTGAGCCTTCAGCTTCTCAACGTAATCAGCGCTTGCGGCAGGCGTGTAGTCGCCGGCTGCATCGTAGGCCTTAGCATCTGCGATGGTCTTGTCGAGGGCGTCGCCCGTAGACTTGTCGGTCCAGAAGCCAGGCTGCGTGCCAATGACGATGGATGCGCTCTTCTCCTCGACGGTGGCCAGGGTCTCGCGCAGTTCAGCGGGATCTACGAACTTCTCGATGAAGGCGTCGTAGGCTTCCTTCAGTTTGTTGTAGTTGTCGAGTGTCAGGTCAGCGTCCTCGATTTCAGCCTGCTCGGCGATGATGCCTTCGAGGTTCTTCACCAGGTCGCCCATGACGTTGTACTGGCAGGTCTCGCTCTGCAGCACCTCGGCGGGATAGAGCTGGAACTCTGCCAGGTGGAAGTAGCCACGAGTGGCAGAGCCGTTGCCGGTGGTGTTCTCGGCATAGAAGCGCAGGTACTTGTAGCCCTTGGTCTCGAATACGTCGCTGACGAGTGTTTCGTCGTTGGCATTCTTGGGTGTGTTGATGGTGGCCAGCAGTTCGCAGGCATCCTTCTCGGCCTCGAACTCGTTGGTGCCCATTACGCCCCAGACGGTGATGTGGTCGTTGGCCACGTTGCGGCGGGTGAACTGGAAGGCTGCGTTGGCAACCTCTACGTCGGGCATCTCTACCTGCAGGTAGTGGGTGCCGGCGGGTACGCTGCTGCTCCAGTCGCTGTGCCAGAAGGTGGATGCGTTGCCGTCAATCAGGGCTTCGATGCTGCCCTCGCGGGTCTCGGTGTAGGGCGAAGAGAACTGGCTGACATCGGTCACCAGAGGATTCTCCTCGTCGAGGCTGATCTGGATGTCCTTGGCAATCTCGATCTTTGCCTGAGCGTCGGCCACCATTGCCTTGTAGCTCTCTACCATCTTCTCGCGATTCTGATAGGGCTCGTAGTCCTTCAGGATTTGCAGGGCTTCCTCCTCGCTGATGGGTTCGAATACCCATTCCGTAGCGCCGAAGTCGTTGGTGCCGGAGGTGTGTCCGCAAGACCAGCCTACCAGGTTGCCCGAATGGCCTGCGCCGGTGCTGTGTCCGTTGGGATGCAGATAGAGGAAGTCTTTGGCTGCCTGAGTGCTTACGCGGATGTCCACGAAGACCTCATCGTTGCAAGTGCCCACGTAGTCGATAGCCATGCGGTTCTCGCTTGCGGGGTCCATGGTGACGGTCGTGCTCTGTGCAACGTTGTTGAAGCGTCCCTTGGTGACAGCGTTGACGATGTCGTAGGTGCCGTCTTCCTCTGCGGTTACAATCCACAGGGCGGGAGCCGTGGTGCCGACATCCTCGCGGTCTACGCTACCCCATGTGCCGACGATGGTCTCGCCCGAGTAGCCGCTCTTCATATACTTGAAGACGTTGACGGTCTCCTCCTCGCCTGCTTCGTTCGTGACGGTCTCGTACCAGTTGGACACGCCATCCGACGAGTAGCCATTCCGGATGAAGTAGTATCCCGAGGCGATGTTGTATCTTACCTGAGATGCCAGAACGGCATTGTAGGTATCGATGACGGCCTGTGCGGTGGCCTTCAGGCGTTCCACGGTCCACTGGTCGGCGGTAGCGGGGTCCTGAGCCTCTTCGCCGGCATCGTAGGCCTCCTGCAGGGCGGCTTCAAAGGCAAGCACCTCTTCCTCGCCATACTGTCCGGGAGCGTCACCAACCTCGAAGGTTCCAGAGTATGCGGCATACTTGGCATAGGTATCTTCCAACTCGCGGATGGCCTCTGCCAGGGCTTCCAGTTCGCCCCACTGCACGGCCACGATGCTCCAGATGCTGTTGGAGACGATCATGCCGTCGTCATTCAGCACTGTCTCGTGCTTTCCCGAGCCCCACGTAACGACGGTGTTGCCCGTATTGATGCCCTCAGAGCCTGCAAAGTTGTTGTCGAGGCGCCACTTCATGTCGTAGACATTGATGCCCACGGTACCGGGAGCCGTTTCGGGGTCGATGTAGTAGATGTTAAACTCACCGGCATCATAAATGTTGTCGGTGGAAGAGAACTTGGCGCTCTGCGCGTCGCTGGCAGGAGCTGTCATCCAGTTGCCCGTACCGAACTGGATGTTGTAGGCGCCCTCGTTCCCTGTGGGGATGAAGCGTACCAGGAAGCCAGCCTTAGCCTTGGCGGAACTTTCAAAGTCCACGTTCGACACACCCGGCTTCAGGATATTCTCCCCAAGTCCGTTGTCGTAGAGGAAACCACCCGACGACGGAATCTCGCCGACAAGAGCCGGAGCATACTGGCCTGTACCGATGCCGGTGTCGCGGCCCTGATGCAGGAAGTACCATGTGTTGGGCTCAAAGCTTTCTACCACCTCGCCAACGGTTATTGACTTGTTTTCGAGGTCGATGTCGTCCTGAGCCATGACGTTGGTGCTAATAAACATTGTCACCAACAGCAACAAAAAAGAGGTAATCTTTTTGCTCATAACAGTTAGATTTAAGTTAATAAATAAGGTATGTCGGGACAAAAATAAAAAAAAAGTCTGTGACGCGCAAACAAATCACAGACTTTTTTCATTCCAGACAGAGTATGTCGACAGGGCTCACGAGGCATAGCTGTGTCCCACGTATGGGACGAGCCGCATCGACGTATCGATGACGCCTGTCCCACGCATGGGACAAGGCGAAACGACCCGACGCCTCGCCTCGGGCCTGCTTAGGAGAGCAGGGCTATCCACTTGTCGCCGAGGGCCGACTTGGCTACGATGTGCTCCTGCACTGCCGTGACGAAGGGATTGCTGTCGAACTGGCCACGCACCTGCTCGAAGTCGGCCTCGGCCGTACGGATGTTGCCGTCGAATCCGAACCCGGTCTTCGTGGAGAGGGAGAACTCCTTCTTGGCATCCTGATAGAGCATCTTGTCGATGTCGACGACGGCCTCCTTCCACGAACGGACGATGTCGACCAGCACCTCCTTGCGATTGAGGTCTTCCTCGCGGAGATGGTAGAAGCGCAGCATCAGCTGGTAGGCCCACGCCCATTCGTAGTCGTAGTAGTGCTGGTGTATCTCGCGCAGGCGCGCGTTCATTTTATTATAGGTCGCCACCGTTCCGTTCTCGATGTCGTTCATCAGTTCCGTGACAGCCGTGTGGGGGGCAATGAGGCCGGAGAGGTCGAGCCAGTCGCCCTGTCCGGTTTCCGATTCGGGACGCAGGCGAGTGAGGTAGTCCTCGGCAGCCAGGTCGGCGGTCTTCTCCAAACGGGAGATGAGCGAGTTGCCCAGGAACTTGCGGATGGCCAGCCGATAGAGTTCGATGCCACGCTCCAGGGCCGTATGCTTGATCTTGGCACTCTGATAGGTGTAGGTGTCGCTGGTCAGGCCGGACAGGGCCTTCAGCTGTTCCAGCACTTCCACGCCGCGCACCATCTTGTCGATGGTGTAGGGCGAGAGCAGGTTGAAGTTCACCAGGTCGAGCCGCCTCTCCTGGGCGCGTTTGTCACGCTTGGGCCACTTCTGGGCGTCGCGGATGGTGCCCACGGAACGCAGGTTGACAGCGGGAGCCAGCCACGTCTCGCCCTGTTTCTCTATCAGGTAGGAGAAGGGCAGAGCCGAGGTGTCGGGATTGGTGGTGTGGCGACCCATCACGAGCGAGAAGGCTCCGATGCGTGCCGGCCACAGGATGTAGGAGTCGGAAGCGGTCTTGGCACCACGTTCCATGGCTCCCTGGTGTATGGGGCCCAATTTGTACATGTGGTTGCTCTGGTTGGAGCCCGAACCGGCATTCATGAACGAGAACATGCCGGCGATGAGCAGTGTGGACTTGTGATGCGTCACCGTGAAGGGACCTGCAAAGATGGCGCAGGCCTCGCCGTTCTCCTCCTGGCAGTTGCAGAAGAAGAGGGAGTCGGAGGCCGAGTAGCCGTGTCCCAACATGCAGGCCTGCCCGACATAGACGCGGGTGAGCGTGGCACAGTCTTCCACCTGGCTGCCATCCTGCACGATGAAGTCCTCGGCTATGACACCGAAACCGATGTGCACAGGCGAGGCCTCTTGCGACATCAGCGAACCATTCTTCAGTTTGCCGGCGCCCTCGATTTTTGTGTACGGGCCCATGTATATGTTCTTGATGTAGCCCGTGTCGACGATGGTGGAGTGATGGCCGATGGTGCCCATCGACGAACGGCTGATTTCCGCAATCTCGTCGGCAAAACACTTGAGCCGCTCTATCAGTTGGGGACGATGGCGATACATGGCCTGCATGTAGGCCTCCTGGGCGGTCATCTGGTTGTGGATGGTCACCTCGCGTCCGCCCGTTTCGTTCATGACACTCACTTCCACGCCGTTGCCAAACGTGGTGGGGCCGTCACAGATGATGATGTCGACGTTCTCGATGAACGAGTCATGCCCGATTTCGTAGTTGGCTATGTAGTTCTTGATATTCTCGATGCAGCAGTTGTCGCCAATGACCACGTTGTGCAGCGTGACATGGTACAGGCCCGAGTGCTTGTTCATGCCTCCGGGCATGGTGAAGGCCTTCTCGAAGCGCCCGATGCGGCACTCGCCGGAGAAGCGCACACTGCGCACATACTTCAGATTGGTCTCGGGATGTATGCTGATGGCATCCCAGTCTTCAGCCGAACAGGCTTGTTGCTCCAGTTGTGTAATCTCTGTTGCAGTCAGTTTTCTGCATTCCATAGTTATTCTGTTTTTTACCGTTTAACTTATAATTTTACACAATAATATAACGTTTCAAACGTTAATTTATTATAAAAGACAGCCAGAAAAATGCTCATTCGCAATCCCTTAGTGTGGCTCCGACGCATCCGTCACCGCTGTGGATACGGCATCCACTCGCCTTTTGCCTACTCGCTGGTGACCCAGGTGCTTTACTGCCCCGGCCGCTACTATGCCGACGCATGGCTCTATCCACGCAAGGAGCGATGGCTTCGGCCCCGCCTAACGGCCGTCCGACGTCTCATGTTCCGCCTGGCCAACCGCTGGCAGCCGACCCTCGTCAGTGCCCCTGCCGAACTGCATCCCTATCTCCACGAGGGATGCCGAAGGGCAGAACTGCATGAGTGCCAGGGCCCGCTGGTGACCTTCGAAGGCAGGGAGGGGAAAATGGTGGCCGTCATCGACCTGCAACGGCATCGCCGCGAATGGCAGGAACTGAAGAACGCTCCCCAGGTGACCGTCACCTTCGACCTCTACGATGTGGGGCTCGTCCTATTCGTGTCCCGACTGAACAAACAAGACTACATCATAAATTGGTAAAATATGAAAAAAAGCAACGTTTATACCCGAACAGGCGACAACGGCACCACCGGACTGGTGGGCGGACAACGCATTCCCAAGTCGCACACCCGACTGGAGGCTTACGGCACGGCGGACGAACTGAACAGCTTCGTGGGACTGCTGCTGACCGAGGTCACAAACGACGAAGACCGCCAACAACTCATCCTTATCCAGAACGACCTCTTCTCCGTAGGCTGCGAACTGGCCACTGTCGACAGGCCTGCCCGGCGCGCCGTGACGCCTGCAGACGTCGAACGACTGGAGGAGAGCATCGACCAGATGGACGCCCTGTGCGGAGGCTGGAAGGGCTTCATCCTGCCCGGTGGCAGCAGAGCCGCCGCCCTGGCCCACGTCTGCCGCACCATTTGCCGACGTCTGGAGCGCCGGATTTACAGCATCAACGACGAAGTGCCCACCGACCCCACATTGATGCAATATGTCAATAGATTAAGCGATTACATGTTCCTATTTGCCAAGAAACAGAACTATTTGTTGGGTG
>Ga0310691_10007773_pt1 | contig 11110 bp, 9 predicted proteins | sample 176DNAGHGlowgp2_FD_203887 | JGI IMG/M metagenome (GOLD analysis project Ga0310691, IMG submission 203887) | Sheep rumen microbial communities from Palmerston North, Manawatu-Wanganui, New Zealand - 1766 DNA GHGlow gp2 (v2) (version 2) | ecosystem: Host-associated > Mammals > Digestive system >... | reverse complement strand
GGCAATTATTAGCGGATTTTCTGCTTCACGTCAAGATATTCTTCCGTACTCTAAAGGCGAAGGCAGACCGCCTGTTCCGAGAGGATTGAATGTTATTGCCATGAAACGCAGAGGCGTTCCGCAAGAAATCAGAACCGCAACAAACGAAGCCTTCAAACTTTTGATTTCAGAAGAATACAACACAAGCCAAGCGATTGAAAAGATTAAAGCAGAGATTCCTATGAATGAATACATCGAAAAAATGATTGATTTTATTCAAACTTCAAAACGCGGGGTTTTGCTAAAATCACATAAATCAGGCTATCAATCACTCGAAAGCGAAGAGGGGTAAATATATAAAATAATAAAATCATTTTTTATAAACAAAAGACCGGAAGAAAAACCTCCGGTCTTTTGTTATAAAATCTGATATTACTTTATGCAGGGTTATTTTCATCCAAAATCGGATAAACGTAATGTTCTCCGCAATTTGGACATACAACTTCTTGTTGTTTTCCATGTTCTAACTCTGCAACTTCAAATAACGTTTTGCATCCTGATTGTGTGCATCTTATTGCCCATGTAGGTCTGATTAATTTTGCCATTTTTATCTCCTGTCAATTTTTCTTTTTTAATTAAAACTCATTAAAACGGTTTTGTTTGATTAAGTTTTGCTCTAAGCTCTCTGAATCTCAAAATATCCTCTTGAGATTTTGTGTTTTCTCTGAATAATGCCTGAGAGGTCGGATGAACCATCAAGACATAATCCATGTGAATTTCCAAGAAATCATATCTCTTTGGGGGCTGATTAGAGTTTTTAGGATAAATCTCTACGTTTGTAACTGCCAGAAATCTGCGTTCTTTATCGTTCAGTAAATCTGTAAGTTCTCTGTTTGTATCCGTGTACTTAGAAACGTGGACAGTCCCCTTAATATCGTGGTCAGCCGTAAGTATGATTACTTCTATAGGTATTGTATCTGTATTTTTAGCCATTAAAATTTCCCTCTTATAATAATTAGATTTTATAATAATTTAGCTTTTATGTCTAGTATTTATTACAGGTTTAAACAGTTTGGTCAATATTAGAGCCAATTTTAGCAAAATTTGAATAATAATAATTAAATATCAGCACTGCACAAAATGACACAAAATAGAAATTCAAAAGTGTTAATATAAAATGAGCAAATATATTTGAGTTTAAAATTGTTGTTAGTATTGATAATAAGAAATATCCGAAAGTTACAAGAATATATAATCCGCAATTGCTGAAAAATTTGCGGCTAAATATATCTTTTAGGGATACAAAAAATGCAATAAACGGATTTTTCTTTTTGAAATATATTGCAGGAGCATAAAACATTACAATAAAATAGTTTAAAGTCATTGCAAAAAACATTAAACCGTTCCAAAGATTAATTTTTAAAAGTTGTTCAGGACTTAGTGATGTTAATAAGCTTTTCATGCTTTCAACAGTTGCCATAGCTTCTGAAAGTTGAGCATAAGTGACCCCAGGATTCCCAATAAAATATTTTCCCGCAATTACCGCAAGTGCAAAAATGCCAAACGATAAAAACAACAAGATAAAGACCATACCTATTGCGGAAAGAAAATATTCACCTACTCCGGAAAAGAAGCTTTCAGTAATAAGAGTGTTTTTATCAATATCCGGTTCTTTTACGGCCTTCATAATCATATAAAACCAGCCTGATAAAAATGCACAAAGCATAAGAAAGAATAAGATTATAGTAAACAAAGTTGCAATTGATGATTTCCCAGTTGAAAAAATCAGGTAAATTGTTGATAGTAAAGAAAAAAGTATTAATGGTGTTGCAATAACTATATTTTCATTTGTTATTTTTATGCTTTCTTTTATTGTTTTAAACATAATCTCTCCTCTGTCCGCAAGCATAATTATAAATCAAATAATTATTTAGGGCAATTTATTAAATTTTAGAGAAGTTGTTCTAAATCATTTTTAGGAGTTGTTATTTCTGATATGTCGTATTCCGTTTTTAAGATGCCAATTATGTTCGGATTAATAATAGAGTTATTCCATTTCCCTATAAAAATTTTGCCTGTTGATATTGAATTTAAATAAATAATCTGAGAAAGAGTATGTCTGTCGCAATATGGGTAAAATATAAAGACAGATTTGTTTGAATTCAGAATCAAATTTTCTGCTAATTTTAAAACAGAGATAGTATCATATATGGCATTTAAGCAAATTCTGTTAGTTTTTTCCTTACAACAAGACATTGACAAAACCAATGTATCATCGGGAATATGGTTTAAAATGGTTTTAAAATAAGAGCTATCCGTGTTACTATAACCTTCTATCCCTATAATAAGAATGTTTTTAAATTTATTTTCGTCCAACCTTTGATATATATTTTCTAAAGTCTTATTATATAAAAAACCTACCATTTCTCCGTCGCAGGTTTTTCCGGTCTTAAATCCTCTGCTCTCTTTAGCTGATTTTATAACCGAAGAAAAATCATTATCTTTTATTTGTATAACTCCTTTTGAATATGCAAAATCCGTAGTATACAATCTTCCTCTATACAAATTCTCTACATTAAAAAGCGAATTCCTTGTTAATATTATAGGACCGGGAAAAGTGGAAAAATCGAGCAGACAATTTTCCATTCCCTGACCGAATTGTCCTTTTAAATGTTTGTATTCACTAAATTTTGGGAAAGTATGAGCTAAAATCATATTATCATGAGTATAAATGTCAATATTTTCACCTTCAAAACTGTCTAAAATCCGCTCCAATTCCTTCAAATTTGCTCCGACAACAAGAACTGCTTTACCTTTTGTTGTTGAAAAAGAAACTTCACTTTGAGTTTGAGCGCCGTACTCTTTTTCCTGTGCCGTTTTAATTTTTTTCATAAGCTCGCAATCTTTTTTTGAAATTTCAAGTATTAGTTTTTTTAGCTCATATTTTTCTTTTTTGGGACTGTTTAAAAGGTTTAAAATCTCGAATAATAAAACAATCTCATCATATGCTTCTTCTCCAAAACTTTCATAAGTCAGTATGTTAATAGTCAAACTTTTTACTAAAACAAATATAGTTTTATAAAAACTTCCTAAATTACTGTCATATGATGACATTCTTTTGTTAAAAGCCTTTTCTCCCAAACGAATAAAATAATTGATATCCGCATTTTCGGTTAAGATTTCATCTGCACCTATATTTTTTGGCTCTTGGTTATTTTGTTTACATTTATTATTATACATTTCCATAATCTTCGGAAGCTCTTTTTGAAAAGCATAATTTATAATCCAAAAATTATTTTCGGAAATTTCATAGTTAGAGCTTAAAATAGAAATAGTATTCAGTATAAGATTATTTATACTTTTATCTTTTATTCCCCAATCTTTAAATTTTAGACCATAAAAAGCCGTATACTTCAAATACAAAAATATAATCTCCTGTAATGAAGCGGTTGCAGGATTAACAGAACATATTCCTCTTGAGGAACAACGGTCGTAACTGTAATTTTTATTAAATTCGTTTGTCATAGTGTTTATATGATAAATAAAACTTAAAAAATTTTAACTGCTCTGTCAGGGGGGGGGAAAATATATATCTTGTTTTAATACTAAAGAAAAACAGATTAAAGTTAAAAGGGGGTAATAAAAAATTTATTTTGAGTGAAGGCTTTAATTTGGTATAATTAAAATAAGTAGAGGGAAATAATAATGAAAGATTATTCAAACAAAATAGCAATAACAACCGGTGATCCTAACGGAATCGGTGCGGAAATTACAATAAAAGCATTGAATACACTTAATATTCCGCCAAGAGATATTGTAATAATTTCAAATTCAAATGTTTTAAATTCATACGGTGCGTTTAATAATGACTACGAAATTATAGAAATTGATTATGATTCAAAAGTAAGGGCAGGCGAGGTTTCTGCTCAGGCAGGAGATTTTTCATACAAATTATTGGAAAAAGCTTGTGAGATTAGACCAAAATTTATTGTTACGGCACCTACTTCTAAGGAAGCAATGAATTTGGGCGGTCATAAATTCAGCGGACAAACGGAAGTTTTGGAAAAGTTTCTTGCTCATGGCGGTCAAAAAGCTGAAATGCTTTTTGTTTCAAAAGATTTTCGAGTTCTTCTTTTAACCCGTCATATACCATTAAAAGAGGTTTCTAAAAAGCTTACAAAAGAGCTTATTATAGAAAAAACCGAAAGATTAAGATTTTATTTTCAAAATTATTTGTATATAAATAAACCTTCGTTTGCTTTATGTGCTTTAAATCCGCATGCCGGAGAGAACGGTTTAATCGGGAAAGAAGAAGATGAAATAATGCTTCCTGCAATTGAAGCAATAAGAAACAGAGGAATAAACATTACAAATCCGCTTCCTGCTGATACTTTGTTTATAAACGGGGTTCAGAATTATTTGAAAGGGGAAAAATCACCTTATGATTGCTATATTGCTTGTTACCACGATCAAGGGTTAATTCCGATAAAGTCTGTTGCATCAGAAAAAACTGTTAATATGACAATAGGACTTGATATCATTCGTACCTCTCCAAGTCATGGAACAGCTTTTGATATTGCCGGCAAAAATATTGCAAGTCCCGAATCAATGATGGAAGCAATTAAGTACTGCTTGTATTAAAAAGAGGTATTATTATGCAAAAGATTTCTATAAAGAAAAAAGTCATAAGAAGCGGAGATAGTGAACAAATTTTGTATTATACCCCTGCGCTTTCACTCAAGAATAGTGATAATCAGGTAAAATTGCTCGTTCCGCATCCTAACGGAAATAGTGTTATGGAATTTTCGACTCTTGCGGAGGCTGCTGCCGCAATCAGAAAAGCAGGGTTTGAGTACCAGCTTCCCGAAGGTGAGATTATTGAGGAGGAAAATCTTCAGCCGCTGCTTAAAACTGCTGACAAAAGTGATTTAGAAAAGGTTTTATTCGGTAAGTTTAAATCAAAAATTAATGATATAAATTCTTCAATTGTTGCATCTTCGCTTACTGCTCTTGCATATCTTGATGATAAAGAAGCTATCGATATTTTTATCTCAAAATTAGGTGAAGATAACGAAAAAATCAGAATCGCAGCAATTGATGCGTTAGTTAATTTTCAAAGCGAAGTGATTGATAAATTGATTGACACACTTTCAAATCCTAATTGGGTTGCGAGAAATTCCGCAATAGCCTGTCTTGTTAAAATAAGCGAATATACCGATGTTGAGCCTGAAAAAATTCTTGTACCGCTTATTAACAGAATTGATGATGAGAATACAATCGTTCAGGCAAGCGCACTTCTTGCTTGCGGTAAAATATACAGAAATCTTCTCAAAAGAGCTGACGAAAAATAATTATGATATAATCTGATTATACGGAGGATTTTTATATGGGGAAAAAACGTGCAATTATTGTTGTTATTGATTCTATGGGATGCGGTGCAATGGCTGACCACGCAGAATTTGGAGATATTGCAGAATGTAACACTTTAAAAAATGTCTGTCATTTTAATTCGGGTCTTGATGTTCCTGTTCTTGAGGCTATGGGACTCGGAAATTTAGATGAATATGAAGGAATTGATAAGACAACAACTCCGATTGCGCAATATGGAATCTTGAGAGAAAAATCCAAAGGGAAAGACACAACTACAGGTCATTGGGAAATTGCAGGACTTATCTCCGAAAAGCCGTTTGCAACTTTCCCCCAAGGGTTTCCTAAAGAGATTATAGATAAATTCATAGAAGAAACAAATTGCGGAGGAATTCTTGCCAATATTCCCGCAAGCGGAACCGCTATAATTGAACAATTAAATGATGAACATCACAAAACAAAATTCCCGATAGTTTATACTTCAGCTGACAGTGTTTTCCAAATTGCTTTAGACACGGATTTAATACCGCTTGAAACACTTTATGAATGGTGCAAAATCGCAAGAAAACTGCTTGATGAAGGTAATTATAACGTTGCAAGAGTTATTGCAAGACCATACAAGATTATTGACGGAAAACCGACAAGAATTTCTAAAGACAGACGTGATTACTCAATGGCTCCGCCTAAGAAAACCGTTTTGGATAAATACAAAGACTTAGGTGCAAAAGTAATAGGAATAGGAAAAATAGAAGATATTTTCTCTAAAGCAGGAATTACTCATGCAATTCACACAGGTTCAAACAAAGAAGGTTTGGAGCTTACGATAAAAGCAATAGATGGAACTCTTGATTTAGACAGCATTAAATACGAAGGTGTGAATATTACCGACAACGAAAAAGAAATTATTTTTACAAATCTTGTAGATACTGATATGCTTTTCGGACACAGAAACGATGCTAAAGGTTACGGTAATGCAATAGAAGAAGTCGATGATTATTTGGATAAAATTATTCCGTTAATTACTGAAGATGATTTGCTTGTAATAACTGCCGATCACGGATGCGATCCTACAGTCCCCGGAACAGACCACACAAGAGAACAAGTACCGGTTCTATATTACTCAAAGAATATCGAACCTAAGGATTTAGGCATAGGCTACGGTTTTGATACAATTGCAAAACGTATTGATGAATGGCTTGCCGGTAAATAAAAGTTTTATCCTTTTACAAAAGGTTCAAGCTCTTTAGAGCGATCTTTTGCGTATTTTAAATATTCATCATCGGTTGTATACTCGGAAATAAACTTTTTATAATACTTGAACGCATCTTTATAATTTTCTAATGTATCATAGTCTACTGCTACCATATAGTTTGCAATAGGGAAATCTTTGGAATTTTTTAATACATTTAAATAATCATCAATGGCAAGTTTTGTTTGTTTTTGTTCGTCATAAATAAGCGCACGGTAATAATACGCATAAGCATTATTTGCTTCTTTTTTTATAACTTCGTTAAATTTAGCAAGAGCATTCGTATAATCTTTGCCTTCATAAAGCTCTACACCATAGTTTAATTCAACCAATGTTCCGTTTTGCGAAACATACGAAAGCAGATTTTTAGCTTCGGAATTAGGATTTAGAGCTAATGCTTTTTTTAAATAAGTTTCAGCTTCAGTCCATTTCTTTTGTTCAGAGTATAAATAACCGATATAATACGGAATTTCTGCATTTTTTGAGTTTAATGCTTCAGCTTTTTTGTAGTAATTTATGGCATTGTCATAATCCTCTAATGCCTGATATGAAGCTGCAACACCCAACATTGTATTTTCTGTTGCAGGTTTTATATCCAAATATTGTTCGATAGCTTTTTTATAATCCTTTGCTTCATAACTAGCCGAAGCCGCAGACAAACGGGTTGAATCATAATCACCCTGCATGTCTTTTAAAGTTTTTAAAACAAGATTATTTGTCGGAAATTTTTCTTTTGCTACATTAAGCATAGTTATTGCACTTCCGTAATCATCTTTTGAAGCATAGCAGATGCCCAAATTTACATAAGCATCGGCTTTTGTTTGATCTTTCTGTAAATAAGCTCTGTAACCGTGAATAGCCTCCTCAATCTTACCTTCTTTGTGAAGTTTATAAGAATAGTCATACAATTCATTTGCAGTTCCGTTTTTGCTTAAATATTCTATATATTCAAGCGGAGTCATTGTTTCTTTTACAATCTCGGAAATGGCTTCTCTTGCCTGTTGATTTTGAGGTTCAAATGTCAAAACTGTTTTATATAAGTTTAAAGCAGCTTGTTTATCACCCATTTCTGACAATGCGCTTGCCTTATAAAACATAGCTTTCGGATTGCTCGGTTCAAGAGTAAGAACAGAATCATATGCCTCTATTGCACGTCTGTAATCTTTTTTCTGCTGATAAAGAGTGCCTACATTCAATCTTGTAAGTGTGCTGTTCGGATTAATTCTTTCAGCTTTGCCGTAATAATTTAAAGCAGCTTCCAAATCTCCTTGAGCTTGCTTGATAGCGCCGATATTTGCGTTCAAATCTGCATCATTTGGGGTTACTGCAAGTTTCTTTAAATAAATTCGCTCTAAAGCATACAAGACTTCCATATCGCCTTTTGCATTGGCTAAAGCATCATTATATTGATTAACCGCAGTATCATATTCACCCATTTTATCGAGCGTACGGGCATATTTCATCTTTGTAACACTATCATCAGGATTGGAATTCAATGCAAGTTTGTAATAATCGGCTGAACGCTTGTCATTGCCTAGAAGCTTCATTAAATCGCCAATTTGTGTATATGCTTGAGAAGTGTATTTTTCATTTTCGGCAGCTTTTGAAAATTCATAAGATGCGGCAGGAAAATTAGCGATTGCTCTTAATTCTTCCGCTTTTTTATATCTTGCTCCCGGGGTTGTATCAAAACTCATAACTCTTAGACATTGATTCAGGTTAGATGTTGCCGATTGAATCATGCCTACGGAATTTTGAACATCATTTTCATCTTCAGGGTACATCTTTAAGTAAAATAACGCACTCCTAAAATCATTAGCGGCATTTTCATAATTTTTTTCGGTATTGGCATAATGCTCTGCCCTTGCCAAATAAGCATTAACTATACCTATTCGTGCCGAATTATCAAGGTAATTTATTCTCATCGCTTTTCGGAATTCCATAATTGCTGATGAGTATTGATTTTGTGTCAAATAATTTTGAGCCGCATTAAAGTGTTCCGCAAAAGCACCGCTTGATGCTGCAAACACATTTCCTTGTGCCAGTATTGATGCAACGGCTAAACAACAAACTGTCCTTAAAAAACTTCTTCTCATAACACCAATATATTACAATAAAATTAATAAGGCAATAAGGCATGAAGGCAATAGGAATTAAATCCTGAAAATACTCATTAATTTGAAAAAAGCAGAGAGATTGTTGTAAATTCTCAATTTACAATAACGTCATAAATTGACTATTCTGTTTTTTGATAAATACCGTTATTTATTTTCCTTACGTTTTTGTATTTACTGATTTCTTCGACATGATAAACATTATCATATGGGTCTGTAATAATGTAACCGCCCTTTTTAAGAGTTCGAAGCATATTACGGACGGTTTGCTTAATTTCCGCATTGGAAAGTATATATGTTATAGAATTGTTTGCCGATATAATATCAAATTTCTCATCAGGATATGTTTTTATAACATCCTGCATTCTGCTTTCCCATTTTGATTTCTGCGGATTATTGTACGTTTTTTCCAAAAACTCAAAAATTTCATCATTAACTCTCCAACGCATAGATTTTTGTTTTTCTTCCGCTTCTATTCGTTTTAAAATTGTGTCAGAACTGTATCCTTGTTGGCTTAACCCTTTCCACCTGTCATAATTAGAACTGATTTTATATAAGTATTCATCCGGCTGATTAACCTCTCTTTTTGCTTGTTTAATCTCCAACCAATCCTTCGTACTGTCTTTTACAAAACTGTTTTCTGCATATTTGGGAAAAGATTGATAATCCAATAAATCACAAAATGCGTCTTTTTTTAATTTTATATGCTCCGGTTTTGATTGTAAGTCCACAGTATACAAATCAAGATTCTTTTCTAAAGCATTATTTTTTATAATTCCCTTTATCGAAGCCAAATAAGAAAACGGTTCCTGAGAATTTCCAATCCCTGCAATCAGCATGCTTTTAGGAACATTTGGATTAAGTTTGAATATTTTATGAAAAAGATTTTCGATTTCCTCATAACCTTTTGCACAAGTGAGAAGAACCGCTCCTCTCCTAAAATAGCACGAAGCAGTACTGTATCTTAAAAAATCAGGATGTGCGGTAAAACTCGGTTTTATACTATAAGTACGATTGTTATAAATATTAATTTGTGGAACTGATAAAACACGCATATTATAATAAAACTTCTAAAAAGTTTTTTTGCTAATCCCTAATTGGTTTGATATTAATTATTCTCCGCCATTGGTCTTATTACAACCTTCTGTAAACAATTTCTTTTGCCAACATATTTATCAAAATAAAATGCCGTTAAAAGCTCAGCTAACCAACTCATATTCCTTTTTTCATTGTTATTCGTATATTTGTAATTTTCAAATTCTCGAACTAAATCAAATAATATCGGAAAAATCCAATTACAATATTTAAAAAATTCTTTTTTTCTCATTATAAACATATTTTTGTACGGTCCGCCCTTAAATGTGTTCATACTCCATTTATAAAAATCATTGTAATCTTTCGGATATTTAGTTTTCAAAACTTCAAATAATCTGTCATAAAACAAAATATTATGTCCGCCTTCTATACTTTTGTAGGCATTATAATTTGTAGTATTTTTTTGTATCATCCAATTGCCTGTAATTGCTTTTCTTCTTCTTAGCAAATAATTAACAAGTCCTTGTTCAAAACCGCAACTATCCAAGTAATTGGACTCATACTGCGGATAAGTATGGAGCATAAATAAAGTGCGATAGTGCATAAAGCCTACAATGGTAGGATTACCTATTTTTTCATAATTTTTCCATACCCAATAAATTGCCGTTTCCTCACTTAAATATTCATTTAAATTAGAGATATTGTCACCGGTATTATCACCAATAGTATTTTCATTCATCCATTGAATATCTTCTTCGGTAAAATTACCGTTTCGATTTTCAAGCATTATTTGACGACCTGCATGAATAGGAATGCCTATATCGTTTTTGAACAAAAAACTCGGTTTATGATACACAATAAATATTTTAGTATTTATCGGTTTTTTGTATTCAAAACTTATTTTTAACCCTGCAATCCTTATGACTTTATGTCCGTTTTCATTTCTTACGGAAAATATTTTTTGTAAAAATGATACTTCATTTTTTGAAATATGTTTTTTATAATCATTGTAATTTTTGTATTTTTTAACAAGATAAATCTTTTTTGCTCCGCTAATAAAATAACCCGAATTCAAAACAAAATTTCTTAATATTCTGTATGCTTCATATTGTTGAGGAACATCAAGATATTTACAAAAAGAATTAAAAACGTCAATAATTTGTTTTTCTATTGCTTTTTGATATTCTTTGTTAGGATTTTTTTGCAGAAATTTGAATACTTCCTCAAAAGCATAAATAAAATCGAACTCTTTACCGTTGCTTCTGTTTGTAAAATATTTCCCCATAATTGAGTCTTTATTCCCGATATAGTAGTGGTAAAGTTTTTTATTAAAGCCAAAATATGTTTTTGCAACGGCAAAATACTT
>Ga0310691_10007772_pt1 | contig 11110 bp, 7 predicted proteins | sample 176DNAGHGlowgp2_FD_203887 | JGI IMG/M metagenome (GOLD analysis project Ga0310691, IMG submission 203887) | Sheep rumen microbial communities from Palmerston North, Manawatu-Wanganui, New Zealand - 1766 DNA GHGlow gp2 (v2) (version 2) | ecosystem: Host-associated > Mammals > Digestive system >... | reverse complement strand
GTAAGACTCAGAACACGGGTGTCGAGCTGTCGCTGACTTATCACATTGTGAACAAGAAGGACTGGGGTATCGACTTCTCGGGTAACATCGGTTACAACAAGAACGAGATTAAGGAACTGGGTATCAACGACTATGCTACCAACACCAACTGGGGTTCTACCGAGATTGGTAACGACTACCTGGTAGCTGTAGGTCACTCTGTAGGTGAGATTATTGGTTTCAAGAATGCCGGCCGCTATGAGGTGTCAGACTTCTCTGGCTACGACCCTGTCACCAAGCAGTGGATTCTGAAGGAGGGTGTTGTAGACGGTTCTGCCGTGCTGGGCACTGTCCGTCCTGGTACCATGAAGCTGCAGGATGTCAGCGGTCCTGAGGGCACGCCCGACGGTGTGGTAGATGACAACGATATTACCGAGATTGGCAATGTGAACCCGAAGTTCGTGGGTGGTTTCAACATCAACGCCCGTGCCTATGGCTTCGACCTGTCGGCTAACTTCAACTTCAGCCTGGGCAACAAGGTGTATAACGCCAACAAGATTGAGTTCACCTCGGCTACGTATACGAAGTTCAACCAGTATCGTAACCTGAGCACCGATATGGCATCTGGCAAGCGCTGGACCTACATCAACGATGCCGGTGAGTTTGTTACCGACATGACTGAGCTGGCAGCCCTGAACGCCAACACCACCATGTGGACGCCCTACATGCAGCACTTCGTTCTGACCGACTGGGCTATTGAGAATGCTTCGTTCCTGCGTCTGAACACCCTCTCGCTGGGTTATACGCTGCCCGCTAACCTCACCAAGCGTGTGGGCATCCAGAACCTGCGCTTCTACGTAACGGCTTACAACGTCTTCACCATCACGGGCTATTCTGGTTCCGATCCTGAAGCCGACTGTATCCGTAAGAATAACCTGACTCCCAGCGTTGACTACTCTGGTTATCCTCGTAGCCGTCAGTTCGTAGTGGGTCTGAACTTGAATTTCTAATCTGAAGGAGGACTAAACAAATGAAGAATTATATTAAATTATCAATAATGGCGCTGTCGCTGGCTGGCATGACCAGCTGCGAAATGGATTCGCCGTCCGTCTCTTCGCTCGATGAATCGTCAGTATTCTCTGTTTACTCGCTGGCAGAGTCGGAGATTATGTCTATCCACGTATCATTCGGTGAGACCAACTCTTACCGTGGACGTTTCCTGCCCTACTATGGCATCAACACCGACTGCGAGTGGATTATCACTCCCACTTACGCTGAACGTCTGACTGACAAGTACGCTTTGGCTAACTATAGCACTACTGCCGGTAACGGACAGATGAATACCAACAACAATGCCTACGCCAAGTTCTACGAGGGTATTGAACGCGCCAACCTGGCTATCAAGGGTCTGCGCGAGTTCGGTGGCATAGAGACCCGTCCTGAGATGGCTCAGCTGCTGGGTGAGGCTCTGACGCTGCGTGCCGTCATTTACAACGACCTGATTAAGGCCTGGGGTGACGTACCTGCCCGTTTTGAGCCCAACAATGCAGAGAACCTGTACCAGCCTCGTTGCAACAAGGACTCTATCTATAAGAAGTTGCTTGCCGACCTGAAGGAGGCCGAGGACTACTGCTATTGGCCCAACGAGAATGCCATCACCCGTTCTACCGAGCGTGTGAGCAAGGCTTTCGTCAAGGGTCTTCGCGCCCGTCTGGCGCTCTATGCCGGCGGTTATGCCCTGCGTGGCGACGGCTACCGTCGTTCGAAGGACCCCGAGCTGGCTCCTGAGAAGATGTACCAGATTGCCAAGGAGGAGTGTCTGGATATTATCAACAGCGGTCGCAACCAGCTGGGTTCGTTCCTCGACAACTTCGTGAAGCTGTGTAAGGACGATGTTACCGCAGGTGGCGAGAGCCTGTGGGAGATTCCCTTCTCTGAGGGCCGTGGCCGTGTGCTTTTCACCTGGGGTGTACGCCACCAGTGTGAAGACCAGTACACCTATCAGCCCCGTGGCGGTGTAAACGGTCCGCTGCCTACGCTGTTCTACGACTATGATGTTCAGGACGTCCGTCGTAACATTACCTGTGTGCCCTATCGTTGGGGTGCTAAGATTGATGGTACTGCCACCAGCACTAACAAGAATGGTAACAACTACAATATTACGAATGTTCCTCAGGTCATAAGCACACCTACAGCCATGTACTTCGGTAAGCTGCGCTACGAGTGGCTCGACCGTTATGTCACCTCTTCCAATGACGATGGTGTGAACTGGCAGTACATGCGTCTGGCTGATGTCTACCTGATGGCTGCTGAGGCTGTCAACGAGCTGGACGGTCCTGCTGCTGCATGGACATACATGAAGCCAGTCCTCGACCGTGCCCTGCCTGCTGCCAAGGTTTCTGCCCTACGGGCTCAGTACACGGCCAGCAAGACGGCCTTCTTCAACGGTATTGTTGACCAGCGCGCCTTCGAGTTTGCTGGTGAGGCGCTGCGTAAGGCCGACCTCGTGCGCTGGGGTATCATCGACGAGAAACTGGCTGAGGCTAAGGCTAAGCTGACTCGTCTGGCTAAGCGCGAGGGTGAGTATAGCGACCTGCCCGAGAAGGTTTATACCAAGCTGTATGAGGCTGACCAGGAGATTCCCGCCGAGGCTGAGCTCTTCGATCCTTACAAGAAGCCTGTGGCTGGTGAGACGCTGCTTATCTACGGTCTGAACCACGGTGACACTGACGACCACGGCTCAGAGATGAAGGATGTCGACTTTGCAAGCAAGGGCTGGTTCCTGAGCAGTGGCGAGCCTCGCATCACTGACGACATCATCAACGGTCTCTATGTGCAGACGCCCAGTATGAACTGCCTGTGGCCCATCTGGACTTACTTCATCGGTGTCAGCAACGGTATGCTGAACAACGACGGTAACTACGGACAATTGTCTGACTAATCCCCTAAAAACAAAGTAAACAATGAAAAAGTTAAGTATATTCACTATCTGCGCGTTAGGGCTGGCTTCAGCCGCCCTAACCTCCTGCAAAAAGCAGGGCGACGAGATTACAAGCTATACGCTGAATCGTAACCTCTCTCCTGTCGGGATGCAAGCTTCGAACATCGGCGAGACCTCGGCCACCATTAAGTGGACTGAGTCGGTGCTGGCAACCAGCTACAACATGCTGGTTTGTGCTGACGACAGCATGTCGTACGACCTGACTTCGCCTGTCAAGACCATCTCTGGTATTACTCCCGACCAGATTCCCTATACCATAGACGGACTGCTCTTCGATACTCAGTACACCGTCTACCTGCAGGCCATCACCGAGGGCGAAGACAGCCGTACCTCTACATGGAACGGTGTTTACTTCAGGACTAACACCAAGCAGTTCCTGAAGAACCCGACGCCTGCCGACATCGCTGACCGCAGCGTCATCCTGACTTGGGAGGTTGAAGACGGCTTCGACGTATCGACCATCGTCGTTGGCAGCATCACCCATCAGATTACTGCCGAGGAGAAGGCTGCTGGCAAGGCTACCATTGAGGGGCTGACACCTGAGACTGAATACACTGCCTACCTCTACTACAACGGCAAGCAGTGCGGTAACCGTAAGTTTACCACCATTGCCGACCTGCAGGGAGCTACCCTCGTACATGAGGGCGACGACCTGGCAAGCATCATTGCCAATGCGGAGGCTAACGCTGTTATCGCTGTATTCCCCGGCACGTTTGTGATGAACGAGAATGAGAGTGGTCAGGCTGGTGCTGCCAAGGTGAACAACAGCATCACCATCAAGGGTGTCTATCCTACTGCTCAGCCTGTCATCAAGGGTCGCTTTGAGCTGTATGGCGGTGCCGCATTCACCATCACTCAGGTGGTCATCGACGGTAAGGACAATGCTTCCGGCGACCAGACATTCAACTACAAGGACAATACCGACTATGGTGCACTGCTGGTAGAGAACGTTGAGATCAAGAACTTCGTGAAGGGTATCACCTATGGTAACGTTACTGGTACTATTGAGGCAATTACCTTCAGCAAGTGTCTTATCCATGATATTGAGTGCGACGGTGGTGACTTCTTCGACATCCGTAAGAACTACGTGAAGGCTGTGAAGTTCGAGAAGAGCACGATGTACAACATTGCCCACAAGCGTGACTTCATCCGCTATGACGATGCCTCTGGCTCATACAGCGATGCTGCTCCTGTCATCACGGTCGACCAGTGTACCATTGACAATGTGCTGAATGAGTCGAGCGGCAAGCGTCTGCTGTACGTCCGCTTTGTTGGCAACGTCATCAACTGGACCAACAACATCGTGTCTAACACGAAGGCTGTCTACACCAACCAGTCGAAGACCAGCACCCCGACTTACACGAACAACTACTACTTCGGTTGCTCTAACGCTAGCATCTTCGATCCCAGCGATGCTGAGGCAAAGGTTTACTGGAATGGTGACGTGAATGCTAAGAACGGTGCTGATCCTAAGTACAAGGATGCTGCCAACGGCGACTTCACCCTTGGCAACGAGGATGTAGCAAAACTGAAGGTGGGCGATCCTCGCTGGTATTCAGCAGAGTAATCCCTCTGACCCGATAACATTAAATGGCAGGCCCGGCATGCGGTGCCTGCCATTTTTTTTGCAAAAAATTTGGAGGTAAAAGAAAGATTTCGTATCTTTGCGGCATTGTTTCAATGACTGAACCTACCAAAGAATGAAAAAACTAAAGCAATATAGTCTCTTGCTGTTGGCCGCACTAACGGTGTTTTACGCCTGTAATGGGGAGGACGAAGAGGCTGTTCAACCATCAAAAGCCCCCTCTACCATGTTCCGCATCAGTGAGATAACGGGACTTAGCTATCCTGACGACCCGTTCGAGATGCGTGCTATGGGTAATAGTATCCACCTGCACTGGTTCGCCGTGGGTGACTGTGCTGGATATGAAATCATGTGCGCCCGCCAGGAGAAGGTAGGCGACGACGTCATGGCATGGGAGAACCCCGAGAATATTGAGGCGCGCTTCATTGTCAGCCATGAGAAGACAGACACGTTGCTTCAGAACCTGCAGTATGACACCACTTACTCGTTTGCCATCCGCGTGCTCTCCGACAAAGGCGAGCAATACCATTCCGAGTGGTTTGGCACAGGTACCAGTCGCGAGTGGGCCAACATCTGCCAGCGTTCTACAGAAGAACAACCCGACAGCACCGTTACTCCGTAGTTTCCTTTACGCAAACCTTTACGTAGCTTCCATCGAAACTAACCGTTCAAAAGTTTGGCTATTTCGGGGGATTTACGTATCTTTGCACCAAACATGTATTTATTCACAATTAAAAACGTAATGCTTATGAAGAAAATTTTTACTCTTATTGCAATGGCCCTCATGGCCATCGGTGCCCAGGCACAAAGCCCTGCACAAACTATTAACTATGCTGCTATGAAGAGCGGTGATTATACCGTAGAAAATGCAACAAAGAACGCTGGCGAAAGTAGTGAGACCAAGACTGTTTATGACATTAAAGGAGGAGATGAGTTAAAGTTTACTCTTAACTCTGCTACTAATGTAGTCTTTACTATCACTAATGGTGGTGACAAAGCAAAAATCTTTTCCGTATGCTTTAATGGAGATGATACTACAGATAAAGGATGTATAGAATTTGGTGGAAAAAATGGTGTTGTAATCTTCAATGATGCCCAAGTTGGTGATGTAATCAAAATGACAGTTGCTGCAAAGGGAAGTACAGCAGCAGTTATTGGTGTCCTTCCATCTTCTGGCAATGAACTAATCAATGAAACTAAACTCACCCTTCCAAAGAAGGAAAAAGAAGCAACTGGCGCAGACAGCGATGGATATATTTGGAAAGAATTCTCTTTTACGGTAACAGAGGATATGCTCAAAACTATCGAAGGTGTGAAAGTTGTGCGCATTAAAGAGACTGCCGGAGGCTATCGTTGTAAGATTATTAGCATCAACGCAGATATACCCTCTGGCATCAAAACCGTAAAGGCTGGTGCAACAGAGAACGGTGCTACCTACAACCTGGCTGGTCAGAAGGTTGACGAGAACTACAAGGGTGTAGTGATTCAGAATGGTAAGAAGGTGGTGGTGAAGTAAAGACCACTACAAATAACGATACTATTGCAGGAGCAGGGTCTTCGGATGAGGCCTTGCTCCTGCTTTATTTCTGGCATGCCTTTTTACGCGGAAGGGAGAAAGGGGAAATTTTCGTTAAAAAATTTTGTTCTTTACGGGCTTCTTCGTATCTTTGCAATCGGACTATAGCGACAACACTCCTATGACTGACCCTAACGAATACTTCCTGCCTCAGGACCGTAGCTACCGGACGCTGAAATGTTTTCAGAAAGCAGAATGCATCTATGACGTTACGTACTACTTTGCCCACCACTTCTTGGAACGTGGTGACCGCACCATCGACCAGATGATTCAAGCAGCGCGCTCTGGCAAACAGAACTTGGCCGAAGGAAATATCGACGGGGTAACATCGAAGGAAATGGAACTAAAGCTGACCAATGTCAACCGAGCCTCTCTGCATGAGCTATTGCTTGACTATGAAGACTATCTACGGGTTCGCTCCCTTGAACACTGGGGACCTCAGGACTCACGCTACCAGCAAACAGCACAGTTCTGCCGTAATCATCTTGACTCTGCCATCTATCGAGAGAAAATAAAAGAGCGCAGAGACGAGGCCATTGCCAACATAGCTATCACGCTGATACACCAGTGCGACGCACTCATCGTCGGGCTGATAGAATGGCTCAAGGAAGACTTCATTCAGAAGGGCGGCATTAAGGAACAGATGTACCAGGCCCGGAGGGACTGGCAACGCCGAAACGGATATTCTTCTAGTGGGTTTGGTGGGTATAGTGGGTATAGTGGGCAACGTGCGAAGCCCACGACACCCACTACGCCCACGACACCCACGACACCCACTATACCCACTACGCCCACAACACCCACTTCACCCTCTGCACCCAATGCGCCCACAACACCTACTAATCCCAATAATAAGCTATGAAGAAGCTACTATTCACTTCCCTACTGCTGCTGGGCAGCACAGCACTCTCTGCACAGTCGCTGCCCTACCAAAATGCGGCCTTGACGGCCGAAGAACGCGCTGACGACCTGCTGGGCCGCCTGACGCTGGACGAGAAAGTTATGCTGATGATGGACACCTCGCCGGCTATCCCACGCCTGGGCATTCCCGAGTTCCACTGGTGGAACGAGGCACTGCACGGTGTAGGTCGTAATGGCATTGCTACGGTGTTCCCCATCACGATGGCCATGGCAGCCACTTTCAACGACCACTTGGTATATCAGGCTTTCGCTGCTGCCAGTGACGAAGCCCGTGCCAAGAATACCGAGGCCCGCAGCAAGAACGACATCAAGCGCTACAGAGGCTTGTCGTTCTGGACACCCAACATCAACATATTCCGAGACCCGCGCTGGGGTCGTGGTCAGGAGACCTACGGCGAAGACCCCTACCTAACGTCGAGAATGGGTATCGCTGTAGTACGCGGTTTGCAGGGCTACAGCTATGACGGGACGACAAGTGTTCCCGGTAAGTACAGGAAACTGCTGGCATGCGCCAAGCACTATGCTGTGCATAGCGGACCGGAGTGGAACCGCCATGAGTTTAACATTGAGCAGTTGCCCGAGCGTGACCTGTGGGAGACATACCTGCCTGCCTTCAAAGCGCTTGTGCAGGAGGGGCAGGTAGCCGAGGTAATGTGCGCCTATCAGGCCATAGACAGTGAGCCCTGCTGTGGCAACACCCGCTACCTGCAGCGCATCTTACGTGACGAATGGGGCTTCAAAGGCATCGTGACGAGCGACTGCGGTGCCATTGACGATTTCTATAAGCCTGGACGTCATAACTTTGTGAAGACAGCAGAGGAGTCATCAGCCCGTGCCGTCATTGCAGGTACTGACGTGGAGTGTGGCAGCATATACAAGTCGCTGCCCGAGGCAGTGAAAGCCGGTCTGCTGACAGAGCAACAGCTGGACACGTCGCTGCGCCGTCTGCTGATAGCACGTTTCCAGCTGGGCGACTTCGATGCTGACGAGCAGGTAGAGTGGACGAAGATACCCATGAGTGTCGTGGCCAGCAAGGAGCATAAGCAGATAGCCCTGGACGCTGCCCGACAGAGCATTGTATTGCTGAAGAACAATGGCATCCTGCCACTGCAGGCCAAGACGCCCAAGGTGGTCGTCATGGGCCCTAACGCCAACGACTCCACAATGATGTGGGGCAACTACAACGGCCAACCTACCCAAACAACGACCATTCTTCAGGGCATCCGCCATTACCTGCCCAACGTACCTTTCGTTCAGGGATGCACATGGACGCGGAAAGAAGTACCTACCAGCATGTTCAACCAGCTATTTACCGACGACGGACGTCGCGGTCTGCAAGCCAACTACTGGAACAATGAGCAGATGGAAGGACTGCCCGCCATGGCCATCCGAGTCACCGAGCCATTGCACCTGGACAATGGCGGCAATACCGCCTTCGCACCGGGAGTGAGCCTGGAGCATTTCTCTGCCCGCTATGAGGGCATATTCCGTCCACAGCAAGACGGTGAGGTTACGTTCGACATGCTCAACGACGACTACGCCATGCTGATCTTCAACGGCGACACGCTGCTGAACCGCAGAAACGGACACGGCGTACGCGATGCCCATACCACCTATCAGGTACAGGCCGGCAACAGCTACCCCCTCACACTCATCTATGCACAAAACACAGGACATGCCATGCTACAGTTCGACATCACCATGACCGACCGCTCTGTGGCAGCACGCTCTCCGCTAACCGCACCAGGTTCACCGCTAAAGGACGCCGACATCGTAATCTTCGTCGGAGGTATCTCACCGCGTCTGGAGGGTGAAGAGATGAAGGTCAGCGAGCCAGGTTTCAAGGGAGGCGACCGCACCAGCATTGAACTGCCACAGGTACAGCGTGACTGGCTTGCCGAGCTGAAGAAGGCAGGCAAACGCATCATCTATGTCAACTGTTCAGGTTCTGCCATTGCCCTGACACCAGAGGACGCCATTGCCGACGCCATCGTACAAGCCTGGTATGGCGGTGAGAAAGGCGGGCAAGCCCTGGCCGACGTGCTGTTCGGTCAGTATAACCCCAGCGGCAAGCTACCCATAACGTTCTATAAGAGTACCGACGAATTGCCCGACTTCCTGGACTACCGCATGCAGAACCGTACCTACCGCTATTATCAGGGAGAGGCGTTATACCCCTTCGGACACGGGCTGTCGTACACCACATTCGACATTGCAGGGGCTGAATATGAAGAGGGCAAGGTGAATGTGACTGTGAGCAATACCGGTCGGCGCGATGGTAGCGAAGTGATACAGGTGTACGTGCGCAATACGGCCGACACTGAAGGACCTCTGAAGACGCTACGCGCCTACCAGCGTGTAACGCTGAAGGCCGGCGAGCAACAACGCATCAGTATCGACCTGCCACGAGAACGATTCGAAGGTTGGGATACACAGACCAACACCATGCGCGTGGTACCTGGCAAATACGAAGTAATGGTAGGAACGTCAAGTGCCGAAAAAGACCTCAGAAAGATAGAAGTCGATGTAAGATAAAAAGGAAGGCTGCCCTCAGGGACAGCCTTCCTTTGTTTTTACAAGTTGCTGATGAGCCAGCAGAGATATACCACATAACCAACAACCAGAAGTGCTCCCTCCCAGCGTTCTACCTTGAACTTGGTAAACGAGAACAGCCATACCAAGCTAACTGATCCAAGCATCACTGCCATGTCGACAGTAGTAATGCCCTCAATGGCCAACGGGCTGATAGTAGCTGTCAGACCAAGAATAGCAAGAATGTTGAATACGTTCGAGCCGATGACATTACCGATAGCTATGGCCGACTGTCCCTTGCGTGCTGCTACCACGCTGGTTGCCAACTCAGGCAGCGAGGTACCACCAGCTACCACCGTCAGACCTACTACTCCTTCGCTAATGCCCAGCGAAAGAGCCACACTCGACGCCGAGTCGACGAAGAGGTTACTGCCCACTACGAGCATGGCCAGGCCGGCAATGAGCCATAGAATAGGAAGCCAAACTGGCGTAGGCTTGGTGGGGGAAGTGGGTGTTGTGGGAGACGTAGGTTCTGTGGCGGGAACGGACTCAATGGGTTTCTTGGCCTGCATCAGCGTATAGGTCATGAAAGCCGCAAAGCCCAATAGTAATACGATGCCGTCGACACGACCCAGATAGCTGTTCAGCGCCAACAGCATAAGCAGAATCGAGGCACCTACGGAGAAAGGGATGTCTTTCTTCACCGTCGAGCGGCTGATGGTCATCGGAGCCACCATAGCTGCACAGCCGACGATAAGCATGGCGTTCATGGTGTTCGACCCCACCACGTTACCAACCGCCATGTCGGGTGTTCCTTTCAGTGCCGACACCATGCTGACAAAAAGCTCGGGCGCCGACGTACCGGCAGCCACAATGGTGAGGCCAATGATGATTTCGGGTACGTTCATCCTTCGAGCCAATGCTGAAGCATGTTCTGTCAGGAGGTCGGCGCCTTTCAGCACCATAACTACGCCGACGATAATAAAGATGATGTCTAGAAGCATTTTTGTATTATTTGGGGTGATTTCTTTGTTTCAATGTGTCGATATTTCGATGTTTCGAGATTTCGGAGTTACGAGGGCGGTGCGTTGACGGCTTAATCATCCTCGTCGTCCCAGTCGGCGTCGTCGAAGAAGTCGCCCTCGAGCGAAGGCCCAACGAATTCGTCCAACGCGCGACGCTCCTTCTTGGTGGGACGCCCGGTGCCTCGCTGACGGTTGATAAAGCCACTGATGCGATTCATCTCCAACAGCTCATACTGGTCGGGAGTGGTGACATTCTCGTATATCTCTGGGACGAGCTTGGCTCCTACGCGCTGCTCTATGGCCTTCAGAATCTTAAACGAGTAAGTGACAGGCGGTTTACGCACGCATACCACCTCGCCGACTTTCACCATGCGTGAGGGCTTGACACTGATGCCTTGATTGCGTGCCACACTACCTCCTTCTGGTGGGAGAATGGTGACACGACCGTTCTTGATGGCATCGGCAGCGATGGATCGCGTCTTAAAGATGCG
>Ga0310691_10007771_pt1 | contig 11112 bp, 17 predicted proteins | sample 176DNAGHGlowgp2_FD_203887 | JGI IMG/M metagenome (GOLD analysis project Ga0310691, IMG submission 203887) | Sheep rumen microbial communities from Palmerston North, Manawatu-Wanganui, New Zealand - 1766 DNA GHGlow gp2 (v2) (version 2) | ecosystem: Host-associated > Mammals > Digestive system >... | reverse complement strand
ATGGAATTACTGGAAACACCATAACGCCTACCCCAAGCGAATAGCGTTTAAAAATGGAAAACTGCTTGCCTTCAGTGCCGGCGACAAAAAGCAGCATGTCCAATGGTGGGACAAAAACCACAGGTCACATGACACTATCCCCGGGAGCAATGCTGTGGATGACATTGAGTTTCTGAAAAGGCATGGAAAATATAATCTTCTGGAAAGCCAGAACGCATCTCCTGAAATGATTGAGGAATTGATAAATGACGAAGATAAGGATGTGAGACAAGAAGTTGCCGGGAATCCCAAGACCCCTGTTGAAGTCATCATGAAACTGGCGGAGGACGAAAACAAATTGGTGAGATTGGCAGTCGCCAAGAATCCCAGCGCTCCTCCCGAAGCCCTAAGGAAACTGACGGAAGACGAAGATTGGCATGTGAAATGCGCAGTCGCTGAAAATCCCGGCGTTTCTGCTGAAATCATCATGAAACTGGCGGAAGACGAAGATTGGAATGTGAAATGCGCAGTTGTCAGGAATCCCAAGACCACTGCTGAAGTCCTCATGAAACTGACGGAGGACGAAAACAAATTGGTGAGATTGGCAATCGTCAAGAATTCCAGCGCTCCTATTGAAGTCCTCATGAAACTGGCGGAAGACGAAGCTTGGGAGGTGAGATACGAACTTGTCAAGAATCCCAGCATCCCTGCTGAAGCCCTCATGAAACTAGCAGAAGATGAAACTTGGATTGTGAGAGAAGCTGCCAAGCGTCGTCTCGAACAACAATGACCCGGCAAAGCACGGATGAGAATTTCGCATTCCAAGAAAAAGTGCTTTCAAGGAAGAATGAAGATGAAAAGCAATTTAAGGATGGCCAAGGCGCTTGTCAGAATTGCTCGCATGCTCGTGGCGTACAACAGGAACGAACTTGAGAGCCAGCTCAAGAAGAGGCGTTCCGACTTGAATGAAGCATCCTTGAAGGAGTATTTAGACTGTCTTGAGGGGATGGATGCCAAAGAGCAGAAGGTTGCTCTTTACTGGATAAGCAAGAAGAGGCTGATCCTTCCCGAAGATTTATCGAAGTTCCAAGACGCGATTAATTTAATTAACAAGCAGCATCTTGACTTCCAGAAGTTCGAGGGACCGATGGAGGTCATCAACCGCAATGACAAGTCCACCTTGAGAATCAAGTCCCAGGACGCACATTTCAGTCCCTCTTCTGAAAAGGCGTTTTCAAGCCCATACAATGCCGGGGACGGAGTGGTCATATATCAAGTAAAGAATTCCAAGAAAGGACAGTTGGCAGTCAGAAAGGCGATTGACGTAAACTGGGGCTATGACAAGAACCCATGGTGTCTGGCGGCCAGGAAGGACGGCTTTGACCAGAACGAAATCAACGCCTTGTCTCATGAGCAGGCAGAGCAACTTGGACTCTACTCGGACGATGTCCTTGCTGTGGCATGGAAATACTGGACATACTATAACGCCTACCCCAAGAGGATAGCCTTCAAGAATGGCAAGTTGCTTGCCTTTAGTGCCGGCAATGAAAAGCAGCATGTGGAATGGTGGGACAAGAACGACGAACCACATAGCACCATCCCCGGGAGCAACGCGATGGACGACATTGAGTTCCTGAAGAAGCATGGGAAATATAATCTTCTGGAAAGCCAAAATGCATCTCCTAAAGCACTTGAAGAATTGGCGGAGGACGAAGATTGGCAGGTGAGAAGCGGAGTCGCAATAAATCCCAAGACCCCTGTTGAAGTCCTAAGGAAACTGGCGGAGGACAAAGATAGCCTTGTGAGAATGAGAGCTGCCGAAAATCCCAATACTCCTGCTGAAGTCCTAAGGAAACTGGGAGAAGACAACAATTATGGTGTGAGGCACGGAGTTGCCACGAATCCCCACACCCCCGCTGAGGCTTTCACGAAACTGGCAGAGGATGAACATAAGGAAGTGAGATGGGGAGTCGCAAGGAACCCAAGCACTCCTGCCGAAGCTTTCACGAAACTGGCAGAGGACATTTTTTTGGATGTGAGGCATGCAGTCGCCGAGAATCCCAGAACTCCTGCTGAAATCCTAACGAAAATGGCAGATGCCAAAGACAGTCGTGTGAGATACGAAGTCACCCAGAATCCCAGCACTCCTGCTGAAGTCCTAAGGAAACTGGCGGAGGACGAAGACAGGGATATGAGATCTGGAACCGCATGGAATTCCAGCACTCCTGTTGAAGTCCTAAGGAAACTGGCGGAGGACGAAGATAAATGGGTGAGATTGGCAGTCGCAAGGAATCCCAAGACCCCTGCCGAAGTCCTCATGGAACTGGCGGAGGACGAAGATAATTTGGTGAGAAAAAGCGTTGCCGAGAATCCCGGCGTTCCTGCTGAAACCCTAAGGAAACTGGCGGAAGACGAAGATGAAAAGGTGAGAGAAGTCGCCAGGCGTCGTCTCAAGCAACAATGATCCAGCAAGGCACGGATGAGAATTTCTACACATTCCAAGAAGCAGTGAAAAAGTTTTTAAAGGAGAAATGAAGATGAACAAGAACATCAGGATCGCGAAGCAGCTCGTGAAGATCGCCAGGGGCCTGGTTGCCCTGGACGAGGAAAGCGACGGAAGCGCGTTCCAATACATCCACGATGTGGAGACCAACGAGCAGGACGAGCTCGACCGAGCCGAGAGGGAAGGCAAGAAATACATCCTCTATCGAAAGGAACATGGCCTTTGGAGGATTCGGGCATGCAAGGACTTTTCGGATGTGAAGAAGGGAGACATCGGAGGACTTATAGAAACCGAGGATAATCTCTCCCAAGAAGGCAATTGCTGGGTCTATGGTAATGGCGAGGTCTATGACCATGCAATGGTCTTTGGCGACGCAAAGGTCTTTGGCGGTGCCGAGGTCCATGGCCGCTATGCCAAGGTCTATGGCGATGCCGAGATCTTTGGCAATGCCAATGTTTGCTATGAAGTTTCCGAAGGCGTAATTACGGACTGGGACTAGGCTTCTTCTCATCCGGCAATTGCTTCGTCAATTGCCGGATGCGGCTCCTTGCGAATAGAATATCATTGCCGCTGGAGCTTGCCGCTTGGGCGAAGGCGCCCGGTTCGCGCATCTTGAATGAGCGCAAAAATCTGCCGCCACTGCATGTCCCCTCCTTGCATAAGGGCACACACGCGATTTCGGCATATTTTTGCGCTCGGCATCAAAAAATAACACAATCAGGCATCCTATTGGGGAAGACGACAATTTTATTAAAAATTGTGCCGCGGGCTTCCCGCAGTCTGGAAAATGATGGCGGAGAGAGTGGGATTCGAACCCACGGTGGGGAAGCTCCCAACAACGGTTTTCGAGACCGTCGCCTTAGGCCGCTCAGCCATCTCTCCGCAAAAATCCGAAAGGCCGACAACGCCGCTATTCCGCCATTGGCTCGTCGATTGACCTGTACTGGTAGACTTCCTTCAGGTAATCCACGTATTTCGCGTCGCAGCACATTCCCTTGCCCGGCGCGTCCGAGAGCTTGGCGACGGGATGGCCGTTGCACTCGGTCATCTTCATGACCATGTTCAGCGGCTCGACCAGGCCGGTGTTGTTGGTGATGCTCGTTCCCACGCCGAAGCTGACCTTGATCCTGCCGCAGAAGCGCCTCGCGATTTCCACGCACCTGTCGGCATTGAGCGAATCGCTCCAGCATCCGATCTTCGTCCTCGGGTCGATGCCGAGCTTCCTGTAGTGCTCGATCAGCATCTCTCCCCAGATGAATGGATTGCCGGAATCGTGGCGGCATCCGTCGAACAGCTTCGCGAAGTACTTGTCGAAGTCTCGCAGGAACGCCCGGAAGCCGTAGTTGTCGCTAAGGGCGATTCCGAGCTCGCCGCGGTACTCCTTCGCCCAGATGTCCAGCGCGGCCTTCTGCGCATTCGCCAGACGGAAGTCCTGGCACTGGAGTCCGCCGAGCCACTCGTGCGCGAAGGTGCCGATGGGCTTGACGCCGAATTCCTTCGCCAGAAGCACGTCGGAAGTCCCGACGAACAGCTCCGGCGCGATCTCGGCAAAATCCCTGACGACCTTGCGGTGCCAGTCGCCGCAAAACCGCCTGCGCAGCCCGAAGTCCGCGAAGGTGAATTCGCATCCCTCCAGGCGGCACATCTTCAGTCTCTGGATGTCGTCGTGGAGCCGTTTCTCCGCGTGCTTCTCGACGTCCTCGGGAGAAAGGCCGAGGCATTCGCAGGAGTATGCCGCATTCGCCTCGGAGACGATGGCCAGGCACGGTATCTCGAAGAACGATATGTCCCGCCATGGCCCCTCCGCCCACATGACCAGCTGGCCGTCGCCATCCACATCGGTGTGGATCTGGTCGCGCTTCAGGTAGAAGCGCTCGAGGTAGTCGATGTAGTCGCCGGAAAGCCACGGAATCGACTGGAGGTAGTCCAGCTCGTCCCTCGTGAAGCGCAGTTCGCAGAGAAAATCGAGCTGCCTGTCGATTTCCGGCTTGAGGTGCCCGAGCTTGGCGTCGCTGCGGCACTTGAAGTCGAACCTCGCGGTCGACCCCGGGAACCAATGCAGTATCGCCTTGGTCATCGAGAACTTGTACAGGTCCTGCTCAAGCAGGGAGGTGATTATCGGTCGGTCGTTCATTGCATGATTGATGGTTGTGGATTGCAAGTCGTCCGCAGGGGCGGGACTACTCCAGTGCGAAAATCGCCCGCCTCGCGATGCGGAAAATCCTGAATGGCCGGTCTCTTCCGGTGGCGAACTCGACAAATTCGCGGAAGGTGCTTCCGGGCGGCGGGAAGCCGTCGAGCAGATGGAAAGACAATTCGCCGAACTCTCCGCTCGCCTGGAATTCCCGGCAATAGGAGAGCAGCAGGTCTTCAATCGAGCCGAATTTCTCGACGGGCCTTTTCTCCGAAGCGTCCAAGAGGACGAATCCGCCATCCTCCGCCACGGCGACATTGAAGCAGTGGTTCCGCGGAAACGCGGAATCGTCGTCGAACACGCAGAAAACCGCACTGTTGCGAATGAGCTTCCCGGAGAGCAGGCGCATCGCGCATTGGGCGATGTCGATGCAGGTGCCCTTTTTCTCCCTCAGTGTCTCCCTTGGAGACGGAAGCGCATATCGCCTCGAAAGCGTCTCGTCGTCGCCATCAGCCATCCACCGCCCGTCGTCCTGATGGGCGCCAAATTCAAATCCTGACAGCCTCGACCAGATCGCCCGCACCACTTCTTCCACGGATTGACTTTCCGCCATCTGCTCCTCCATCGCTTGTTCTAAAATTCATCCCCAAAAACCACCTCACAGTCATTTTCGGGCATCCATGGCTTCCCTTCCTATTCTCCGCAGACGAGGAAGAGCTTCATGTGCGTCGTGACCTTCGAGACGAACGCATGCAGCGCCGGATGCGTGTCGCAGTCGAAGTCGTTTAGCCACTTCTGCTTCAGCCAGGGGATGGCGTAGAAGCTCTCGAAGGTGATGTCGTATCTCGCCGAGCGAATCGCCTCGTGGAGTTCGCGATAATGGAACGGGAGGTAATTCTCCACCAGCTCGCGCTCCCAGTTCAGGGAGTAGAAGTACTTCAGGAGGAAATGCGTCAGCTTGTAGCCGTCGTTTACCTCTCCCCATTGCCGTTCGAAGTCGGACAGCTTGTCGTGCAGGGAGATGAGCTCGCCATTGTTCGAGGCGGCGTGCTTGTCCTTCTGCTCGCAGACGTCGAGGAGATTCGCCTCGGTCTTGGAGGAGAATATCCCGCATCCGCGGGCATACATGTCCCGCAGGGCGATGTACTTGACGCCATTCCGGAGAAACGCCCCCCAGATTTCCTCGGCCTGCGGGATGCCCTTGTAGGTGTATATCTCGTGCAGCACGGAATTCATCACCAGAAGAACATTTCCGTCTCCATTGGAATGCTTCTTGGAAAACTCCATCAGGTTCCCGTACGCCTCGAAGCCGCGCTCGCGCGTCATGGCGAGGAATTCCTCGTTCTCGTCGATGCCGACATAGCGGTATTCCGGCCAATTCCTCTTCATGTATTCGAGGAAGCTCCCGTCGGCGCATCCGAAATCCACGATGGTGTCCACGTCGAAGGGCACGATCGACATGAACCAGCTCTTGTCGTGGAACGTGTTGCGCATTCCGCGCAGATATACGCCATTGTCCGAGATGGTCTTGCACATGATTCTAATTCCTCCATATCGGCGCTTCTTTCGCCGATTCGTTGATGGGCGCACCGTTCAGGTCGGAGACCCTGAGCTCCCTTCCGAGGAAGACCTCGGCGCAGGACTTGCAGAGGACGACATCCTCGTCCACGCCGCCCATGCGGCAGATGGTCCGCCACAAGTCGTTGTGGACCATGTAGTAGTTTCCTTCATTGAGGAAGACGTCCTTCTTGCAGACGTCGCAGTAGAGGCTTTCGTAGTGGTCTTCGTTCTCCATCGCCTGGTTCTCCGTTGTGGTTTCGCTTGCCGTCATCTTGTTCTCTTGTAATGCGGAATGCGGATAATTTCCCTCTTGAGCTGGGAGTTCTCGTGCATCCGCGAAATTTTCCCAAAGGCCTCTCGTTTGTTCCAGGCCAATCTCAGCTTCCGTCTTCATTTTCCGCAATATCCCTTCACGACCTTTACCAGCATCGACATGACCCAAACGACGAAGAACGTCCTCCAGAATCCGAAATGGAAGCCGAAGCATCCGAACAGCCATTGGAAGCAGAAGACAAGCGCCACGAAGACAACGAGGCCTATGGCCACACAAGCCACATTGGCGATGATCGACCAAGCATCTCTCCTAAATGAGGTCATTGCAAAGTTCCTCCTTCAGCTTCCTGACGCGCTCGAGATGGTGCTCCGCCTCGGCGACTTCCCGCGAAAGGGCGGCGAGCGTCTGGCACTTCGCCTCCTCCTCGGTGTCCGCCGGCTGTGTCCAGTGCCGCATCGTGAGATCGTTCGGGGCATACAGATATGCGATCCCGTCGTCTTCCGCCGAGCCGTTCACCAGCCTTTTCCTGTACCTGAACATCGTGAACAAACCGCAGTCCGTGCTTCCAAGAAGCTCATGCGCGACGGCCAGCCGGCCGTTTGAATCGACATATTGCATTTCCTTGATTTCGCAAAGCATCTTCGTCTCTCCCGCTAGTAGTTGATGACCTTCAGCACCGCATCGCCATCCTCCTCGGAAAGATACGCGTCGGTCGCCTCGGAGACGAGGAACTCCCTCGGCGCAATCGGCTCGTCGCCGTTGTTGACGAAATCCACCACCACCTCGTCGAAGAGGTGGTCCGCCGGAATGCCCTTCAGCTTTTCGATGAGATTCTGCACGGTCATCGCTTCGGCTCCTGTCGTTTGCCTTATCCACTCTTATCCCTGCGACGCGCCTTCGGAACGCTTCTCAAGAAGCCATTGGGAAATCCATCGCCAATCCTCCCGCCTGCTCATGTCCAGGTCATCCCTGAACACGTCTTCGTCGGTGTCCAGTTCGATGGCATAGAACTCGCCCTTCAGCATGCCGACATCGATTTCGAGAGAAATGCGCCAGCGACGAATGTCCCATTCCAGCTGGACGGCATTTTCGGGCGAAGGATAGACATGGGGCTCCGGGCAGTCGTGCGGATAGAATTCCGCATAGAGACCGGTCAGCCTGTCCAGCGACTGCGGATCGAATTGCATCCCGTTGCCGTCGCCATGCCATCCGAGATCGAGTCCCTTGAATTCATCGACGCGTTCCCTGAAATGCCGCATCCACTCGCCATCGCCTCCATCAGGCGACGGCCTGCTCATGACTTCTCCATTGCGCATCGAATCTCCCAAAATTCTGTTCCGATTGTTTTTTCATGCCTACGACCAAAATCCCGCGGATTTTCGCCGCGCAGGCCAAAGCCCTTCCGTCACTTCCCGATTTCCTTCAGCTCTTCGCCGAACATCCGCCTGAATTTGGCGGCGGATCGGCAGGTGCAGTAATCCTCCTCCATGAGCCATTCGGGGAAAACCCCGACCTTCCCCTTCGGCAGGCCGTCGCACGGGTCGCCGGACTCGACTTTCGCCGGCGCGGCGAAGAAGGCGCATTCGGCATGCTGGGGATCCTTGCGCAAGAGCGCGAAGATCCTGTCGAGCGTCCCGACCATGTCCGGTTTGTTGATTTCGTTCAGGAAAATCACGCAGTCGTCGATGATGGCGAACACCTGCGCGCCGGAAGAAAGAAGCTCCTGCGCCTCGCCAGACGAGAGGGGCTTGTAGATGCACATCTTTCCGCTCATTCCGCCCACTCCTTGATCATCTTCAGTTCCTTGTCGGAGACGCCCAGCCCGGGCGCGGAATCGTCGAGGTCGAAGAACCAGATTCTCCTGTCTTTATCCCCTTCCCCGATGACAACATCGTCGTATTCGTCGAAGCATCGGCCCACATCGATGAATTTCGCCTCTTCGGAACACCATTGGTTCCGCAGCCATCCGGCGGTCTGGTCGGTCACCTGGCAGATGAAGTCCCCGCAATCGCCGGAAGTCCCCCGCCCGTCGAATTCCGCAATGACGACCTTTCCCTCCTGGCGCGACAGCTCCAGCGCGGCGTCGATACCGTCGACCTCGCTCCCGATCACGATGAACGACGAGCTGGACGAATTGCTCACATGTGAAAAACGAATTTTCATGATTCCTGACTGTTCCTCAAACCAGATGCCGGCACTGCCGGCCACCAAATTCCATGACGCGTCTTCGCGCCTGCCGTCGCGGAAGAATTCCGCCCGGACCAAATCTCCATGACCGCGTCGCCGAATAATATAACGCGGTTTTCCAAAAACGCAACCGTCGATGAAGTAGGCCCGCATGAAAATCGCCACCAGGGCATCGCCGGCTCCGACTTGTTTCGCCGGCTTGCGTGAGCGGCATCCAGGCTCAAATCACCGCTGAAAATGGCATCCCCGGGTGGACTCGAACCACCGGCCCACTGCTTAGAAGGCAGTTGCTCTATCCGCCTGAGCTACGGGGACGGGAAAACGTCAAAAGCAATGAATTGCGATTGCGCAGCCAATCCAAATGCACACTATCTGCGCCAGGTGTATTGCCTGGTCTGCGACGAGACTAATCAAATGCTCGTTTGCCTTTAGGTTGTCGACAAAGGCATGTATTGCGGTGTTGACAATCGCAAACAACAAGACCTGATCCATGTGCCGATGCATTCCAAGCGCAATGGGAACGGCAAGGACGAACATCGTCCATTCGAACGAATGCGCGACCAATGCGACCAGATAGTCCTTCGCATATCTGGGCGGCAAGTCCCTGCCTTGCTTCATGAATTCGTCGAGCCACCACTCGTACCGCTTGAGATTGGCGAGAATACCCTGCACGTGGAAGTCCTCGATGCAATGCATGAGGAGCATTCCGAGAAGCATCAGAATCATGGTGTCGAATCTTGTCATAAATCCTCCAGGAGCCTAGACGACCGGTCTCGCTGCGCCAATCTCAAGCACGATGACTTTTCGGCGGATTGACGCCGTTCTCCTAACGCTTCCATCCGCACTGACTAAGCACTGTCTCCAGGTTTTCTCCATCCGCATGGAAAAGAACCTGTTTTCTTCCGGAATCCAAGGCGCAGCAGCTCCAGAACTTCTCCAGTTCCGCAAGCGAAGAGCCATATTTGCGGTTCCGCCAGAAAATTCCTTCGATTTCATTTTCCGTGAGCTTTTCGGTCACCCAGAATTCCCCGTCCGAGGACTCATAGGTGAGCGGAGGCATTCCCGCAAAGCGGCAAACAAAGCCGTTTTCGGCAAGGCATTTCCTTCCGCCGCGGACGACGGTGTCGAAAAACCGCCTCTCTTCTTCGGATCGATTCTCGTTCATTTTCATTTTCTCCAGGATGAAGGTGGAATTGATTGCTTGCCGAAAATTCCCGGCGAAATCTCCGGCGCCGCCGGATTCGGCATTGGCATTCAATGGCTTGGCGCAGTTTTCTGGCTTTTTTCACAGGCCGGTCGTCGGAAGATCGACGATGCCCGTCGCGAGATTGCACGCCAGGTCATCTCCGCCGACGCTGGAGGCGAACTTCCCTCCCGAATGCACGACCTCCACGTCCACGTCCATGGTCTCGTCGTCCACGACGATTCTCATCGACCAGTCCGAATAGCCGTCGAGCCAGCAGTCCGCCAGCCTGGCGTACCTGGTCCCGCAGAACGCCGGACGCACCTGCCCGTCGCCCGTCAGCGAAGGGCGGTATTCCAGCCACCACTTCGCGCCTTCGGGATCGAAAGCGAATCCAAGCAAGGCCAGAAAATCCCTGTCAGTCTTCCTCATCGTTCCTTTCTCCGTCATGTCCCGCGTCGGACGACATCGCCGCCATGGCGAACTTGGTGAAGAGATAGACGTCCGCCGCGAAGAAAATTCCGCCCGTCACCGGGTCTGCGCAGACAATCAGCCCGCAGAGCACCGGAAGGACCAGCACCAGAAGCGCCCCGAGGGCAAAGTTCCACGCCCTCGGCAGGGCCACCCGCCCGTTCAGCCATCTCGCGAATCTCCAAATCATTCCGATCCCTCCAGCCTGCCGTCCCGGGCGATGAGCGTCATCGCCCAATCGTCGCCGTACTTCGCGCGGACATACTCCAGATAGGGCTTCATCTCCTTCGCCCCATACACCTCGAGGGGATACGGGAACGACTGGATCTTCCTGGCGGACCTCCGGTCCATGATGCCCTTCACCTCGATGAAATGGCCGTCCTCCTTGCGAAAGTCCGGCTGGTACCACTCGGTCTTCCTGCGCCACACGTACGGGAATTTCTGGAGGTTCCTGGTCAGCTCGATGCCGTGGTCATGGCAATACACGATGAGCGCCAGCTCCCACGAGGAATCGAACCACTTGTCCTTCCACCATCCGCGGAGGATGTGATGGTAGTTCTTCGCCGAAGGTCGCCTGCCGGCCATCGTCACTCGCCTCCCTGTCTTTTCTTCAGTTCCATGGCTTCCCGCTGGTGCCGGCGCCACTCCCTCACGCGCTGGGCGTGGTTGATGTCCATGAGTGCGTGCTCCATGGCATACGGGCACTTCGATTCGGGAAGGATGCCGATGCTCCAGCAGAATTTCGCGTCGCTCGCGCAGCCGTCGAATCCCAGGAAGGTCATCGCGTCTGTCCTCGGGAACAGCATTCCGTTGTTTCTTTC
>Ga0310691_10007768_pt1 | contig 11113 bp, 13 predicted proteins | sample 176DNAGHGlowgp2_FD_203887 | JGI IMG/M metagenome (GOLD analysis project Ga0310691, IMG submission 203887) | Sheep rumen microbial communities from Palmerston North, Manawatu-Wanganui, New Zealand - 1766 DNA GHGlow gp2 (v2) (version 2) | ecosystem: Host-associated > Mammals > Digestive system >... | reverse complement strand
CCGGAATATCTTTTATATTTGTCCATTTCATATATCCTTATTAATTAATCAACTCTAATTCACCGGGTAAGCCGCCGGATTTTGATTTTGAATTTCCTGCATTACTGTCATTTGAGATACAAAATTCATAGAAATCAGCATCTAACATCGTCAATATTGACTCTGTATCCAGCTCCTTCATATTAGGCACACCACTTGTTGCCAAACCTAACTTTTGAAGTGAAACATCAGAATCCGGAGAATAGTCCTTTATGTTTCTAAAGAAAGCATATACACTTTCAATGTTATCAGCCTGACCTTCAATAGTAGTCTTGTCACCTAAGTTCAAGTGCGTCAACCACAATTTCTGCGGTATTTCCGTGCCGACAATTGTATAATACGAATATACATTCTTGTTGCTTGCCAAACCTTTTCTGATTTCTTCTCCTTCGTCAAAGTCATCAGTTGTAATATCTTTATGAGCTGCAATATATGCTTCAATTTGCTGAATTTCAGCATTCATATCCTCAATATTGCTTTTCATTTTATTAGTTTCCATCTTATACCAGAAGAAAATTGAACCGAAAATTAAGCCTAACACCAACATAATAATCAAGAAAAACATTATTAATTTATCAGTGCTCAAAACTAATTTTCCGTCAAACAATTCCGGCGGCTGTTCTTGCAAATATAAATCACCTAACGTTCTGTTAAAGAAATTAAACATCATCGGTGATGTTTTTGCATATTCCGGATATATACAAGCACCAATTACATCCAATGTTAATGTTTGCAAATCCGCATCCTCTAACTCAGGAGAAGCAAGAAGTAAATCCTCTTTTCTGAAGGAGTTAGCTTCCTGATAGAATATAGGAGCAGAATATGTTAATTTATTTGAAAGTATTTCAGCGCTTATTACATTTGTCTTTGAAACAACGCACAAGTAAGAAGACGGCAATTGTTTTAATATCGGCTCTACTGCATTTATTACCGTAGAATAATTTTCAGCATCGCTTAAAACTTCACCGATACTTATTTTTTCTTCCATTATATCCAAATAGTGTCTGTCTGATATGGAAAGTATTCGACAACAACTGTTTTCTACTATTAACAATACCCAATTTTTGCCGGGCTCGGTAGAAACTCGTTTTAGATAAATTAAAGAATTTAAAACCGAATTAACAGATGTATCTACAATTCTTATGTTATATCCGTTATCTTTTAATGATAACATAATTTCGATAATTGCAGAACGCTGAACTGCCGTAAATGCAACTTTATTAAATTGCAAAGATTTTTCTACAATTGAATAACTTACACAAGGATCAGTATCACGTAAATATTGATTGTCATAAAGCTCATCCTCTATGGCATTTTCAATCTGCATTGCATCCATTGATGCAGGGTAATCCGTAACCTTAAATAATACTGTAGGTATACTTATTACAATCTCTGCACCTTTTGGAATCTCCAATTCTTCTAACAAATCTTGTAAAGATTCTTTAAATAAATCAAGGTCTGCAATCTCTCTTCTGACTATATTATAATCTATAGGTTTTCTTCCATACTTCAAAATCATTTTGGAAGCATAATCTATCTGAGCAACTTCCAACCCTGCTTCCGGTGTTATGGACACACCTACTACTACACTCTTCTTAAACACTATCTTTTTCCTCTTTTTCTCTCATTGTACTATAGATTACCCGTTATGTAAACAGGAATAACTTTTATTATAAAAAATACTCCATATGTACGATTTTTTTAGTAAAATCAACTAAATTATATTAAAAATTATTAAGAAATGTTACTATTATAATCGTATAAATGCAGGTACATATGGAAACAACAATTATTTTTGGCAAGAATTCAATTATAGAAGCTCTTGAAGGTGGAGAACGGGAATTTAATAAAATTCTGATCTCTAATAATGCACGTTCTGACGTTAAAATTGAACAAATCAAAAAACTTGCTCAACAGCAAGGTATTGTTTATCAATTTGTAGCAAAAGAAAAATTAAATGCACTTGCACCTGAAGGCAGGCATCAAGGAGTTATTGCACAAATTGCACCGATAAAATATATCGAACTTGATGATTTTATTGAAAAACATAAAGAAGAACAAACATCAGTAGTAATTTTAGACGGAGTCGAAGATTCTCACAATGTCGGTGCTATCATTCGCTCGTGCGTTTGTGCAGGAATTAAAGGTCTGATTCTTCCTTCAAGACGAGGAGTACTTATAAATTCTACCGTTGAAAAAACAAGTGCCGGTGCAATAAATCATATAGAAATAATAAAAACAAACAGTCTTGTAAATACGATACAAAAGCTAAAAGAAAACGACTATTGGGTAATTGCTTCCGATCATCATAGCGAGCATAATCATTTTGATATAGATTATACAGACATGAATTTTGCGCTAATTATGGGAGCTGAACACGCAGGTATCTCAAAATCATTATTAAAACTTGCAGACTTTAAAGTTAAAATTCCAATGTTAACAAATTTTAATTCTTTAAACGTTTCCAATGCAACTGCTATAATATTATTTGAATATGTTAGACAATTACAAATGAAAGGCGGGGCAAAATGCCAAAGAAAACCGATACATTAAATATAATGGCTGATGACATTTCAGATGAAGGAATTGATTTTAACAGTATAGAATCTCTTGAAGATGACGATGAATCCATAGAGATAGAAGAACCAAAAACACAGGAAAGTCTGTCTTCTGTTAATTCTGATGATTCTGTAAGAATATACCTTCAGCAAATCGGTAAAATTCCGCTTCTTTCAAACGAAGAAGAACTTGAAGTTGCAAAAAAAATATATGAAAGTCAAAGCGAGATTGCAAGAAAAGTTCTCATCAATGCCAACCTAAGACTTGTTGTAAGTATTGCAAAAAAATATATCGGGCGTGGCTTATCATTTCTTGATTTAATTCAAGAGGGCAATATGGGCTTAATAAAAGCAACCGAGAAATTCGATTACACAAAAGGATATAAATTTTCAACTTATGCAACGTGGTGGATACAACAATCTATAACAAGAGCAATTGCTGATAAAGCACGTATTATAAGATTACCTATTCACTTAATTGAATCAATAAATAAAATTAAAAAAGCAACAATGGATTTAACAACCAAATTAGGCAGAATTCCTAATAAACAAGAAATTGCAGACGAAATGGGAATTCCTATTTCAAAATTGACTTCAATTATTAAATCTACACAATCCACCATAAGCATTGATACTCCTACAGGTCAAAAAGATGATTCAAACAAAATTATTGACTATATTGTAGATGAATCAACGATTGCGCCGGATAATATTGTTTCTCAGGAAAGTATGCTCGAGGACATAAAAAATATGCTTGATCAATTAAGCCAAAAAGAACGTGATGTATTAATTTTACGTTTTGGTTTAAATAATAACGGAAACAAGAAAACTCTTGATGAAATCGGTTCAATTTATGGTGTTTCAAGAGAAAGAATTCGTCAAATTGAAAACAGGGCAATCTCAAAACTCAAGAAACTCTGCAAGAACAGAAATCTAACTGCAGGATTAAAGAATTATTTTGGAGGATAGTTAAAAAACAAAAATGGCTGATATAAATAAAATTAATGAATTAGTTGGAAATAAAGAATTTGAAGAAGCACTAAAACTTACTGCTACTGCACTTATTGAGGAACCCGACAACATTGAATTAATCAAACTTGCCGGACTTGCAGAAGTAAACATTGAAGATTGGAATAAAGCTAAGTATCATTTTGAAACCGTAGTTAAATATTCTCCTGACGACGCAACTGCTTGGTTTTATCTTGCAAATTGTTATAACAATCTTGGGGATTTTATATCAGCAAAAAATGCTTATTTGAAAGTTATAGAATTAAGAAAAGAGTATGTTGAAGCATACAAAAGTCTTTGCGTAATATTGCTAAAATTAAATTTAATGCCTGAAGCTATTGAATACGCATCAAAAGGACAAATTTATGCACCTGAAGACTACATATTTGATTTTGTTATCGGAACTGCGTTCATGAAATTGAAAAGCTTTGACAAAAGTATTGAACCGTTAGAACACGCACTAGAGAAAGCTCCGGATAATTTAGGTGTATATAATAGCTTGGGAACTGCATACATGGCGGTTGAAAAGAAAGAAGAAGCAATAAATTGCTATAAAAAAGCATTAGAACTAAATCCTGACAATCCTATGGCATATTTTAATCTGGGTTCTGCTTATCAAATTCTAAAAGACCACAAAGAAGCATGCGAATATTTAAAAAAAGCAGTCGAGCTTGATGAAGAAGATGAAACCTTTAAAACAACATATGCAATGTCACTTGTTAAAACAGAACAATATTTTGAAGCAATTGACATATATAAAAAACTTCTGCTTCAACATCCGGAAAAAGACAATTATAAATACAATCTTATTACCTGCTATGAAGCATTGGGCGATATTCAAACTGCAATATCAATGTTAGAAAATATTGTATATATTAATCCTAAGTTTACTCTGCCTGCACAAAAATTGGCAAATTTATACATAAAAGTAAACCAATTAAGCAAAGCCAAAGAACTTTATGACAAAATTATTTTAAAAAACAACCCGACGGCAGAGATTATGCACCAATACGCAGTGCTCTCATCAAGCCTCTGCGATACGGATACTGCAGAAAAAATATTAAAAAAAGCAATAAGAATGAATCCGAATTTAGCAAAAGCACATAAGGATTTAGCGGTAATATACTTAAATAAGCGACTTTTTGATTATGCGGATGAAGAATTTCAAACCGCTCTAAAGCTTGAACCTAACGATTTTGAAATTATTTTTGAATACGGGAATTTCTTATATTCAACATCTAAAAACGTGGAAGCTGAAAGATATTATACGGAAGCCCTTGATATTCAACCAAATGATATTCTTGCATTAACCTTCATGGCACTTAATAAGCTTGTGTTAAATCAGCTTGATGAAGCAAAAAAATACATTATGAAGGCTTTAAAAATTAATCACCACCACGAATACATACAATTTTGTGCAGGGAGAATAATGTATGCAAGAAAAGAATACGAAGATGCAAAAAGATATTTAATCAAAGCGGTTGAACAGAATCCTGATGTGGAAACACAAAATACACTTGCCCTCACCTACTATGAATTAGGCGAATACAAACAAGCTATAAATATATTTAATAATTTACTTGCAAAATTCCCCGATAATATTTCTATACTTAAAAGTTTGGCAAACTGCCATGCGAAAACAAAAGAAAACGATAAAGCTTTAGAATATTTATATAAAATAACGGATATTATTCCTGAAGATGAAGAATCACAGGAATTAATCAGAAAACTGTCATAGGGAATTTATATGAAGCGATGTTTTTGGGTTGATGAAAAATCTGATATTTATGTCAAATACCACGACGAAGAATGGGGTATTCCTAAATATGATGACAGAGATTTATTTGAACTTCTTATTTTAGAAGGTTTTCAAGCAGGACTTTCTTGGTTATGTGTTTTAAAAAAACGTGAAGCCTTTAGAAAAGCATTTGACAATTTTGATGTTTATAAAGTCGCAAATTACGATGAAGATAAGATTGAAGAACTTGTTAAAAATGAAGGCATTATACGGAGCAGAAATAAAATAGAATCCGCTGTTAAAAATGCTAAAATTTTTATTGAAATACAAAAAGAATTTGGCAGTTTTTCAAACTATATTTGGGGATTTACCGGAGGCAAAATAATAAAAAACACTACAGATAAATTTAACACATCAACTCCGCTATCGGATAAAATTTCAGAAGACTTAAAAAAACGAGGAATGAAATACGTAGGAAGTGTGATTATTTATTCATACCTGCAATCAATAGGAATAGTTAATGACCACGAAACAAGTTGTTTTTGTTTCTGATATAATAAATTTAATATTTTTCTAAGGAGTATTATGACATTAAAGTTAAAAGATTTTGAAATCGGCGGTAAAAAATTAACCATACTTGCAGGTCCATGTGCTATTGAATCGCTTGATATAATGAGAGAAACGGCAGAAGGGCTTAAAAAAGTTTGTGAAAAACTGGGTATTAATTATGTTTTTAAATCATCTTTTGATAAAGCAAATCGTTCTTCCATAACTTCATACAGAGGGTTGGGTATTGAAAAGGGCTTGGAATATTTATCTGCAATAAAGAAAGAATTTAATGTTCCGATAGTTACTGACATTCACCTCCCGGAACAAGCCGAAGTTGTTGCAGAAGTTGCTGATATACTCCAAATACCTGCTTTTTTATGCAGACAAACAGACTTGCTTGTCGCTGCGGCTAAAACATGGAAAATAGTCAACATTAAAAAAGGTCAATTTCTTGCACCCGAACAGATGAAATCACTTGTAAAAAAAGTTGAAGATAGCGGAAATAAACAAATAATGCTAACTGACAGAGGTGTAACCTTTGGTTACAACAACTTGGTTTCGGATTTTCGAGCAATTCCGATTATGAAAGAATTCGGTTATCCTGTCATATTTGATGCAACGCATAGTGTTCAAATGCCGGGGTCAAACGGTGATTCGACCGGCGGGGACAGAAGATTTGTTCCGACACTTGCAAAATGTGCAATGGCTGCAGGCGCAGATGTTTTGTTTTTTGAAATCCATCCTAACCCTGATAAAGCCCTCTGTGACGGCGCAAACATGCTTTTCTTGAAGGATGCGGAAAAAGTTTTTGCTAAATGTAAAGAGATTTTTGATATCGTAAGATAAATAAAATATTACTAACTTTGATATTTATTATCACGTTTTTTCTTATTTTCTCTTGCTTCTTCATCTTTTTTCATCTGTATAGCAATATAAATCTGCTCGCCTAAAATTTGAGCACCTTGTTGTTCTGCAAATTCTTTCGGATTTTGTTTTATTTTTTTTTCTGCAATTTTTTGTTTAATCTTATCTATTTCACTTTTTGTAACGGTAAGCAGTTCTTCACTAACTTCTCCGTTTTTTTCTTTAACCTCTTTTAACTCTAATTCCCGAAGAATTTGCCTGTCTAAAATCTTACTCCCTGTCGAACGAATACCGTATTTTAACAATAATTTGGTAATAATCTTTTGCCATTCCGCATCAGGAATAGAGGTTACACTAAAAGAATTATATGCTTCGACTCTGATTGACACTTCACACACCCCTTTGTCTTTTATTAGATATATCGGCATTTTTTTTAAAAACTTTAGTGGTAAATGAAAAATTTTTTTAAATTGTTACAAAAATTTACATTATAAATAAAATTATGATATAATCAGCCTATAAGGAGGAATTATGGCAGAAGGTTTAGAATTTGATCCGGGGTTTGCACCGTATATTTTAGCATTTCAGGGAACAGTTAATTACTTATATACAGATATAAATCGTTTCAAAGTTTTTTCACAAAGAAAAATGAAATTCAAAATGTATTATAAAAAGATTCTTGAAATTTTTTATAATAATTTAGGATTCTATATCGGATGTCTTATGTGGGCGGCTTATACCAAAACTCAAGAAGAACAACCTATTCTTAATAATCATTGTCTTGGTAACAAGTATAACGAAGAAGAAAATACAATCGAAACAGATTATATGATTAATTTTTCGGATTTATTTGCAAAAGATATGAAATATTTTTTAGGCGAAAACTTTGCATTTGAACCTTATGTATATAAAGTTCTCAAAACATATCGTGAATTTTTGGAAATAAATAAAGGGTTTGTTGAAACAGAAAAAAATACGGATATTATACTGCCAAACAACGTTCTGACAGAAAATGCGGTTGATTTTAAATTTATAATAGACAAAGCTCTTAAAGAAAAAGATTTGGTATCACTAACGGATTATGCAAGTTTGGTAGTTATATAATAAGACTACTTATAGCTTTTTGGTAATCATCACTGCCGTATATGTAACTTCCTGCAACAAGCGAAGTTGCACCGAGCGATATACAAACCTTTGAAGTCAAATTGTTAACTCCTCCGTCTACCTGTATTATTAATTCTTCGGGAGCATTTTGCTTAATCTGAGGAATTTTTAGGGCGCAATTATGCAAAAATTCCTGACCGCCAAAACCGGGTTCTACCGTCATTATCAAAACCAAATCCACATAATTCAAAAACGGAAAGATTTTCTCGGGTTCAGTTTTAGGCTTAATTGATAAACCTGCCTTTATTTTGTAATGTTTAATAAGTTTAATTACTTCTCTTACATGCTCGTCATCTCTGCAGCTTTCATAATGGAAAGTAATAATATCCGAACCGGCTTCCGCAAATGATTGAACATATTTTTCGGGATTTTCTATCATAAGATGAGTATCCAAAACCAAATCCGTTATTTTTCGGATTGATTTTACGACCGGAACACCGATTGTAATATTCGGAACGAAATGACCGTCCATAACGTCAATATGAAGCCACTCCGCACCTGCTTGTTTAACCGCTTCTATTTCATTTCCTAATTTGGAAAAATCTGCCGAAAGAATTGATGGTGAAATAATTACTTTATCCATACATTAATTTTACCATACAAGTTGATATTTAGAGAAATTTCATGTAACATATAGTTATAAATTTTGTGAGGAATATTATTTAATGTACGATAGCTCGGAAACGAAAAATTATATCAAAAAACTGCACAAAGTAGTTAGTTCTGCGGAATTGACCCTATTTGGATACAGTTTAGCAAGAAAAAACAGAATTGATGACCTTTTATGCTGTATTATTGCTTCATTTCCGGATGTCTATAAAAAAGCCCTTAAAACTCGAACTTTGCGACCGGGACAATTTCAATCCGTTGCAGCCTTTAATCGTCTTTCTAAGATAATTAAACAACCTGCTTTTTTGCTTAACAGTTTTTATGCTTTCAAAATAGGCGAGGTAAACGAGCTATTTAAGATTATTAACAGAGATTTGGATTTAGATATACGGAATTTGGAAATTGGAAAACAATAAATAGATTGACATTTTTTTTATGACTGATGTAAAATTTTATTAACTATCACGAAAGTTAGGGAGTAGAAAATGAATTCACAACAAGATGTTATATATGATTTAATGGGAAAGCTGGAAGATGCTCTGGACAAAGGATTGCCTCTTTTAGGTTATTACTCTGTTGTAAAAAAAGACACGGTAACTGATTTATTAGACAAACTCTATGCTGCACTTCCCGATGAAATCAAAGAAGCAAGAGCCTTACTCAGACGTAAGGATGAATTGCAATACGAAGCACAACAAAAGGCTGAACGTATTATTGCTGATGCTCAAGGCGAAGCAAACAGATTACTAAGTGAATCTGATATTTTGAGAGCAGTTCAAAAAGAAGCCGAAAAAATTAAAGAACAAGTTATTAACGACTGTGAAGAAATCAAACGTAAAGCAGTTGATGAAGCTGAAAATTTAAGACTTCAAGCATATGACGATGCAGCAAAAATCAGAGATGGTGCTTCTGTTTATGCGGAACAGTTGTTAGCTAACTTAGAACAAAATTTAGGGCAAATGCAAGAAATAGTAAAAAATGGTCAAGTAACATTGGAAAAACGCAGAATGGAAACCGAACATTTAAGCCAAAGCAATTATGCAAATCAACAAGCTGATTATGCACAAGATTTCAGTATGAGATAGTATCATATATTATATAAATTAACAAACGAAGCTGCTTAATTATTAAGCGGCTTTGTTTCTATATACAATATTTCTATCTAAGGGGCGAACCCCCAATGACGGAGTTATTGTGGGTTCAATTCCCCAAATAAAAAAGACCTCATAAATTTTTAATATTTCTAATACGGCACGCAGAAACTCCGTTTCTGACTTTGCCTGCTCCACTGCGAAACTTGCCACCGGCAACTTTCTTGCGGAGTCCTGGTAAGGGGAATTGTCTTGCTGCGCTCGCTTTTAACGTGCCTACGTGTTTTGACTACGGAATTTTATTCCTTGTCAAAAGCACTTCGCACTCAGCTCGCTTGCGCTGAACCCCTGTTTGGAGAATGAGAAACCCCTTACAGTGCCGTTTTAAGAAAAAATATCACGCTTAACCGTAATAAAATCGCTGTTATGTAAAATTATATTTCTATTCGTAAATATAAAATGAGTACATATAGGGTACACGATTTTAGGGTAAATCTAGCATAAATTTCAGAACTGTTTATAGTGTATCATAAATTAGAAATCGTAGGCTTGACAAATGTGTAGGTCCAACCTACAATATTAATAAGGGAAACCAAAATGGAAAAACAAATTATACATTACTATACTGTTAATGGTGAATGTCCATATCAAGAATGGTTTGACAGTCTGGATAAATCAATACAGTTAAGAGTCGATAAACGTGTTGAAAAACTAAGGACTGGATTATATGGCGACCACCACCCTCTACAAAAGTCTGAATTATCTGAACTTCGCATGGATTTTGGTAAAGGTTACAGGATATATTACTATGATATAGATAACACTATAATCCTGTTTGTCGGTGGAAGCGAAAAGAAAGACCAAAAGAAAGTTATAGAACAATGCAATAATTACTTCAAAGACTTCATAGAAAGGAACTCATAATATGTTAAATAAAGATAAGTTACAAGAATATATACAGAATGCACCTAATTTTGAAACAGACCTGATAAATCGCCTGCAAGATAAAGGCTACCAAAAGGACTGGTTAGAACTTACCTTGAATGAGTTTTTAACAGATGGCGATTTAGACACGTTCATAAGATGTCTGACAGATGTTGTTAAAGCTCGTGTAAAATCTAGCGGTCGTGGTGAAATAACAAGACTTGCAAAGGAATTAAAAATAGACCGTAGCAATTTATCTGAAATAGTAAACGGTGATAAACAACCACGATTAGAAACAGCATTCAAACTATTGAACGGACTTGGGTTTAAATATGATATTAAATTAAAGTCTGCCTAATCAACGGCTTGGGTTACGATTATAATATTAAGTTGCAGTCAGCATAATTATTAGCTACGAACAATGCCTTTACCCTTCAAGTTTAGTATTGGTATATTATACATTTCTGCAAGTTCTATATATGCTTTATCCATAGTTTTTAAGTCATTGGTGTAAAATGCTTGTATTAAGCCATTAGAACAAAGATACTCATTATGTCTTGTTGTTTTGC
>Ga0310691_10007767_pt1 | contig 11118 bp, 10 predicted proteins | sample 176DNAGHGlowgp2_FD_203887 | JGI IMG/M metagenome (GOLD analysis project Ga0310691, IMG submission 203887) | Sheep rumen microbial communities from Palmerston North, Manawatu-Wanganui, New Zealand - 1766 DNA GHGlow gp2 (v2) (version 2) | ecosystem: Host-associated > Mammals > Digestive system >... | reverse complement strand
CAATCAGAAGGTTTTAAGATATGGCTTTGATAAAAGGATACCGCGGTCTTTATCCGAAGTGGGGTAAGGACTGCTATTTCAGTGAGAATGCAACGATAGTGGGCGAGGTGACGATGGGCGACGAGTGTTCCGTGTGGTTCAACGCCGTGGTACGCGGCGACGTGGCTCCCATCACCATAGGCAACTGCACGAACGTGCAGGACGGGTCGTGCGTGCACGTGACGCACGAGACGGGTCCTACGCACATAGGCAGCTACGTGACCATAGGGCATAACGTGACGGTGCATGCGTGTACCATTCACGACCACGCGCTGATAGGCATGGGCGCCACGCTGCTGGACGGATGTGAGGTGGGCGAGGGGGCCATCGTGGCCGCCGGTGCACTGGTGTTGCAGAACACCAAGATTCCCGCCGGAGAGATATGGGGCGGGGTGCCGGCCAAGTATATAAAGCCTACGCGCCCCGGCCAGACGGACAATGCAGAGCACTACATGGCGTACTCGAAGTTCTACATGGAGGAGAACCCTGAGTGCTGCTTTACGAACGAACCGAAGAAGGAGACTATTTGAGGTTCAGGACGACGTACTCTGAACGGGTGCCGATGCGGAACTTGCCGCCCCAGATACCGAGGCCGCTGCTGATGTAATAGTCGGTACGGCCTCGTTTGTGGGAACCGAAGGCGCACTCGTAGATGGCGTCGGTAATCCAGGAGATGGGCCATACCTGCCCGTGGTGGGTGTGGCCGCTGAACTGGAAGTCGATGGCGTGCTGTTCGGCCTGTTCAAGATGGTAGGGCTGGTGGTCGAGGAGTATGCGGAACGCGGACTGAGGTGCCTGCGAGCCGGTCTCGGCCATGATTTTGCCTAACGACTTGCGATGCGGGTTGGTGCGGTCGTCGCGCCCGATGATGAGGAGGTCGCCCACCAGGGCTGCGGAGTCTTGCAGCAGGTGGATGCCGGCATCGCGGTAGAAGCGCTGTGCGTCGGGCTCGCCACTGTAGTATTCGTGGTTGCCCAGACAGGCATAGACGGGCGCCTGGAGCCGGTGGAACTCTTCGTGCATGCGCTCTTCCAGGAGGGGACGCATGGAGCCGTCGATGATGTCGCCGGCAATGAGTATGAGGTCAGGGTGCTCGGCATTGATGAGGTCTACCCAGCGGTGGAACTCGTCGCGGCGGTTATGGTAGCCCAGGTGCAGGTCGCTGAGCATGACGAGACGGAGGGGCTTATGGATTTTCGCCGACTGGACGGTGAGCTCCTGGCGGTATTTGTGCTTGTAGTGCAGGTTGCCGTAGAGGAAGAGGCCGAACATGGAGAGGGCGATGGCGCCGGCCGTCCAACCGTTGTTGTATAATAAGGTACGTGGTACGAGGTGCAGCAGACGGCCCAGGTCGAGGACGAGGAACAGGATGAAGAGGTAGAGCAGTATGAAGACGCTCGAGGTGCCTGTCTCGTACATTGCAGTGCCCCACTCCAGGGGCAGCTGGTCGGTGGTGCGGCGTATGCTGCCGAACATCAGGAGAAACGAGGCCACCATGACGATGACGGCGGCCAGCTTCCACCCCCATGCCAATGGCAGCAGGCACCAGACGTGCCAGCCGATGTAGGCCATTGCCAGGAAGGGGACTACGGTGAAAAGGAACATCCAGACCATGTTTGCTTGCGTTTTTGGGTGCAAAGATACGGAAAAAGCGTCTTATTAGTATGAAGAAGGGATTGTTTTTATTACTTTTTTGCTTTTGCTGGGCCCTTGTTTCGGTAGGCCAGCCGAAGGACTTTGAATGGCGGCAGCCAAGCAGTAACAGCAGCGAGTCGATGCCCTGCGGGGGCGGCGACATCGGGATGAATGTCTGGGTGGAGAATGGCGACGTGCTGTTCTACCTGTCGCGTTCGGGGTGTTTCGACGAGAACAACACGCTGCTGAAGCTGGGCCGCTTCCGGGTGAGTCTGTCGCCGGGGCTGGACATGAAGCACTTCAGACAGATACTGCACCTTGGTGAGGGCTACGTGGAGATTACCGACGGGCACATCAGCGTGCAGGTGTGGGCCGACGTGAACAAGCCCGTGGCGCACGTGGACGTGATGAGTCCCGGCACGAAGCAGGTGATAGCCGCCACGTACGAGAGCTGGCGCACGAAGGACATCGTGCTGACGAAGCGCGAGGCCTTTCAGACGAGCTATAAGTTTGCGGCGCCGAAAGGCCTGGCGACACGTGCCGACAGCATTGCGGCGGGCGAGCAGGGGGTGACCTTCATGCACAGGAACGGCGCGGAGACGGTGTTCGACGCTACCGTCAGGCAGCAGCGCATGGAGACGGTGAAGGAGCGTCTGTATAATCCGCTGAAGAACCTTGTCTTCGGCGGGCGTATGAGTGGCCGCGGCCTGGTGCTGATGGACAAGGCAGGCGGGCGCTATGGCAGTACGGAGTACGAGGGATGGATGTACGTGTCGCAGGAGCCACAGATGCACTTCCACCTGCAGATAGCGCTGGCCACGGTGCAGGGCACGGTGACCGAGTGGGAGGCCGAGCTGACGAAGACCGAGCAGGCGGTGAAGCGCGTGGAGGACTGTCTGGCGTCGAGACAATGGTGGCGGGCGTTCTGGAAGCGTAGCTACATAGAAGGGCCGGGCGAGGCGATACGCAACTATAACCTGTTCCGCTATATGCTGGGATGCAACGCCCGCGGCGAGTGGCCTACGAAGTTCAATGGCGGACTGTTCACCTTTGACCCGCAGTACGTCAACGGGACGGCAGAGTACCACTTGTCGCCCGACTTCCGCAACTGGGGCGGCGGGGTGCATACGGCACAGAACCAGCGGCTGGTGTACTGGCCCATGCTGAAAAACGGCGACAGCGACATGCTGAAGGGACAGCTGGACTTCTACCTGCGTATCTACAAGAACGCCGAGGAGCGGTCGCGGCTGTATTGGGGCCACGAGGGGGCCTGTCTGACGGAGCAGGTGGAGAACTACGGGCTGCCCTGCTATCCGGAGTACGGCACGAAGCGGCCAAAGGATTTCGATGCGGGCATGGAGCGCAATGCATGGCTGGAGTACGAGTGGGACACGTGTCTGGAGTTCTGCATGATGGCCCTTGAGGCCCACCGCTATAGCGGCATGGACATAGCAGACTACGTGCCGATGATACAGTCGTGTCTGCGATTCTTTGACGAGCACTACCAGTATCTGGCCAGCCAGCGCGGTGCCAAGCGGCTGGACGGCAGAGGCAAGCTGGTGCTGTATCCCGGGTCGGGCGGGGAGACCTACAAAGGGGCCTATAACTCGACATCGACCATTGCGGCACTGAAAACGGTGGCACAGGCCCTGCAGGGCTATGCCAAGGAGAAGAAAGATACGGCGCTGCTCGGTTATCTTCAGGGACTTAGCGCAAGGATTCCCGACATCACCGTGCGTGAGGGCATGATAGCTCCCGCGCTGCACTATGAGCGGGTGCAGAACGTGGAGACGACACAGCTGTACCCGGTGTTTCCGTGGCGCATGTATGGTGTGGGCCGGGCGGACATAGAGGTGGCACGGCGTACGTACGAGAACGATACGCTGGCCGTGAAGTTCCGTTCGCACGTAGGGTGGAAACAGGATGCCATCTGGGCGGCATGCCTGGGCATGGCCGACGAGGCCGCCCGGCTGACAGACCTGAAGATGGGCAACGGTCCGCACAGGTTTCCTGCTTTCTGGGGACCGGGCTTTGACTGGACTCCCGACCACAACTGGGGCGGTTCGGGCATGATAGCCATGCAGGAGATGCTGCTGCAGGAGGTGGGCCGTAAGCTGTACCTCTTTCCTGCGTGGCCCCGCGAGCGGGATGTCAGCTTCAAGTTGCATGCCTCGGGGAATACCACCGTCGAGGCCCAGCTGAAGGGCGGCAAGGTGGTGTACGTCAAGGTGATGCCGCTGGCGCGCCAGAAGGATGTTGTGTTAGAATGATTCGTTTGATATTGCTATGGAATATATGTCACAGGAAGGCTACGACAAGCTGGTAGCCGAGCTCCGTCAGATGGAGAATGTGGAACTGCCTCAGGTGCGTGAGGCTATTGCTGAGGCCCGCGACAAGGGCGACCTGAGCGAGAACTTTGAATATCATGCCGCCAAGCGCGAACAGGCGCGGCTGCTGGGGCGTATCCGCTTCAAACAGCGCGTGCTGGAGAACGCCAGGGTGATAGACATGTCGAGCAGGGCCAACGGCAGCGTGCAGCTGCTGAGTAAGGTGCAGATGACGAACCTGGGGAACCAGGCGAGGATGAGCTATACGATTGCCAGTCCGCATGAGGCCAACCTGAGGGAGGGCAAGATATCTATTAAGTCGCCTATAGCCGAGGCCCTGCTGGGAAAGAAGGCCGGTGACGAGGTCACCGTGCGCGTGCCCGCAGGCCTGCTGAAACTGCGCATAGACAGCGTGGAATGAGTGAATAGTGCATATTTATACGTCTTCGCGTGCTAAGTGGCAAAAAAGATGGCAGATTATTGCTGTTTGTCGGCCTTTTTTTGTAACTTTGCACGCGAAGTTTTATGTAATACTTAGCAATGATGAAACTATTCGACGTATATCCGCTGTTCGATGTGAACATCGTGAAAGGACAAGGTTGTAAGGTTTGGGATGACAAGGGACAGGAGTATCTGGACTTGTATGGCGGCCATGCCGTCATTTCGATAGGTCATTCGCACCCGCACTATGTGAAGAAGGTAACGGAGCAGCTGGGCAGGCTGGGGTTCTACTCGAACTCTGTCATCAACAAGCTGCAGCAGGAGCTGGCTGAGCGTCTGGGACGTATCAGCGGCTACGACGACTATCAGCTGTTTCTTATCAACAGCGGTGCCGAGGCTAACGAGAACGCTCTGAAGCTGGCGTCGTTTACCAACGGCCGTACACGGGTGCTCAGTGCAGAGAAGGCTTTCCACGGACGTACCTCGCTGGCCGTAGAGGTGACGAACAACCCTAAGATTATTGCTCCTATCAACAACAACGGACACGTGACCTACCTGCCGTTGAACGACCTGGCAGCGTGGGAACAGGAACTGAAGAAGGGCGACGTGTGTGCCGTCATTCTGGAGTGTATCCAGGGCGTGGGCGGCATCAAGATGGTTACGCGGGAGTTTGCACAGGGCCTTGAGAAACTGTGCAAGCAGTACGGCACGGTGCTTATTTGCGACGAAATACAGTGTGGCTACGGGCGGAGCGGAAAGTTCTTTGCACACCAGTGGCTGGACATACGCCCCGACATCATTACCGTGGCCAAGGGCATCGCCAACGGCTTCCCCATGGCCGGCGTGCTGATAGCCCCGGAGTTCCAGCCGGTCTACGGACAGCTGGGTACTACGTTCGGAGGCAACCATCTGGCTTGTGCTGCGGCGCTGGCCGTACTCGACGTGTTTGAAGAGGAGAACCTGGTGGAGAACGCCCGCGTGGTGGGTGACTACCTGATGGAGGGTCTCCGGACGGTAAGTCGCGACACGGCCGCAGCAGACGGGACGGGGCGCATTCAGGACATCCGCGGACGAGGCCTGATGGTCGGTATCGACCTTGACGTGCCCCACAAGGAGGTGCGCCAGCCGTTGATATACGAAGAGCATTGCTTTACGGGGTGCGCCGGCACTAACGTGTTGCGACTGTTGCCCCCCTTGTGCCTGACAAAGCAGGAGGTGGACCAATTCATTGACAAACTGACTAAGATACTGAAGAGATGATGAAGATTTCGATTATTGGTGCAGGAGCTATGGGCGGTGCTTTGGCTGAAGGACTTATCAAAGGCGACTGCATTCAGAACGAGGACATCTGCGTGGCGGACCCCGTGCGTGAGACCAGGGACCACTTTGCCAACCTTGGCATTACCGCCACGCCGAGCAACCAGCTGGCGGCGCAGGGCGCCGACGTGGTGTGCGTAGTGGTGAAGCCGTGGCTGGTGGAACAGGTGCTGAAGGGCATCAAGGACGTACTGGACTATCAGCAGCAGATTCTTATCGTGGTGGCTGCCGGCGTGAAGTCGGACGACATCAGGGTGTGGATGGACAAGGGGGACGAGATGATTCCGACGTTCCTTGTGATTCCGAACATTGCCATAGCGCAGCTGCAGTCTATGACGTTCATCGTGCCTGCCCTGGCGGCAGAGACGCAGCACACAGAGCAGGTGGTGGCGTTGTTTAACTCGATGGGACATAGCCTTATTACCGACGAGCAGCACCTGGCTGCGGGTACTACGCTGGCGTCGTGCGGCATAGCATACGCCATGCGCTATATACGTGCCGCCGCCGAGGGTGGGGTAGAGCTGGGCTTCAAGGCCGACCAGGCCAAGCAGATAGTGATGCAGACCATGCGCGGTGCTGTGGAGCTGCTGGAGGCCAGCGGCTTGCACCCTGAGGCTGCCATTGACCTGGTGACGACGCCCGGAGGCGTGACTATCAAGGGACTTAACGAGATGGAGCATGCTGGCTTCACTTCAAGTGTTATTAAGGGATTAAAAGCAGGAGTAAAATAGTTATGGACGAACAACTGAAACAGATAGGCGAGCGGCTGCGCGGACTGCGCGAGGTGCTGGACATTCCCGTCAGCGAGATGGCTGAGACAATAAACGTCTCGGCTGAGAAGTATGAGAGGATAGAGCGAGGCGAGCTGGACATCACCATCTCGAACCTGATGAAGATAGCGAAGAAGTACGGGATTTCGACCGAGGAACTTATCTTTGCAGAGACTCCCCGCATGAAGTCGTACTTTGTGGTGCGCAAGGGGCAGGGTGTCAGCATAGAGCGCACGAAGGCATATAAGTACCAGTCGCTGGTGAGTGGCTTCGTGGACCACATGGCTGATGTGTTCATCGTCACCGTGGAGCCCAAGCCGGGGGCCCGTACCATCTATAAGAACACCCATAAGGGACAGGAGTTCAACATGGTACTGGAGGGTAAGATGGAACTGTACATTGCAGGCAAGACCATTGTACTGGAAGAGGGTGACAGCATCTACTTCGACTCTACCAAGCCTCATGGCATGCTGGCTGTGGGCGACAAACCGGTACGCTTCCTGGCCTTTACGGTAGAGTAGTCGGAATATAGCAATATCGAAATAATGAATCAACACAATGATTGAAAGATTTCTGAAGCAGACAAGCTTCACCTCAGTGGAGGATTACAATAAGCATCTGGAGTTTATTATTCCGGAGAACTTTAACTTTGCCTACGACGTTATGGATGCGTGGGCCGAGGAGAAACCAGACGGGCTGGCCCTGCTGTGGACCAACGATCTGGGAGAGGAAATACGTACTACCTTCAAGGAGTTGAAGGAACAGTCGGACCAGGCTGCGTCGTACCTGCAGTCGCTGGGCATTGGAAAGAACGACCCGGTGATGCTTATACTGAAGCGACGCTATGAGTGGTGGGTAGTCATGCTGGCCCTGTGTAAGATTGGCGCCATCGTCATTCCTGCCACCCACATGCTGACCAAGAAGGACATCGTGTATCGTAATACACGGGCCTCGGTGAAGGCAATTATCTGTGTGGACGATGCTTATGTAGTAGGTGAGATACAGAAGGCAATGGCTGACAGCCCGACGGTGAAGCAGTATATTGCCGTCACTGACCACGGCAAGCCTATTCCCGAGGGTTTCCACGACTGGCAGTCGGAATGGAAGAAGGCAGCGCCCTTTGTGCGCCCTGCCTTTGTGAACGAGAACGACGACACGATGATTATGTACTTCACCAGCGGTACGTCGGGTGAGCCCAAGATGGTGGCTCACGACTACTTGTACGCCATGGGTCACCTGACGACAGGTGTCTTCTGGCATCACCTGCATGAGGGAAGTCTGCACCTGACGGTGGCTGATACGGGCTGGGGCAAGGCCGTATGGGGCAAGTTCTACGGACAGTGGTTCGCGGGTGCTACGGTATTCGTGTTCGACCATGAGAAGTTTAATGCCGACACGCTGCTCAGGCAGATAGAGAAGTATAGGGTGACGAGCTTCTGTGCTCCGCCTACCATCTACCGTTTCATGATACGCGAGGACTTGTCGAAGTATGACCTGTCATCGCTGGAGTATTGCTGTACGGCAGGTGAGGCTCTGAACCCTGCCGTCTATGACAAGTTCTACGAGAAGACCGGCATCAAGATGATGGAAGGGTTCGGTCAGACGGAAACTACGATGACGCTGGGCACCTTCCCGTGGATGGAGCCTAAGCCGGGAAGCATGGGTATTCCTAATGCGCAGTACGACATCGACTTGATACGTGCTGACGGTACTCCGTGTGAGGACGGTGAGAAGGGCGAGATTGTGGTTCGTGTGGGCGACAGGAAACCCATAGGACTGTTTAAGGGCTACTACCGTGACGAGGAGAAGACGCGCGAGGCCTGGCATGACGGTCTGTACCATACTGGCGACATGGCATGGCGCGACGAAGACGGCTACTACTGGTTTGAGGGCCGTATTGACGATGTCATCAAGTCGAGCGGCTACCGTATCGGTCCGTTCGAGGTGGAGTCGGCACTGATGACCCATCCTGCTGTCGTGGAGTGTGCTATCACGGGAGTACCTGACGATATCCGCGGCATGGTGGTGAAGGCTACTGTGGTGCTTGGCAAGGAGTGGAAGGACAAGGCAGGCGAAGACCTGGTGAAGGAGCTGCAGCAGCATGTCAAGAAGGTGACGGCTCCTTATAAGTATCCTCGTATCGTGGAGTTCGTTGACGAGTTGCCCAAGACCATCAGCGGCAAGATACGCCGCGTGGAGATAAGGGATAAAGACAGCAAGAAATAAGACGACGGAGAGATGAAGAAACGTATTGTCATCAAGGTAGGCTCCAATGTGCTGACGCGGCAGGACGGTAAACTTGACGTGACGCGTATGTCGGCACTGGTAGACCAGGTGGCATGGTTGCGCCGTCAGAATATCGAGGTGATTCTCGTCTCGTCGGGTGCTGTTGCCTGCGGACGTCGGGAGCTTACCGTCGACCACTCGCTGGACTCTGTTGAGCAGCGACAGCTGTTCTCGGCCGTCGGACAGGTGAAGCTTGTTGGACTCTACTATGACCTGTTCCGTGAGTATGGCATTCATGTAGGACAGGTGCTTACCATGAAGGAGAACTTCCAGCCCGGCGAGCAGTACCAGAACCAACAGGCTTGCATGTCGGTAATGCTGGAGAACGACGTGCTGCCCATTGTGAACGAGAACGACACCGTGTCGGTGACAGAGCTGATGTTTACCGATAACGATGAGCTCTCGGGGCTCATCGCCAAGATGATGCAGGCCGACACGCTCATCCTGCTGTCGAACATAGACGGCATCTATACCACCCATCCGGATGACCCTGGAGCAGAGCTTATCAGCGAGGTAGCCCCAGGGCGCGACCTGTCGGAGTATATACAGCCCGAGAAGAGTGCCTTTGGGCGTGGGGGCATGCACTCGAAATACACCACAGCCCAGAAGGTGCAGCAAGCCGGGATTCGTGTCATTATAGCCAACGGAGAGCGCGACGACATACTCATAGACCTAATCGACAATAAGCATAACGTACCTCATACAGAGTTTATAGCATGCAACTGAAAGAAACCTTTGAACGAGTGAAGGCGGCCAGCAAAAGTCTGGCCTTGCTCACTGACGAACAGCGTAACGATATATTACTGGCCGTTGCCGATGCCATCGTCGGTAATAAGGAACGTATTCTGGCCGCCAATGCCAGCGATTTGGCCAAGATGGACCAGAAGAACCCGCTCTACGACCGTCTGCAGCTGACAGAGAAGCGTCTGGATGACATTGCCGGCGACATGCGCAACGTGGCTACGCTGCCATCACCGCTGGGACATGTCACTAAAGAGAAGACGCTTCCCAACGGACTGCGCCTATGTAGGGTCAGCGTGCCTTTCGGAGTGATTGGCATGATATATGAAGCTCGCCCCAATGTGACATACGACGTCTTCTCGCTCTGCTTCAAGAGTGGCAATGCCTGCGTGCTGAAAGGCGGCTCGGATGCCGACCTGTCGAACCAGGCCAGTGTGGAGCTGATACATGAGGTGTTGGCTCGCTTCGACGTCAACCCTGACGTGGTGACCTTGTTGCCTGCCACCCATGAGGCTACGGGCGAACTGCTCAATGCCGTGGGCTACGTAGACCTGTGTATACCCCGTGGTGGCAGAAGGCTCATCGACTTCGTACGCGACACGGCACGCATCCCGGTCATTGAGACAGGAGCCGGCGTGGTGAACACCTACTTCGACAAGGATGGCGACCTGGAGATGGGCAAGGCTATCGTCTGCAATGCCAAGACGCGCCGCGTCTCGGTGTGTAACGCCTTGGACTGTCTCATCGTCCATGAAAGCAGGCTGGGCGACCTCTTTGAACTGGTGAAGCCCTTGCTCGACCACAAGGTAAAGCTGTATGCTGATATCCCGGCCTACCAGTTGCTGGTGGGCAAATACCCCGATATCCTGCTGGAGCCTGCCACGTCAGAGTGCTTCGGTACGGAGTTCATGGACTACAAGATGGCTATCCGCACGGTAGCGTCACTGGAGGAAGCGCTTGCTCATATTGATGCCTACGGCTCAGGACACAGCGAGGCCATCATCACTGCCAACGAGGAGACGGCACGCCGTTTCCAACAGCATGTGGACGCAGCCTGCGTGTATTGGAATGCGCCTACTTCGTTTACGGATGGTGCCCAGTTCGGGTTGGGCGCCGAGATAGGCATCTCCACTCAGAAGCTGGGTCCTCGCGGGCCTATGGCTTTGGAAGAGATAACCACCTACAAGTGGCTCATCGAAGGTAATGGACAAGTACGGACATAACCAGAAATAAGCCTAAAGCTATGAATAGAATAAGGAAAAGAAAAACCTTCAGGACCTTGGCCCTCTGTCTGGCCGCCGGACTTCTGGCCGTGTCGTGCCAGGAGGGAGCAAAGCCTCGCAAGCTGACCGTAGATCAGTTAGACTATAACGACTCGCTGGTCTATGCCGCCATGGACTCGGACTACAACGAAGCCCTGCTGCTGGTAGACAGCCTGGAAGACGTACGCGCCCTATACGATGCCAAGATATGCTTCTATCGGGCACAGATATACTTCAAGATGGGCCAGGAACTCAGCGCCGAGCTTTACTATAAGAAGGCGCTGGCCGGCAATGCCCTTC
>Ga0310691_10007766_pt1 | contig 11120 bp, 6 predicted proteins | sample 176DNAGHGlowgp2_FD_203887 | JGI IMG/M metagenome (GOLD analysis project Ga0310691, IMG submission 203887) | Sheep rumen microbial communities from Palmerston North, Manawatu-Wanganui, New Zealand - 1766 DNA GHGlow gp2 (v2) (version 2) | ecosystem: Host-associated > Mammals > Digestive system >... | reverse complement strand
TTTGGCGTTCCCTTCGCTCAGGGGGAGCTGAAAGACGTGTCGCGGTTGGCACTTTCCGACCAGCGACCCGCCGATGCCTGGGTCAACGCCCGCTGGCCCGACGGCTCGGTGAAGTGGGCCGCCATGGCCACCACCCTGCCGGTAGGAAAGGAGGTCAGCATAGTGCTCACTTCAGGGAAAGCCCGGCGCCAGCGCACTTCCTCCTCACCCTTCGTCACTGAGACCGACCGCCAGTTCATCGTAGGTGACGGCATCGTGACCTATATTCCCAAGCATGGGCAGTGCATCATCGACAGTATTGTCATGACAGCAGGTCGCGTGGCAGGCAGTGCACAGCTCGTGGCCACCACCGCTGACGCCACCTTTGTCAGCCATATAGACAGCGTCTGTCTGGAGCGGAGTGGCAACGAACTCTCCGTTGTCCGCATCAATGGCAAGCATCAGTCGGCAAGCCGCTCCTGGCTGCCCTTCACCGTGCGTCTCTATCTCTATCGGCAGCACCGCCAAATCAAGCTTGTACATACTTTCATCTACGATGGTAACGAGCAGCACGACCGTATCACCGCCCTCGGCATACGTTTCGGCGTGCCCATGCGCCAGGAGAGCTACAATCGCCACATCGCCTTTGCCACGAATCCCATTCAGCACGCCCAAGGGGAAGGGGGTGCCTACGGCGTATGGGCAGAGGCGGTGCAACCCCTCGACGGGCGAAGGCCGCTGACCAACCGACGTGCTGCACAGCTACAGCAAGAAGGACGGCGCATAGCGGCCTACGGCGACATGAACGAATACGACCGCGAACTCGTCGACCACTGGGCAGCGTGGGATGGCTACCGCTTATCGCAGCTCACCGACAACAGCTTCTCTATCCGCAAGCGTGCCATCACCCCAGAACCGGGACAGACAGAGAGAACAACGCCTTGGATAGGCACCTACACGGGGCAGCGCGCCACTGGCTATGCCTTCGTGGGCGACACTAAGGGCGGATTGGGGGTCTACATGCAGGACTTCTGGCAGAGCTACCCCTCTACCATTCAGGTAGACCATGCCCGCTCTGCCGAGGCGCAGCTCACGATGTATCTATGGAGTCCAGAGGCCGAGCCTATGAACCTGTGCCACTATGACACCATCGCTCACGACCTGCTGGCCAGCTATGAGGACGTGCAGAAGGGCCTCTCCACACCCTACGGCATCGGCCGTACCACCACCTTTTGGCTTGATCCACAGCCAGGCTATCCGGGCAAGCAACTTTTCGCACGACAAGCAGCACAGCTGGCCGACGACCCGCGACTGATGCCCACGCCTGAATATATGCACCAGAAACGCGCCTTCGGCGTGTGGAGCCTGCCCTCAGCATCCACGGCCAATGGCTCTTCAAAGGTGGAACAGCGACTGACGGAGTACCTCGAATTCTACCGCAATGCCATTGAGCAGCACAAATGGTACGGCTTTTGGAACTACGGCGACATGATGCATGCCTACGACCCCGTGCGCCACAGCTGGCGCTACGATGTGGGAGGATATGCATGGGACAATACCGAGCTGGCCACGCCGATGTGGCTCTGGTACTCCTTCCTACGCACTGGCAGACAGGATGTATGGCGCATGGCCGAGGCCATGACACGCCATAACAGCGAGGTGGACACCTATCACTTAGGCCCATTGGCACCCTTAGGCTCGCGCCACAATGTCAGCCACTGGGGCTGTGGAGCCAAGGAAGCGCGCATATCGCAGGCCGCCTTCCTGCGCTTCTACTACTACCTCACGGGCGGCGACGAGCGCATCGGAGAGCTGATGCACGCACAGACTGATGCCGACACATTGCTGCTACGGCTCGACCCCATGCGCTTGGCAGAACCGCGAGAGAAATACCCCTGCACGGCACCTGCTCGACTGCGCTTAGGGCCCGACTGGCTGGCATACGCCGGCAACTGGATGACGGAGTGGGAGCGCACGGGCAATACTTACTACCGAGACAAGATTCGGACAGGAATGGAGAGCATCGGCAACCTGAGCGACGGATTCTTCACCGGCAATAAGGCATTGGGCTATGACCCCGCCAATGGCCGCATCAGCTACGAAGGGCCTGCCGACCGCCGAAACACCAACCACCTGGCCACCATCATGGGCGGTTTTGAGGTGATGAACGAGCTGCTGCCGCTCGTACCCCTCGACTCTTTCAAGGCCGTTTGGCTCAGTCATGCTCTGCGCTACAAACAGATGGCACGCGATGTCAGCCACAACAACTTCCCCGTGCGCCGACTGCAGGCTTACGCCGCTTGGCAGACGCGCTCGCCGAAGCTCGCCAGCGAAGCCTGGAACGACCTTTGGGGGCGTATAGAGCACACCGAAGCACCGCAGCAGCGCATCAATCGTGTCAACCCGCCACTGGTGCCTACACCTGTTGACGAGTGGAGCGGACTGAGCACTAACGACGCTGCACTGTGGTGCCTTGATGCCATCTACATGTTGGAGGTGCTGGCGAATCCATAGTGCCAATCTACCAAGGAGGCATCTGCCTCTTGTAGGTTGTAGCAAGGGTAAAATAAGTTTTTTTTGAAGTTTTTCAGATAGACAAGTGCGTTTTTTCATTTTTTTTGTCTATATTTGCAGCCGATTAGCAAACACAAAACGACTGAGAAAAAGATGAAAAAAACGAGAGCAGCCGTAGTTGGTTACGGCAACATTGGGCAGTATGCCCTCCAGGCCTTGGAAACGGCCCCCGATTTTGAAGTGGCAGGCATCGTGCGCCGCAATGGTGCAGAGAACAAACCTGCTGAGCTGGAACCCTACTGCGTGGTGAAGGATATTCGCGAGCTGAAAGATGTTGATGTGGCCATTCTCGCCACACCTACCCGCTCGTGCGAGGAGTATGCCCGCCAAATTCTGCCTTTGGGCATCAACACCGTCGACAGCTTTGACATCCACACCATGATTCGCGACTACCGCCGCACGTTGATGGACTTGAACAAGCAGACAAACACAGTGAGTGTCATTGCCGCTGGATGGGATCCGGGCAGCGACAGCATCGTGCGCACGCTGATGCAGAGCCTCGCCCCCAAAGGACTTAGCTACACTAATTTCGGCCCAGGCATGTCGATGGGCCACAGCGTTTGCGTCCGCTCTAAGGAAGGCGTGAAGAACGCACTCTCAATGACTATACCCTTGGGCGAGGGCATCCATCGCCGCATGGTGTATGTAGAGCTGGAGCCAGGTGCCAACCTTGACGAGGTGACGGCAGCTATCAAGGCCGACCCCTACTTCGCCAACGACGAAACCCACGTATTCCAAGTGGACAGCGTTGACGACGTGCGTGACATGGGGCACGGCGTGAACCTCGTGCGTAAGGGCGTCAGCGGAAAGACACAGAACCAGCGTATGGAGTTCAACATGAGCATCAACAACCCCGCACTGACAGGACAGGTGCTGGTCAACGTGGCACGTGCCAGCATGCGCCTGCAGCCTGGCTGCTACACCATGGTGGAGATTCCCGTCATCGACATGCTGCCTGGCGACCGCGAAGAACTTATTTCACACTTAGTATAAACACACACTTCATGAAAAAACTGTTTTTGACAACCGCTGTGCTTTTAGTGGCCCTGATGGCCCAGGCACAGACGAAGATTGCCCCGAAGTTAGAGAATGGCTTCAAGGCTGTGTACAACGAGACAACGACCATTAACATGGGCAACGAGTCGCTCAACATCACTACCAATGAGGAATTTGTTGTAAGTAATGTCGGTGCCAATGGTGCCACCATTACCAACACCCTTACAAAAGTGGAGTGCGACGGCGATGATGCCGACGTGAGCACGCAAATGCTGCTCATCCCGGTGAACATGCTCAAGGGCGTGGCCCTCAAGCTGGCCACCGATGCCAACGGCCAGGTGACGAAGATTCAGAACTATGCCCAGGCCAAGGCCATCATTGAAGAGAATCTTGACAAATTAGTCAGCCAGGTGCTGGCTGACAATGCCGAGCTGGCACAAGCCTTGACGAAGGAAAAGCTCAAGGAACAGTTCGCCAAACAAATTGAGGAAGATGCCATCCTGAGCAACATCAAGGATTCGGGTGTGATGGCACTGAATGGAAAGACTATCACTAACGGTGCTACCGAGACGATGGAGAAAGATGGGCTGAAGATGAAGACGATGTATTTTGTGGCCGGCAAAAGCATCATTGCCAACGCTACACTCGACATGACAAAGGACGAGTTGAAAGCACTCATCATTAAGCAGGTTGAGAAGGAAGCCCCCGAACAGGTTGCTATGATTAAGGAGAACATCGACATGATGATTGACCAAATGAAGATGGAGGCATCGCAGAAGACGACCTACAGCATGAGCGAAAACGGCTGGCCGAAGAGCATCAAGGAAGAATTTGTGCAGGACATGATGGGCCAGAAGGTGACGCAGACCAGCGTAACAACCCTGAAATAGAGCAACCCTAAACACAACAGCAAACTGGGGGCAACACCGCTACGGCGGGTTGCCCCCAGTTGTGGTTAGTTGACAACGGACAAGCGAGAATCACTTGTCATAGGCATGGACGGGATAGTCGATAGTGTAGTGCAGACCACGGCTCTCCTTGCGCTCAAGAGCAAAACGGGTGATGAGGTAGCCCACATTAATCATGTTGCGCAACTCACAAATGTCCTTTGAAGCCTTCACCCGCTTGAAGAGCCGCTCAGTCTCCTCGTAGAGCATGTCGAGGCGGTCCCAGGCACGGTGGAGACGCAGGTCGCTGCGCACAATGCCCACGTAGTTCGACATGACCTGGTTGACTTCCTTCACGCTCTGCGTGATGAGCACCTTCTCCTCGTTGGTCATCGTGCCTTCGTCGTTCCACTCCGGCACCCGCTCGTTGAAGTCGTAAAGATGGACATGCTTCAGAGAGTCGCGGGCGGCAGCATCGGCATAGACCACGGCTTCGATGAGCGAGTTGGAGGCCAGACGGTTGCCACCATGCAGGCCGGTGCAGGAACATTCGCCAAGGGCATAGAGCCGCTCGATGCTCGACTGGCCATTGAGGTCGACCTTGATACCACCGCACATATAGTGGGCAGCAGGGCGGACAGGAATATAGTCGGTGGTGATGTCGATGCCCATCGACAGGCATTTCTGATAGATGTTGGGGAAGTGATGACGTGTCTCCTCTGGGTCTTTATGGGTGACATCGAGGCAGACATGGTCAAGGCCGTGGATTTTCATCTCCTTATCGATGGCACGGGCGACAATGTCGCGGGGAGCCAGCGAGAGACGCTCGTCGTATTTTTCCATGAACGTCTCGCCATTGGGCAGCTTTAGAATGCCACCATAGCCACGCATGGCCTCGGTGATGAGATAGGCAGGATGAGTCTCCTTGGGGTTGTGAAGCACCGTGGGATGGAACTGCACGAACTCCATGTCCTGAACGGTACCTTTGGCACGATAGACCATGGCGATGCCGTCGCCAGTGGCGATGACGGGATTCGATGTTGTCAGATAGACAGCCCCGCAACCACCCGTGCACATCACCGTCACCTTCGACAGATAGGTGTCGACCTTCTGCGTCTGAGGGTTCAACACGTAGGCTCCGTAGCATTGGATATGTGGTGAGCGGCGCGTCACACGCACACCGAGATGGTGCTGGGTGATAATCTCCACGGCAAAATGGTGCTCTTTCACAGTGATGTCGGGACAACACCTCACAGCCTCCATCAGGCCGCGCTGAATCTCGGCACCGGTGTCGTCGGCATGGTGGAGGATGCGGAACTCAGAATGGCCACCCTCGCGATGAAGGTCGAAGGTGCCATCGTCCTTCTTATCGAAGTTGACGCCCCAGCGCACCAACTCCCGGATTTGCTCCGGCGCACAGCGCACCACCTGTTCTACGGCCTGTCGGTCGCTGATGTAGTCGCCGGCTATCATCGTGTCTTCAATGTGCTTGTCGAAATTGTCGACCAACAGGTTGGTCACCGATGCCACACCACCTTGCGCAAAGGACGTATTTGCCTCGTCGAGGCTCGTCTTGCATATCATACACACCGTGCCCTGCTTCTCCCGGGCCACCTTCAAGGCGTAGCTCATGCCTGCCACACCAGCTCCTATAATCAGGAAGTCATATTTGTAGACCATGGTTTTTGGAAATAATAATGCTGCAAAGGTAGCAATTATTTTGCAAAACACAAACTTTTGCCAAACTTTTCCTTCGTTTTCCTTTGGCAATAACGAGAATTGTTGTACTTTTGCAGGAAGAAAACATCAATTAACCCATATATCACGAATACAATGGCAAAGAAAGAAACCGAGGGTGAAGCCCTCAACCCACAGCAGGAGAAGCTGAAAGCCCTGCAGGCTGCCATGTCGAAGATAGAGAAAGACTTTGGCAAGGGAAGCATCATGCGCATGGGCGACGAGACGACAGAGCAAGTAGATGTCATTCCTACGGGATCGATAGCACTGAACGCCGCACTGGGCGTGGGCGGCTATCCAAGAGGGCGCATCATCGAAATCTTCGGCCCTGAGTCATCGGGTAAGACCACATTGGCCATCCATGCCATTGCCGAGGCACAAAAGGCGGGCGGCATAGCGGCGTTCATAGATGCCGAGCATGCCTTCGACCGCTTCTATGCACAGAAATTAGGTGTCGATATAGACAATCTATATATATCGCAGCCCGATAATGGCGAGCAGGCACTGGAGATTGCCGACCAACTCATACGCTCATCGGCCATCGACATCATAGTCATCGACTCGGTGGCTGCCCTCACACCGAAAAAGGAGATAGAAGGCGACATGGGCGACTCGGCAGTGGGACTGCACGCACGACTGATGAGCCAAGCACTGCGAAAGGTGACCGCCACAATATCGAAAACCAATACCACATGCATCTTCATCAACCAGCTGCGTGAGAAAATTGGCGTCATGTTTGGCAACCCAGAGACGACGACAGGCGGCAATGCACTGAAATTCTACGCCTCCGTACGCCTCGACATCAGGAAGGTGACAACGCTGAAAGACGGCGACCAGCCTATAGGCAATCAGGTGCGCGTCAAAGTGGTGAAGAATAAGGTGGCTCCTCCCTTCCGCAAGGCGGAGTTTGAAATAACTTTTGGCGAAGGCATCTCAAAGGTGGGAGAGATTGTAGACTTGGGCGTAGAATATGGCATCATCAAGAAGAGCGGCTCTTGGTTCTCTTACGAAGACTCGAAATTGGCCCAAGGGCGTGATGCCACCAAACAGCTGCTCAAGGACAACCCTGAACTCTGCGAGGAGCTGGAGGCCAAAATCATGGAGGCCATAAAGAGTGAAGAATGAAGAATGAAGAATGAAGAGTGAAGAGTGAAAAGTGAAGAGTGAAGAATTTGCTACCGCATTACTTACAACAGTAAAACCACTGCGGTAGCAAATTCTTCATTCTTCATTCTTCATTCTTCATTCTTCACTCTTCATTTATCTAGTCATGTCCTGTGCTACGGTCTTCGTCTTGTAGCTGAACTTCACAGCACGGAAAGGACGGCTCTTGTCGTTCTTGAACATGTAGGTCCACTGGTAGATGTCGGCAGTGGTGCGAGTCACGTCGGTAGGCTCGCCAAGAGCCAAGCGTACCTCCGCCTCGGTGAAACCTTTCTTCACCTGCTGACGACGGATGTAGGGCAGATTGGCTTTCTTCACGCCTTCAATCTTCTCAGGGTCGCCTTCGACGAAGAGTTCATCAATGACTTCTTCGCTGCCATCCACCTTCGTATTGGTCATCGAAACCTCTTTAGTATATTCCTCACCGCTCTTTACGTCCTTCAGCGTCAGTGTGGCAATCTCGCTATTGCCCAAACGGTAGATGTCCTTCACAATAAAGGTCGTCAAGCGCTCAATATCCACAGCGTTTTGGCTGGAATTGCGCATCTTAGTAGGGAAGAATGTATAGAACTGCTTGCCCACGTATGCGTCAGTAATCTCCCTGCCAACTGACATTTTGTCATCTAACAGCTGGAACGAACCCTCGAAAGTATGCAGCTTCATGTCGTCAATCTCAAGCTCGTCGCTTCGGTAACCGCAATTGGTACGGCTGATGGTGACAAACTGAAAAAACTCATCGCCTTCGGAACCGTCTTTCTTGTTAGCCTCCTGAACAATAATCTTTACGGGGAAATTACGGGTGCCAACGCCCACCTTCGTAATGGTCATGATGGTGTTGCGCCGCTCATCGCCAATGTCGACAGGCTTATAGCCTAACCCGTCCGTACCCGTGTCTTGCAACATGTCTCGTACCAAGACACGAACACGCTTACCCACCAACAAGTCTTGAGCCTTATCCACATCGCCCAAATAAGCCAGCGCAGGAACACCCACCTTGCCATAGCAATAGTCGTCGAACTTGGCTGTGGGAACCTCGAAATAGTAAACCTCGTTAGGTTGATTTTCAACGTGGAAGTAAACTTGCTCATGCAGCGACCCTTGGTCGTTGCCATGACCGTCGTAAACCATAATTTTCTTCTCCAAACTTTTACTGCTCACCATGTTGCCAGTCTTCTTCTCAGCAAAAGTCTTGATTATCAAGTCCTTTTGCGTCGGCAACACCATGAAACGCATACCGGGAGTCCAGTCACACATGCTGATATACTTGAAGTTGCGGCTGATAAAGTCTTGCTTGGGCTTCTCCTGCTCAGCAGTGGATGCACTGTCGGACGGCGATTCCTCAACCTGAGCTACAACCACAACATTCTTCGTTTTGGGGAAATAGTCCCTGGGAACAGCACCCGACTCTGTCTGTGCCCGCATGCTGCCAACCACGGTGGTAGCCAGCAAGGCAGCAATGAAAATAGTCTTTTTGGTCATGACGATTGATGTTTTGTTGTAATTACGGCGCAAAGATAATAAAAACTTTTCATACTTGTGACAAAATGGCGTGACAAATCGTGCTTTCTTTGGAAAAATTATACTTTTGGCATGCCCTTTGCTATATCTTTAGCGACATCTTTTGAATAATAACAAATAAAAAATAGTACAACTATGGGAAAGATTATTGGTATTGACTTAGGTACAACCAACTCGTGCGTTGCCGTCTTTGAAGGCAACGAGCCTGTTGTCATTGCAAACAGTGAAGGCAAGCGTACCACGCCTTCAGTAGTGGGTTTCGTGGATAATGGAGAACGTAAAATTGGCGATCCTGCAAAGCGCCAGGCAATCACAAACCCCAAAAACACCGTCTACAGTATCAAACGCTTCATGGGCGAGACATGGCAGCAGACGGAGAAAGAAATCTCGCGCGTGCCCTTCTCGGTAGTCAACGAGGGCGGATATCCTCGTGTGGACATCAATGGCCGTAAATACACACCGCAGGAAATATCGGCCATGGTGCTGCAAAAGATGAAGAAGACCGCTGAGGACTACCTCGGACAGGAGGTGACCGACGCCGTCATCACAGTGCCGGCATATTTCTCCGACTCCCAGCGTCAGGCCACCAAGGAGGCTGGACAGATTGCAGGTTTGAACGTGCGCCGTATCGTCAACGAGCCTACGGCTGCCGCACTGGCATACGGTATTGACAAAACCAACAAGGACATGAAGATTGCCGTCTTCGACCTTGGCGGTGGTACCTTCGATATCTCTATCCTCGACTTTGGCGGTGGCGTGTTCGAGGTGCTCTCTACCAATGGCGACACCCACCTGGGGGGCGATGACTTCGACCAGGTCATCATAGACTGGCTGGTGCAGGAGTTCAAGAATGATGAGGGTGCCGACCTGAAGCAAGACCCCATGGCCATGCAGCGACTGAAGGAGGCTGCCGAGAAAGCAAAGATCGAGTTGTCGTCATCAACCACGACTGAGATAAACCTACCCTACATCATGCCTGTCGGAGGAGTGCCCAAGCATTTGGTGAAGACACTCACGCGCGCTAAGTTTGAGCAGCTGGCACACAATCTGATTCAGGCATGTCTGGTGCCCTGCCAGAATGCCGTCCGCGACGCAGGCATCTCTACGTCAGACATCGACGAGGTTATTCTCGTGGGCGGTTCGAGCCGTATCCCTGCCGTGCAGACGCTGGTGAAGAACTATTTCGGCAAGGAGCCTTCGAAGGGCGTCAACCCCGACGAGGTGGTGGCCGTCGGTGCTGCTATCCAGGGTGCTATCCTCAACCAAGAAACAGGCCAGGACATTGTCCTGCTTGATGTCACCCCGCTGACCCTCGGCATCGAGACCCTCGGCGGCGTCATGACCAAGCTGATTGACGCTAACACCACCATCCCGTGCAAGCAGAGCCAGGTCTTTTCTACTGCTGCCGATAATCAGACAGAGGTCACCATTCACGTGCTTCAGGGCGAGCGCCCCATGGCCTCGCAGAACAAGAGCCTCGGACAGTTCAACCTGACAGGCATCGCTCCCGCACGTCGTGGCGTTCCTCAGATTGAGGTCACCTTCGACATCGATGCAAACGGCATCGTCAAGGTTAGCGCAAAGGACAAGGCAACGGGCAAGGAACAAGCCATTCGTATCGAGGCTTCTTCGGGCCTCTCGCAGGATGAAATCAATCGGATGAAGGCCGAGGCAGAGCAGTTTGCCGAGAGCGACAAGAAGGAGCGCGAGCGCATCGACAAGATGAATCAGGCCGACTCGATGATCTTCCAGACCGAGACCTTCCTCAACGAGAACGGCGACAAGCTCGGCACCGACAAGGCCAACGTAGAAGCCGCCGTCCAGCAGCTGAAGGACGCCCACAAGAGCGGCGACATCCAGGCCATCGACACCGCCATCAACAACCTCAACCAGGTGATGCAGGCCGCCAGCCAGAAGATGTACAGCCAGGCTGGAGCCCAGCCCGGAGGCCAGCAGGCCGAACCAGGCGCAGGCTTCCAGGGAGGCCAGCAGACGCAGGGCAGCAATCCCAACGACGACGTCCAGGACGCCGACTTCGAGGAGGTCAAATGAGACGCATAAGCAAAGACATAACAAAACACTATCAAATGGCGTGTAGCTCTGGTGAGTTACACGCCATTTACTTTTTATGGGTTCATGTTTTCTATGTGCTTATTCTGCCTTTTTGTAAGCATTCGATAAACTACAGGTAGTAATACCTATATACCATAACAATAGCAGCTACAATCTCATTCGACTGTAGCTGCTATTGTTGTTTGTTGTACC
>Ga0310691_10007765_pt1 | contig 11120 bp, 10 predicted proteins | sample 176DNAGHGlowgp2_FD_203887 | JGI IMG/M metagenome (GOLD analysis project Ga0310691, IMG submission 203887) | Sheep rumen microbial communities from Palmerston North, Manawatu-Wanganui, New Zealand - 1766 DNA GHGlow gp2 (v2) (version 2) | ecosystem: Host-associated > Mammals > Digestive system >... | reverse complement strand
TCATCCACCGCTTTCTGAAAGCTCTGGTCATCGGACGTATTCCCGTTGGCCCGCGCGTGGCGTCGTGGCTCACAGGCCATCGGGGGTGGCTCACCCTGCGTCAGGTTACGGCCTCCGACCGTTTCCTTGCCGACGGAGTCACCAACCCACGCACCCTGCAGGCAATAGCGTGGATACTGCCGCGCGGCACACGCCTCTTCAACTACTTCAACAACACCCTGAGTTTCGCCCTCCCGGGACAGGACATCGCCGCTCTCATGCAGAAGATGCGCGACATGGGCTACACCCTGCTCACCTTCGATCCCGCCGATGCAGAAGCCTACGGCCTACAGTTCGTGGAGCAGTTTTACAGAAGACCCACCCCCAGCAGCCTCTCCCCCAACCCCTCCCCTGTTAGGGAGGGGAGTAAAGATTCACAAGGCGGTGGAGAGGGGCCTTGCTTCTTCGCCGGCGAGAACAAGGGGCGGGAGCCTCAGCTGAAAGCCTTGGCAGACATTCTGCAACGCTATGACTTCAAGAGCGACTTCATCATAGTGAACAGTCCGGAGGATCGCATCACATACGAGGAATACCTCCAGCACGTAGCCCGCTGCCTCTGCATGGTGGATCTCGTTCAGGAGAATCAGGCAGGCATCACCCGCCGCCCCGTCGAAGCCATCTTCTGGCACAAGAAACTCATAACCAACCACCTCGCCCTGCTTCAGGCCGACTTCTACCGCCCCGAGAACATCTTCATCCTCGGCCACGACGACTTCACGCGCCTGCCCCTCTTCCTGCAGCAGCCCCTCGTTCCCGTCCCCGACAGCATAACAGAGAAATATCACGTCAACCATTTTCTGGAGGAGATTGTTTAAAGTTTAAAGTTTAAGGTTTAATGTAATATGAGTAATAAAGAGAATACATCCAGCCAACCTCTTTCTGCTCCCTCACTACAAGGGAGGGCGGGGGGAGAGTCCTCCGTCCTCATCCTCTTCTTCAACCGCCCCGATCACCTCTCCAAAGTGTTCGAGCACCTGCGGATGGCACAGCCCGCACGCCTCTTCCTCTATCAGGACGGGCCGCGAGGCGAGCGCGATATGCCCGGCATACTGGCTTGCCGCGAAGTGGTCAGCCATGTCGATTGGCCGTGCCAGGTGCACACCCTCTTCCAGGAGCGCAACTACGGCTGTGACCCCTCGGAATACATATCCCAGAAATGGGCCTTCTCCATGACTGACAAGTGCATCGTCCTCGAGGATGACGACGTGCCTACACAGTCCTTCTTCCGCTTCTGCTGGGAGATGTTGGATCGCTATGAGAACGACGAGCGCATCTGGATGATCTCCGGCTTCAACCAGGAAGAGCACACCACCGATGTCGATTCCTCCTATTTCTTCGCCTCCACCTTCTCCATCTGGGGCTGGGCCTCGTGGCGCCGAGTCATCGACACCTGGGACGAGCACTACACGTGGTTGGACGACCCCGTAGCCGTACGCCAGCTCAAGAACCTCATCCGTCAGCGCCGCCTGCGCGACGACTTCCTCCTCACCTGCCGCCGCCACCGCGAACTGGGACGCGCCTTCTACGAGACTATCTTCCGCGCTTCCATGCTGTTGAACAACGGCCTCGCCATCGTTCCAGCCCACAATCAGGTGAACAACCTCGGAGCCTCGGCAGACAGCACCCACTTCGCCGGATCCATACACACGATGCCGCGCGGTTACCGCCGCATATTCACCATGGGGCGCCACGAGCTCGAGTTCCCCCTCCGCCACCCCTCCAACGTCATCGACCACGTGGCATTCAAGGAGCGCATCTACCGCATCATGTGCTGGGGACATCCCTGGCTCAAGGTCGCCCGCTCCTTCCAGGAGCTTTTCCTCAACCTCCGCTACGGAAACTTCAGCCTCATCGCCACAGCCGTCCGCAACCGCTTCCGCAAGTGGCTATCCCCCAAGTCCGTGATTAAGTAAACCAATCACATGCGACACTCCCTATACATTATATTATTATTATGCGCCGAGCTGGCCGTGATGACAAGTTGCACTCATAGCAGCGAGACGAAGGACAACGAGAAGGCAAAAGCAGCGTGGCAGCGGTATCACCAAGCCTACGATGCTAAGAACCTAAACCTCGCCCTCGCCGTCATCGACAGTATGAAGACGGAGGAAATTGTCAGTACACCAAAGGCTGACCATCTGCGTGCACTAGTCTATGACCAAGGCTGGCAGATGAAGATCGCGGAGCAATTCTACAAGAAGTCCTATCAAGGCTATGCCTCAGACCCTTCGCAAGATTGGTATTCCTATTCCGATGCCGGCTACCGTTGGGCATGTCTGCGCCTTCGCCGGGGCGACACAGAGGGAGCACTGAGCGTCATCACCCAACTGCTGAATCAGGCAAAGGGAAACCAGGCGTTTCCCCAAAATACAAAGTCCGCTTTGCTCATGCTCCTGGCGGATATCCAGTTACAACTGCACCAGTTCCATGAGGCACAGCTCACGGCGCAGAAAGCCTACGAGACAAAACTACAAAATGCCAATCATCAGAGCCGGAGAGGTTGGGATATCGCCTGGATCTGTATGAACATATCCACTATTTACCACACATCAGGAGACATCCAAGGCGCATTAGCATGGCTTGACCGCTGCGCACAAGGGCTCCAGCTCGCCGAACAAGAGCATGACGACTCGCTGTTGATAGAAGAATGGAAAGGCCATGTAGCACTCCGGCGGGCATTGCTCTTACAAGAATCCGGTAATGTATCCGAGGCTGCCGCCACTTATACCGCTATTCCCCGCAGCCGTCTGATGGAGCCCAATGCCTATACAGAGGCCGCCGAATACCTGATGGCGGCTGGTCGTTACGACGAGGCTGCCTATTGGTACGAACGTATTGACAGCACCTATTTGGCTACTGACGGTGCCAAGATGACATTCGATAACATCGCGACCCGTCTCTCTCCCCGCTACACAGCCTACCGAAAGGCTGGGCGCAACGCCGACGCACTAGTACTTGCCGACAGCGTCAGCGTCGCCATCGACTCTGCCCTCGTCTGGCAAAAAAAGAGTGATGCAGCAGAGTTGGCAGTCATCTACCAGACACATGAACGTGATTTACAATTGAAGGATTTACGGTTTACGATTTCCTTACACCGCCTCATCATCACTGCCGCTGCCATCATCATCCTGCTCATCGCCTATTTGCTTTGGCGCGCGTATAAATATAATAAGGTGTTAGCGGCGAAGAACCGCAAACTCTATCAGGAGATTGAGCTGAACCGGCAGGAGCAGCAGCATGAGATGGCACAGCTGCAGGCAATGCCCGAGGCTGAGTTGACTACCGATCAGCAGCTCTATCGTCGTATCTGCGCGTTGATGAACGAAAAGCAACCTTACACTGACGAGGCTCTGAACCGCGACTCCTTGGCGCAGATGCTGGGCACCAACACCAAATATCTTGGGCAGGCCATTCACGAGTGTTCGCACGGAGAGAGCGTCGGCGACTTCATCAACCGCTACCGTCTGGAACACGTCGCCCGCCTGCTGAAGACAACCGATGACCCCATTGCCCTCATCGGCGAGCTCTCCGGTATACCCAGCCGTGCCACCCTCGCCCGTCTCTTCCGAAACGCGTATGGAATGACGCCAACGGAGTACAGGCAAATTAAAGATAAGAGATGAGAGATTAGAGATAATCACCGATGAAATGGGGTAAAATGAAGATTTCCCAGATTTGAGACATATTTTTCCGCCAGTGAGACATTGTTTCGCTGGCGGTGTTGTATCTTTGCACCGTCAAAACTATAAAAACAACTAAAAATGGTAGCATCATTTGTCATCGCCGTAGCCCTCGCCGCCGCCGTCATCGTGGTGGTGCTCACTCTCGTGGCCGTCATCGTTTACCAGCGGTGGCGTATCAATGACAACAATGCCCACCTGAAGCAGTTCATCGACGAAAACATGGAACTGCGCGAGCGACTGTGCCAAGCAGACGTCGCCTAACTCGTTAATCTGAACTCATGATATGGAAACACAAGAATTCAAGTGGAAAGTAGGCGAACTCGTTTCGCTCACATGGAATAAAAGGCTGCTGAAGAAGAGTGGCTCCAAATCTTACGCCGAATTCGTCAACTCGCGTTACATCTGCGTCCGCGAGGCAACCGATAAACAGCCCGGCATTCTGGTAAAAGTGTTGGGCAAGGTAACCCGTGATCAAATTATGCTCGTCAACGGCACACCTTTCTGCAAGGACGACCGTGACTACCTGTTCAAGGGCAAGTGCTATTATAGCTATCCATACCCCTTGGCAGATGACTTGAAGGAAGCCTTGAATATTATAGATGCCAACCCAAGCCTCCAACAACGGTTCGAGGAGGAATCCATGCACTTCAACCCGTCCTCCACGTTCTGGGTGCGCGGGATAGCCAGACTTTTGCTGGGGTCCAAGAAACTGCAATTCTTCGATGCCAGCACCGGCCAGCTTTCCAAAGCTCTCGATGACACTCCCCATTACCGCCTCACCATAGCCTTCTTCAACAAGGAGGAATTAAGTTGGTAAACATAGGAACTGTGCGAGAAGATGAGGGAAGCAGGAATCGTGTAACTCCAAAAACGCTCAAAATAGAATTACTCTTACATCATCAAATAATAAACAAGAATTCATTATTCACAATTCATAATGTACAAAATGAAAAAGATTCTCACGACGCTGGCAGCCGTTCTTTGCTGCGCATTAGCAATGACAGAGTTCACCTCATGCATCAAGAGTGACGAAGAGGTCAGAAACGAGCTCGTAGGCACCTGGAAAGACGAGAACGACACCTATACTGATATCCTCACGCTGGGCGAAGATGAGCAGTTCTGCTTCCGGTCACATCTACAGAGCTACAACGGCTCGGGCTTTTACAAGTTCGAGAGCGGCTATCGTCAGAGTGTATGGGGTACAGGCATAAATGACTATAGGTCAGAGAAGGTCAGAATGCTCTTCCTGCATTTCTCCGGACGGGAAACCGAAACGTTGGAAATCAAGAAGATAAACAGCAACAAGCTGGAATTAGTTGACCGCTACGGCAATGTCTTCCGTTTCCAGAAATAAACAGTCGGAAGTTTTCTGAAGTAGTTAAGAAGTCAGAAGTTAAAGAAGTTAAGCCAAAAGTCAAAGAGTAAATATGAAAAAGATTGTTTTGGTGCTGACAGCCGTAATGCTGCTGACGACCGTTGCAGCTGGAGCGCGCCCTCCAATATTGTACCATTGGCAACTGATTATATAAATGCGAAACATAAATCAATATAAATATGAAAAAGATTTTTTTGACAGTAGTAGCCATAACAGTCTGTTCTGTGGCAATGGCTCAGTCCGCTAAGGAATGTTTAGAGAAAGCCAAAGAATGTTTTAATAGTAACAAAATTCCTGAGGCAGTCCAATGGGTTCGGAAAGGAGCCGAGCAGGGAGATGCTGAGGGACAGTTTTACTTGGCTGCTTGTTATGAAAGAGGCAATGGCGTTCCTCAAGACTTTGCTGAGGCCGCTAAATGGTATCGCAAGGCAGCAGACCAGGGACATGTATATGCCCAAAGTGCGTTGGGTTCATATTATTATGCAGGTTGTGGCGTAGAGAAGAATATAACAGAGGCTCTGAATTTGATGCTCAAGGCAGCAGATAAGGGATTTCCACAGGCACAGTATAATCTTGGTGTTTATTACATGGAAACCTCAAACTATGCCGAGGCTTTAAAATGGACAAAAAAGGCAGCTGACCAAGGTTATGTAAATGCATATTATAATATGGCTTGTCTCTATGATGAGGGTCATGGCGTTACTCCAGACCTCACAGAGGCCTTGAAATGGTATCGCATGGCGGCAGAGCAGGGACATCTTATGGCAATACATAATATAGGCAATTTCTACCTTAATGGCAAGGGCGTTACCCAAGACTATACCGAGGCGGTGAAGTGGTTCCGCAAGGCAGCCGATCAGGGATTCCCAGAATCTCAGTTTAATATGGGCGTTTCTTACGAAATAGGTAATGGAGTAACCCAAGACTATGCCGAGGCTGTGAAGTGGTACCGCAAGGCTGCGGAACAGGGACATATATTTGCTCAGAACAACCTTGGTATGTGTTATAAACAGGGACATGGCGTTCCCCAGGACTTTGCCGAGGCCGTGAAATGGTTCCGCCTGGCAGCGGAGCGTGGACTGTCAATTGCACAAGGAAATATGGGGAATTGCTACAAAAATGGTGAGGGCGTACCCAAAAACCAGGCCGAAGCTGAGAAATGGTATCGTCTGGCAGATGAAAGCCGGGCAAGAGAACGGAAGTAGTATCATCATCACATACGACAATGAAAAAGATTCTCACGACGCTCGCAGCCGTCGCTTGCTGCTGGGTGACAATAACCGTGTTCACCGCCTGCTCCGATGACGACGGCAGTTCTACGCTAAATCCTACAGACCCTAAGGCTCTTGTGGGCACATGGGTCGGAGACCTGTCGGGCAAGACTCAATCCATTTGGAATTACGGCAAGGCGTGGAACGTGTGGACGTTCAACGCCGACGGCACAGGCGTGTCCGACTTGTACTTCTTGGCGGGCGACGATCCCGTTGCCATCCAACACCAGCCGTTCACCTACACTGCCGAGGACGGCAAACTGGTTACCGTGATGGACGACGGCACTTGGGACTGGAACTATCAGGCCGTGGATGGCAAACTGACGATAGACTACGAGGGCGGCAGCGCCATGACCTTCAACAAAGCCGACGCCGCGCAAACCACACAGTTCGACGAGTGGAGCAAGCGCAAACTGCTGTCGGTGCCAGGCCTCCAAGCCCGCTACACAGTCTTAGTCTATGGCAACGCCGGCGGCAAGATGGACAACATCATCGAGCAAGACTTCTGGCAGGCAATCCGTCCCTACCTGACGGACTCGACCAAGGTACGCGTGGCCGTCCTCTACAAGTACGGCCAGAACACCAGCGGCCAGATGACCGACGACGGCGACATCGTGTGGTTCGAGCTGAACAGCCAGACCGACCTCGACAACCTGCACACGCAGGGGTTGAACATCCTGGACATGCACACCGAGGCCATCGACACCAAACTCTACGACCCCAACACCATACACCGTTTCATCGAGTACAGCAGCCTCTTCTGCCCCGCCGATGAATACATCTTCACCATCTGGGGCCACGGCACCGGCTTCGACCCGATGAGCGACATCCCCGGCAAGTACAACGAGAATCCCAATGCCACGCGCGGTGTCATTGGCGACGAGTGGAACGGCAGAGAGGAGTTGGATATGTATGAACTCTCGCAGGCCATCAAGGCAACGGGCCGCACCCCGCTGAAGGCCATCTTCTTCCACAACTGTAGGATGGGCAACATGGAATCGCTCACAGAACTCCGCGACGTGGCCGAGTACATCGCCTGCTCCGCCCACATGCTCAACAGCGACTACTCCGTGTTGCCGGCCTTCGTAAGAGGACTTATCGAGAAGGACGACGTGGAGCAAGCCTTCGCCTATATGCTCAGCGACGTCACCCCCGCATGGCAGGAATGTTACAGCCATGATGAGGGCAAAGCAGTCAACGGCGACTTCAAACTGGTGCGCACCAGCGAACTCGACGGCATCATCGACGTCTGCAAGCGCCTTGCCGACCGCCTGGTGGCGCTCTACCCGACACAGCAGGAGGCCATCGATCTGGCGACCACGCAGGTTTATAGATTCTATTTGGCGTCCGACGACATCGCCACCAATTACCTCAGTCCATTTTTCGACCTTCAGGACTACGCCGACAAATTGGCCGCCAACACGGGCGACGCCGAACTGACAGCAATTGCCGCCGACCTGCGCACAGCCTTCAACCGGGCCATTCTCCAGCGAGCAGACATCAGCTGGAGTGTGCAACACCTGGACCAATATAGCCTCAGCGTCTGCCTCTACAGAGATGCCTTCTACAATGCAGACCTCATAGGAGCTGGAGCTGAAATCAAAAGCAACGTCGGCGCGGGCTACGAGCAGTGTACCTTCCACAAGCTCACCGGCTGGGGCAACTTCCTCCGCATCAACTCCTGCCTGCCCTGGGGCAATCCCACCAGCGGTGGCGGCGGACCAATTAACGCACAATAAAAACACAATAAAACATCAACGACAATGAAAAAGATTCTGATGACGCTCGCAGCCGTCCTTTGCTGCGCAATGACAACAACAGTATTCACCGCCTGCGGTGACAAAGACGATGAAACCATCGAACCTCCCGTGCAGACCCGCACGCTCTCGGCAGCAGAAGTCTGCTATCTGGTACACATGCCCTACAATGGCCGGAATATCTGCAACTACATCGTCTCCTACAAAGAAGCCGACGGCCAGGAGAAGAGTGGAATTTTGGCGGACACCGCCTGGGTGAAGAGGATTACGGTCAGTGATTTCCCGTTCACCGCCACCATCAATATGAACGTGCAGCGCAACGAGGCTGAACTCACCGACAGCGCCTATAACTTCCGCGTCTACTACTCGGTTTACTCCGTCACGAGCATCTTTTCCGACGGCACGAGGGTAGAGACCTACAGGGATGCAACACCAACGTACATTGGTTTGACCTGCCCCGCAAGAACGGCAGAGGCGTATATCGCAGAACGTTTTCCCGAACGCCTGAAAGCGAAATCCATAGACCTCTCTACTGACGGCAAGGTCCTGTATTTCCAAACGAGATAAGTCTGGTGCCAATATATGCGGGCGAAGATAGCAATGATGCATCTTCGCCCGCGTAGTGCGTGAGCGACTGTGCCAAGCAGACGTCGCCTAACTCGTTAATCTGAACTCATGATATGGAAACACAAGAAAAGAATCGCCCTTGGACGAATATAATCTGACTGGCAGACTATATTCATCCAAGGGCGGATGTTTTGTGGCGGATGTGTGATTAGACGAGCAGGGCGCCTACGAGAGCCAAGATTGCGTAGAACTCGGGGAAAGCGGCATAGATGAGGGTGTTCACCATCACGTTGTGGCCCTGAGCTACGCCCTGGATACCGGCAGCACAAACCTTGCCCTGACGGATGGCGGAGAGCATACAGCCGAGACCAACGAAAGCGCCGACGCCGAAGACGAGGGCTCCGTCTGTGGCCACGCGGCCCATCAGGGAGAAGAAGGCTACGAAGCCGTAGATACCCTGAGTGGCGGGGAGACCAGTGAGAATCATGTACGTGCTGGACTTACCAGGATTAATCTTCAGACCGCCTTCTGCAGCCTGTCCAGCGATGCTCGTTCCGAAGGAACTTCCGATACCGGCCAATACCAGCACCATGCCGAGGCCGAGATAACCTAAAATCAAATTGAAATCCATAATTATTTAGTTTAATGTTTAATGTTTAAAGTTTAATGTAATTACTCCCCTCCCCAGGGAGGGGTTGGGGGTGGGCTGTTGTTTTTCTTTTTATTTAACCACGTGTAGCGGAGCGTAGGCTGTGCCGCTGCCCTCGTAGTTGGAGTTCTTGAAGTATTCCACGAAGTTGAGGCGAAGCGGGTGGACGAAGGCTCCGAGGCAGCTCATCGCGATGTTCAGCGTGTGGCCGAAGACGAGGATGAGGATGCAGGGAATCCAGCCCAGCAGACTGTCGCCTTTGGTCATCATGGCGAGCTGGTTGAACACGCCGCCGAGCATTCCGCCGGCAAGACCGAGGGCATAGATACGGACGTAGGAGAGCACGTCGCCCAGCAGACCGGAGGCCATGCCGTAGGTGTCCCAGAGTCCGGCTCCGATGTTGAGGAGCGGGTTGCGCTTCAGGTCGTTGAGCAGGAATATGCCCACGGCGGCCACTCCGCCAACGACATAGAAGGCGATGGTGGATACGTCCGTGGAGATCACCTTGAGCAGGTTCAGGCCTCCGACGCAGATGAATCCCACGACGAGGAGGAGCCAGGACCAGGGCGTGATGCTCTGTTTGAAGCCGAAGAGCACTGTGCTCTTGATGGCTTTGACGGTCATGGCTATGATGATGTGGATGATACCGATGACAAGTGAGAGTAGCATCGTCTTGTCATAGACGGTGTCGCCCACTTTGCCGGTAATCATCAGCCCCTTCGCCCATTCGGGGAGATCTACGTTGACGAGGTTCACACCGAAGAAGGTGCCGAAGACGGCTCCGAGGATGGTGGTGGCGATGCCGAGGGTGATGACCAGATTCATCATGCCGCGCATATCTGCCCCGAGTTTCTTCTTCAGCAGGAATCCGAGCAGGATGAGGACGAGTCCGTAGCCTGCATCGGCGATGCAGTAGGAGAAGAACAGGGTGAAGAAGGGCGCGAGGATGGGTGTCGGGTCGAACTCGTTGTAGGCCGGCATTCCATACATCTCCGTGAGGACTTCATACATGCGTGTGAAGGCGTTGTTACGCAGCAGGATGGGCACGTTGTCCGTGGGAACAGGGTCGCGCATCTCGTAGCAGACGCCGCTCTGGCGCAGGAACTCCTGCACCTCGGCCTCTTTCTGGATTGGTGTCCAGCCTTCGAGGATCATCACGGTGTCTTCTGCCACGTGGCCGGTGTCCAAACGGGCCTGGGTGAGCTGCACGTTGCTGCGGAGCTCGGCCTCGAGGGTGCGCAGGTCGTCAAGACGAGTGGCGGCGAGGGTCTTGAGCTGTGCTTCGATGTCGGCACATTGCTCGTCGATCTCCTTCAGCTGGGCTGTGCAGGCGGATGCGGTCATGGTCGGAGGTGCCATGAGGGTGGCTCCTTCGAGCTTGTTGGTCTTGTTCTGATGACTGATGGCCACGAAATAGGTGTCATGTCCCTTTTCCAGAATGGGGAAGAGGTAATGCTCGTCAACGCTCCACTCCTTTTGTTTGCGTTTGAACTGGCGCGTGGTGGTGTTATAGAAGGCCATCTCCAGGTCGATGTCCGAGAGGGCGGTTACCGCTTCCGGGTCGAATTCGCCCCAAGGCTCCACCTCGATACGCAGGGCCTCTAAGCGCTGGCGCTCGGCGTCGAGATTGCGGCGGCGGGCCGTAAGCTCGATGTAGGAGGCGAGGGCGGCCTCAGCAGAAGCTGCCGGAGAATCCGAAGATTCCGAAACAGCCGGATTTTCCGGAGATTCCGGAGCCGTGCGAGCCAAGGGCTTGAGGGCTTCGATGGCCTCCTGAAC
>Ga0310691_10007759_pt1 | contig 11126 bp, 14 predicted proteins | sample 176DNAGHGlowgp2_FD_203887 | JGI IMG/M metagenome (GOLD analysis project Ga0310691, IMG submission 203887) | Sheep rumen microbial communities from Palmerston North, Manawatu-Wanganui, New Zealand - 1766 DNA GHGlow gp2 (v2) (version 2) | ecosystem: Host-associated > Mammals > Digestive system >... | reverse complement strand
GCTCGATAGTCAATAAAGCAAAGAGCAATGGGGTAATATAGTGTTTTCCTTTTTGAACTGTGATAAAATGAGGTCCGTCAACTTTATGTGTTACTGGAAAATATTTTTCTATCACTTTGTAAATACGGCTATTTTTAACTTTTTCCTCATCGCTCAGTTCGGAGTTTTCTTCTCTATTCAAAATCATTTTTATACCGGTATAAATCAAAAATGCCGAGAACAGATAAAGCACCCAATGGAAGTTTGAAATGAGCACATCACCGACACCGATCAAGATAGCTCTCATCACAATAGCCCCCAAAATGCCCCAAAACAGAACACGGTGTTGGTAAATTCTCGGAACGCCCAAACTGGTGAAGATGACTGACATCACGAAAATATTATCCATGGACAAGCTCTTTTCAACCAAAAAGCCGGTAAAATATTCCATAGCTTTAGGTGTTCCTTCTTCATACCACACAAACACGCCAAACAAGAGGCCCGCACCGATATAAGCCACGCAAACCCATAAAGTATGTGCAAAACTCGGAACTTCATTTTTTCGGTTAAAAACAAATAAATCCAAAAACAGAAGTACCAAAACGGCTATGGCAAAACAGATCCACATAACCCCTTGTGAGAGAACTGCATGGTGTGTAAAAGAATACTCAAAATTTTCTAACATTTTCTTATCCTATTGAATAAACAATTAAATTTCCAAATTCCAGACTGTACGGACAATATTCTCAATATTGGTATAATCCGGTTTCCAACCTAAGACCTTAAAAGCCTTATCTGATTTGGCTGTAAGCATTGCGGGGTCACCGGCACGCCTCGGTGCATAGTCATAATTCAGTTTTTTGCCAATAACCTTTTCGGTTGCCGCAATTACTTCGTTAACACTCGTTCCCTTGCCGGTGCCGAGATTAAGTACAAAAGAGGCGTTTTCGGCCATTAACTTACGCATGGCTGCCGTATGCGCCTTGGCTAAATCAGAAACGTGCACATAATCGCGGATGCAAGTTCCGTCAGGTGTATCATAATCATTACCGAAAACAGAAAGTTTTTCCCTTTTACCGGTGGCAACTTCCATAATAATCGGTAACAAATTCTGGGGATTACGTTCCCTTCCTGTAATAGATTTGTCTGCCGCATAACCGACCGCATTAAAATATCTCAAAGCTGCATAATTAAGCTTCCCGAGTTTTGCAAACCACTCCATATTTTGCTCAATGGCATATTTTGTGTAGCCGTAATAGTTAATCGGGTTAATCGGATGGTTTTCATCAATCGGTGCATATTGTGGCATACCATAAACAGCAGCAGATGATGAAAAAACAATATGTTGCACACCGTTTTTAATCATAGAGTTTAAGATATTGATAGCGCCGGTGATGTTATTTTCAGCATAAATCTCCGGTTTTTCCATAGATTCGCCGACAGCTTTTTTGGCGGCCAAATGTACAACACCGTCAATCTTTTGCGCCATAGCCTTATCAAGGGTATCTTTATCCAGAATATCACCCTCTATAAAATCAGCTCCTTTTAACAAGTTAACCTTATTTCCGGTCGAGAGATTATCATAAACCAAAACCTCAAAGCCTTCTTCAAGAAGCTGCTTTTGCACATGGCTACCGATATAGCCGGCACCACCGGCAACCAAAATTTTTTTTGTCATAATATGTCCTTTTTCTGTAAAAATGACCATCAAACTGTTCCGCTTGTAACATATATTGCCTTAAATTCAAAGGGGTTAGCTAGCTTATCCACATAATCCACAACAAAAAAATGATTTAAGTGCAAAAAACAAACTTTTGTTCCATAACAGGGTAAAAGATAAAAAAGGATTCGTAAAATGGAAGAACTGGACGTCACGCGTTTACCGCGTAATATAGAGGCAGAACAAGCACTTTTAGGGGCATTGTTGGCAAACAATAAAGCGTATGAAAAAATATCTGATTTTCTGCGCGCAGAACATTTTTCGGATCCGATTCATATTAAAATATATGACGTCGTTTCGCGTTTAATAACCAGAGGTCATGTCGCAGATGTCATTACCTTAAAGAACTATTTTGAACAGGAAGGGAGCCTCAATGATGTCGGCGGCATATCTTATTTGGTAAAATTAGCCGAAGCCGCATCTCCATTGACCAACATAGAGTATTACGCCCAGTTTGTATATGATAAATACTTGCGCCGTGAGTTGATTGCCGCCGGTTATGATATCGCCAGCGAAGCCATGAACGAAAATATAGAAGAAACAATTTCGCAGCAGATAGAAAAAGCCGAACGCCGTTTGTTTAATATTGCCGAGCATGGAGACGGGCAACGCGGTTTGCAGGATTTCAGTGTGGTATCAGCCGCCGCCTTGAAAATGATTGATAAAAATATGCAAAAACAAGGCAAAATTACCGGTGTGACGACCGGCTTAAATGAGCTGGACTATAAACTCGGCGGTTTAAATAAGTCAGATTTGTTGATATTGGCCGGTCGTCCGGCAATGGGTAAAACCGCACTGGCATTGAACATAGCCTATAACGCGGCATTGTCTATGTCCAAAGATCAGAATTTAGATGCCAAAGAGAAAGGCGTTGCCGTGTTTTCATTGGAAATGTCTTCAGAACAACTGGCATCACGCGTATTATCTAATATTACGGATACCCCCGGTCAAAATTTGCGCCGCGGAGATTTGGAAATAGGCGCATTTAATCGTATTGCCGCCGCCGTAGGTGAATCTCAAAATTTTCCGTTGTACATAGATGACACCCCCGGTATTACCGTTGGCACGATACGTAACCGCGCCCGTCGCTTAAAGCGCACCAAAGGTTTGGGGTTGATTATTATAGACTATATCCAACTCATAACCGGCTCCGGAAGCAAAAAGAGTGAAGGCAACCGCGTGCAGGAAATGTCTGAAATATCACGAAACTTAAAAATATTAGCTAAAGAGTTGGATGTTCCGGTAATTGCTTTATCCCAATTAAACCGTACGGTAGAGGGACGTGAAGATAAGCGGCCGCAATTATCAGACCTTCGTGAATCCGGTTCTATTGAGCAAGATGCGGATATCGTTATGTTCGTCTATCGTGAAAATTACTATATTCAAAATGAAGAACCAAAGCGCAATCTTCAAGAAACAGATGAAAAGTTTAACACCCGTTACGAACATTGGGTACAAAGAGAACGAGAAACCAGAAATTTAGGTGAGGTTATTGTCGGGAAAAACCGTCATGGCACCACCGGTACGGTAAAATTATGTTGGTTGGGTGAATTTGCCAGATTTACGGATTTAGCGCATGAAGACCGTCTGCCGGAACAACGGGGTTAATATGAAAAAATATACCGAAGAAGAATGGGAAAGTATCTGTCGTCGTTGCGGTAAATGCTGTTTGATAAAGCTAGAAGATGAAGAAACCGGTGAAGTTTATTATACCAACGTTATCTGTCGCTATTTTGACGAAGAAAAAATGTGTTGTTCGGTATATGACAAACGTTGCGAGCTGGTGCCGAGTTGTTTAAAACTGTCCCCCGATAACGTGGACAAATTATCATGGATGCCGAAAACCTGCGCTTATAGAGAGCTTTTTGAGAATAAACAACCGATAAAGACCACAGTAAAAGGTCGGGTTATCAATGAAAAAGATGTTAGGGAAGAAGAGTTGGAAGATCATATCGTGGATTGGGAAGATTTGTAATGCAAAAAGAAGAATACATCATAGAAGAAACTTATGATCCGCAAAGCCGATTTGATGATATGGATGGTATTGAGCCTGAGTTTTGGAAGAAAAAGACTTTAGAGCAAATGAATAAAAAAGAATGGGAATTGCTCTGCGACGGTTGCGGTAAATGTTGCTTAAATAAAATAGAAATCAAAGGAAAAATATACTTCACAAACACTTATTGCAGGTTTTTAGACACCCAAAGTTGTCTGTGTAAAATTTATGATTGTCGTTTCCGAAAAGTTAACGATTGTCGTGATATAAATATCTCTGCGATTCGGGAAAAACCGCGTTGGCTACCTAAAACCTGTGCTTATATTTTGTTGGATGAAGGCAAAGACCTTCCGTCTTGGCATCCGTTAAAGACAGGTAAAGCGATAACGGTGCATGAAAGCGGTCAATCTCTAAAGAATAGAAAACTAATAAATGAATCAGAGGTAGAAGATTATGAAAATTACATTGTTGAGTGGCCGGACCTTTGATATCAACGCCGACTTAGGTTTTGATATTAAGATCGTTTATTCCGCACGTTCTCGTCGCTTGACCTTAAGAATAGATAGAAAAGACCGTATGGCGGTTTTAACCGTTCCGAAGTACTGCTCGCGTAAAAAAGCGGTTTCTTTTGTTGAAAGTCATCAAGATTGGGTATTGGATAATTTAAAGAAAATACCGGAGCTTAAGAATTTTCAAAATCATGATAAAATATCTCTGTTCGGGCACGAATATACGATAGAACACAGCCCGATACGCGGTAATACAAGGTTGGATAAGAAGGAACACATTTTGTATGTTTCCGGCGGTATAGAGTTTTTACATCGTCGGGTTAAAGATTTTATAAAAAAGATAGCCTTGCAGGAGTTTACTGCCCGTTCGCAGGAGATTGCCGATAAAATCGGTAAAAAAGTACACAATGTTTTTATCAAAGATACCAAATCCCGCTGGGCAAGCTGTTCAACATTAAACAACATCAATTACAGTTGGCGGTTGGCATTAGCTCCGGAATATGTCATCCGTTATATTGTAGCGCATGAGGTATCACATCTAAAACACCAAGACCATTCCGCATATTTTTGGGCATTAGTGGATTATCTTGAAGAAGATGCCCAAAAAGGGCGCGAATGGTTAACCGAAAACGGTTATCAGCTTTATATGTACAAATAAAATACCTCTCCACAACTTTGTAAACGTCATTGACAGTTGTCAAAATCTGCCTACAATGTGCCTATATGTCAAATAAGAAAGGGTAAAGTTATGGAACAGAGAATAGTTAACGTTAACGGGGTAAAGCTTGCCAATAATATGCCGTTTGGTTTGTTGTGTGGTCCTTGTCAGATAGAGAGCCGTCAGCATGCCATAGATATTGCCGGAGCTATGGTGGAAATAACCAAAGAACTAAACATACCGTATATTTTTAAGGCATCGTTTGATAAAGCTAATCGGACATCTATTCATGGTGCCCGTGGTGTCGGGTTGGAAGAAGGCATGCGGACATTTGATGAAATCAAAAAATTGTATAACAATATCCCGATTGTAACCGATGTTCATGAGAGTTCACAATGTGCAGAAGTAGCCAAACACGTTGATATGTTGCAGATACCGGCGTTTTTGTGTCGGCAGACGGATTTAGTGGTTGCCGCGGCAAAGACCGGTAAGGTCATCAACATTAAGAAAGGTCAGTTTTTAGCCCCTTGGGAAGCCAAAAATTTAGTGATAAAATGTGATGAGTCCGGCAATCATAACGTATGTTTGACAGAACGTGGTACAAGCTTTGGTTATAATACATTGGTGACAGATATGCGCGGTTTACCGCGAATGGCGCAAGATACAGGCTGTCCGATAATTATGGATGCCACGCACTCGGTACAACAACCCGGAGGAATGGGCGGTTCTTCCGGTGGTCAGAGAGAGTTTGCACCGGTATTGGCAAGAGCTGCAGTAGCGGTTGGCGTGGCTGCGGTATTTATGGAAACCCATGAAAATCCGGATAAAGCTTTGTCGGACGGGCCGAACACGATTGCTTTGAAGGATATGAAAGGTGTGTTGGAAGTATTAAAGAAATTTGATGAAGTAAGAAAGAGTCTGGATATCTTTTAATGCAGGTGACGCTGTCACCGCGCCGCGCGTAGCGGTGCCGTGCGCATAGCACACGACGAAGTCGTTTAAGGCGCGCAAAATAAAGATAAAAATATCAGGCAGGGGTAAGACCTCTGCCTGATATTTTTAGCGCGCCTATTTTCCTATCTTAAAATCACATTCGGTACAACCAACACATCTAAAACAAAAAATAAGGCGGAGATTTTGCACCCCGCCTAAAATTTTTCAAAATCTATTATAACTAACTAAACCATAAATTACAACCCGTCGTTGGCTTTGGTCGGCTCCATCGGTAAGTATTGTCCGACACCGCCGAAGTATTTACGCATAAAGCCTTCCTCGGAACCCATAACCGGTGTACTGTCTGAGGAAATTTTAACCTCTTTACCGTTTTCTTTAGTCAGCTGAACAACTTTTTCAACCTTGCCGTCTGAATTAAATTCTATGGCAACGACTTTACGTTCCAATTCCTCCGGTTTGAAGAAAGCGAGTCGTTTCATGGTAGAGTTCATATAAATCCAAGAGTTATGGTCCAAACTGGAAACAACGGAAGGGGAACCCATAATTTTACGAACCTGATCCTGTGTCATTCCTTTGGAAATGGAATCAATATCTTTTTGCGGTGGCATATTGCCCTCGGTCTGGTTAAAATAATCGGTCTTACAACCGGCAACAAAAAGCGTTGTTACAACAAGAGTAGAAAAAACGATATTGCGTATTGACATCTCTAAATCCTTACAATTATATTTAAGCTATATAACCCTATAGCACAAGGAAATAAAGAATGCAAAAAGAATTTTCTTATCCTTTAAAAATTGATGAGTTAGGGCAGGGCGAACAACACTACAAGATAAGCGCAGACAAGGCTCAGCTTGAAACTTTATCAGAAATTTTGCAAGTTCCGTCTGTGAATAGTTTTGTTGCGGACATAAAATTAAACTTCCAAAAAAAGAAGGGGATATTAAATGTCAGCGGTAGGGTTAATGCTGATTTAGGGGTAATCAGCGTTATATCACTAATCCCGTTTAACAGAGAATATGAAGCAAATTTCAGTGTTGTTTATGATACCAATGCCAGCTATGAGGATATATATGCTGATGATGAAGATATAGAGCTTGATGTTCCGGATATTGTTATCGGCGGGAAGATAGATTTAGCAGATATCGCTATAGAGCAATTAGCTTTGGTAATGGAAGATTACCCGCGCTTGGAGGGGGAGAAATTTGAAGAGGTTATAGAAGACAATTCCCCGATAAGAGAAAATCCCTTTGCTGTCTTAGAAAAACTTAAGAAATAAACATATCCTCAAAAAACCTTAAAAAAACTCTTGCCTTTTATATTTTTTTTATATAAAAGCATAGAGAACGACCCCCTAGATAAAAATAGGGAGTTACTTTGTGTAAAATAATTTTAGAAGAGTTAAAGAAATGGCTACACCTAAGAAAAAAACATCTCAATCTCGCAGAAATATGCGTCGTGCACATGATGCTTTAACACCTAATGCATACCATGAATGCCCGAATTGCGGCGAATTGAAGAGACCTCATAACGTATGCCCGAAATGCGGCTACTATGATGGTAAATCAGTTGTTGCTCAAAAAGCAAAAGAAGAGTCAGAAGACTAATTTAAAAAATTTATTTTTATGGAGAGACCTGTGTCTGAGAAAAATCTGGTCATATCAATAGATGCTATGGGGGGGGATAATTCCCCCAAAGTAGTTATAGAGGGTTTATCTTTAGCACATCAAAGAAACCCTAACATCCGTTTTTTGGTGTATGGAGACAAAGCAAAAGTTGATGCGGAGATTGCTAAGTATCCGTCCTTGAAAGAGGTATGCGAAGTTTTTCATACGGCAGAGTTTGTCCACAATGAAGATAAGCCATCCCACGTGATTCGTAATCGTGCCACCAGTATGTACCAAGCCATAGAAGCTGTTAAGCTCGGCAAATCTCAAGCGGTCGTATCGGCAGGCAATACGGGCGCGTTGATGGCTATTTCTAAAATGGTCTTAAAGACAATACAAAAGATACATCGTCCGGCAATAGTCAGCGTTATGCCCCATGAAGAGGGACGTTATGTTATGCTTGACTTAGGTGCCAATACGGAATGTGATGGCATCAATTTAGCGGAATTTGCCTTAATGGGCAATATTTATGCTAAGTGTGCGTTAAATATTGATAAGCCGCGAGTCGCCTTGTTAAATATCGGTGCCGAAGAAATGAAAGGCAAAGATGAGATACATGCTGCGGCGCATATCTTAAAGAGCGCACACCTAAATCTCAATTTTATCGGTAATATTGAGCCGCATGAAATACCGAAAGGTAAGGCAGATGTTATCGTTTCCGATGGTTTCTCCGGCAATATTTATTTGAAGACCGTTGAGGGAACGTGCCATTTGGTTATGCACATGATTAAGTCCAGCATTAAGGATTCTTGGTTGGCTAAAATCGGTTTACCTTTTATGTTAGGCGCAATTTCAAAATTAAAAAAGAAATCCGATCCGCGTTTGTATAACGGTGCCATGTTTGTCGGCTTAAACGGTTTGTCGGTTAAAAGCCATGGCGGTACGGATGCGCTCGGTTTTTCGGTTGCGGTGGAAAATGCCGCCAAATTAGTTGAAAATGATTTTGTAGATTCTATTCGTCGCGAGCTTGAAAATATAGACTTAGACGAGATTTCACAGGAAGCATATTATGAAGTGTATTAGAACAAAGATTATCGGTTGCGGGCATTATTTGCCTGAAAAAGTTTTAACCAATGATGACTTATCAAAAATGGTTGAAACCAATGACGAGTGGATTAGCACACGGACAGGTATCCGTTCCCGTCATATCGCTGAAAAAGAAGAATTAACATCAGATATGGCTGTAAAGGCTGTTAATATGGCGATGAAAAATGCCGGTATTACCGCCGAAGATTTAGATTTGGTGCTGGTAGCAACTGCCACTCCGGATAAGACAACTCCTGCAACGTCTTGCATTTTAGCCGGTAAATTAGGGGTAAAAGTAGGAACCCCAGCATTTGATTTGAATGCCGCATGTTCGGGATTCGTTTACGCTCTAACAATGGCAGACAATATGATAAAAGCCGGGCAGATTAAAACAGCCGCTGTTGTCGGTGTTGAAAATCTTTCTAAAATTGTAGATTGGCAAGACAGAAACACCTGCGTATTATTTGGTGACGGTGCCGGTGCGGTTATTGTTCGCGCATCAGAAGGCGAGGGAACGGCAGAAGACACCGGTATCCTTGCCACCAAAATTTATGCGGACGGCTCACAAACCGAGAATTTATATGCCACCGGTGGTGTTGCAGAAACACAAACCTCCGGCTTTATCAAGATGAACGGAAAAGAAGTGTTCAAGTTTGCCGTTGGAGCCATGTGCGAAGCAAGTCACGAAGTTTTAAGAATAGCCAATGCAAAAATTGAAGATGTAGACTGGTTATTACCGCACCAAGCCAACAGCCGGATTATCGCCGGTGTTGGGCAAAAACTTAATGTATCAGATGAAAAAGTTATCATAACTGTTGATCATCACGGTAATACTTCTGCGGCGTCAATTCCTTTGGCAATATCAGAGTCGGTTGCAAACGGTAAGATTAAAACCGGTAATTTAGTGCTGATACCGGCAATGGGTGCGGGCTTCACATGGGGTGGCTTGCTCATAAGATTTTGATTTTAAATTCAAAAAAATTATATGTATAATTGCAGATAAGCTATTGAATTATGCAATATGAAAGGATATGCTATCAGCAATAAACAACATTTTATTATAGAAAGGTGAGAAATGACAACTATTACTCGTGCTAATATTGCAGAGAGTGTCTGCGAAGAAATCGGATTATCACGCAAAGATGCCGGCGATATTTTGGATATGGTTATAGATGAAATAAAGAATGAACTGGTTGCAGGCAAAGATGTTAAAATTTCTACATTCGGTTCATTTTGGTTAAAGAAGAAAAATGCTCGTATCGGTCGTAACCCGAAGACCGGTGTTGAGGCAGAGATAACGCCGCGTACGGTAATTTCTTTCCGTCCTTCACAGACTTTAAGAAAAGCAGTTAACAAGAACGGTTAGTCATTATAAAATGAAGATATGGAACGGCCTAATAAACCGTTCCATTTGTGTGAAACAGGAGGGAGAATGAGCATCAATAAATCAAAATCCGCTTTCAGAAGTATTGCAGAAGTTACCGAAGATCTAGGGGTGGCTCCTCATGTTTTGCGCTTTTGGGAAACGAAGTTTTCACAGATAAAACCGATGAAAACGAAATCGGCACGCCGGTACTATCGTCCGGATGATGTTGAGCTGTTAGCCCTAATTAAAGACTTATTGTATAATCGCCGCTACACCATAGAGGGCGTCCAGAAGTTATTTAAAAACCGCAGTCTGAAAGATATTTTGGGAACGGAAATTCAAAAAGATTTTTTTGAAGAAGAAGAACCGGAAACCCCTCAAACAGATGACAGCGCTGTACAGGCCATGAGTGAAGCCATAAAGAGCGCCGTTGAAGAATTAACGGAAGTAAAGCAAGAGCTTTTGTTATTATCCCTAAAGTAAGGAATAAGATATGTCCGCAACAGAGCAACGTTTTATAGATATAGAGATGGCTTTATCTAACTTGGAGCGTGTGGTTGAAGACTTAAACGAGGTCATTATCAGCCAAGGTAAGGATATTGCCTTTTTACAAAAACAAAATCATTATTTGACGGAAGCCGTCAGAAACACCCAAAGCACAGTAAAGCCGGAAGAGGAAGAAACACCTCCGCCGCATTACTGATTTTTAACCTAATATATATATTGGAGGGAACATGAAAAAATTTTTATTATCGCTGTTGAGTATCTTTTTAATCAGTGCTAGCGCCAATGCGGCAGACATTAAAGACCCTGAAAATGCTTTATTGTTAAAGTTAAAAGACGGAGATGTTATTATTGAAATGTACCCGGATGTTGCACCGAACCATGTTGCCCGCATTAAGGAATTAGCCAGACAAGGTTTTTATGACGGTTTGAGATTTCACCGTGTAATAGAAGGCTTTATGGCCCAGACCGGTGATCCTAAGGGTAACGGCACCGGTGGTAGTGGTCAAAAATTAAAAGCTGAATTTAATGGCAAACATCATGGCAGAGGAACGGTATCTATGGCCAGAGCGCAAGATCCGGATTCCGGTGACAGCCAATTCTTTATCTGCTTTGCCGATGCTGGGTTCTTAGACGGTAAATACACGGTATGGGGACAGGTTGTTTCCGGTATGGAATTTGTTGATAACATCAAAAAAGGCACCGGTAGCAACGGCGAAGTCTATGATCCGGATAAGATTATATCTTTGAAAG
>Ga0310691_10007758_pt1 | contig 11126 bp, 9 predicted proteins | sample 176DNAGHGlowgp2_FD_203887 | JGI IMG/M metagenome (GOLD analysis project Ga0310691, IMG submission 203887) | Sheep rumen microbial communities from Palmerston North, Manawatu-Wanganui, New Zealand - 1766 DNA GHGlow gp2 (v2) (version 2) | ecosystem: Host-associated > Mammals > Digestive system >... | reverse complement strand
GAAGGAGAAATAATCGGAGCATCGAAGGAAAAGACAGAAACAGCTTTTCGTATGCAAAATGCAGGGAAGTCGGTAGAAGATATTATGATCGCGACTGGAATGACTGAGGAAGAACTCAGAGCTATTACGAATCCGGAATAACTTCTCTTTGCAGCAAAGGTGGCAGTTAAGTCCGGTGAAGAACACTATTCTATTTCCAAAGGGGGACAAAATGTATGAAAAAGAAAATCATGGCTTACATCCTGATCGCAGCTTTTTTACTGTCGGGAGCGATCATTTCGGTGTCTGATTCCGCCGATGCGGCGAGCGGAAAGTGGAAACAGACCGGAAAGAAATGGTGGTACTCCTATTCGGACGGAACATATCCGAAGAGCAAATGGGAGAAGATCGGCGGCAAATGGTATCATTTTGATAAATGGGGATATATGCAGACCGGCTGGCAGAAAATCTCGGGCAAGTGGTACTATTTCGGAACTAATGGCATCATGAAAACCGGTTGGCAGAAGATCGGCAATAAGTGGTATTACTTCAGCGGAGCCGGAGTAATGCAGACCGGAACAAAGACTATCGGCGGAAAGAAATATACTTTTGATAAAAACGGTGTATTACAGGATCAGTCGGCAGATGAACTGTTTAAAAAAGAGACCGTATATTTTGCTCCTTTGGATGAGGAGTTTTATGCGTTATTCTTACATATCAAGAAGGGTGGTACATTTTATGTCGGTACATATGATGAAATACTTGGCGGTGACCAGCCTAAGGGCAAGATAGTTAACATCGTTAAGAAGGGTTCTACAGCATATGATATGCAGATGAGCTCCATTACCGGTGCAAATTGGTTAATGAACGGTACAAAGGTTCATCTTTACAAAAGCGGAACCGGTATTTCGTCTATTCCCAGGAAATACTTCACGAGCGGTGAAAATACAGATCTCACCTTTGGAAAAAACCACTATGCGTTTGACAGGAGCTGGAAGGAAATGACAAAACTTCCCAAAGATGCGATATATCTTGAAATGGAAGGTGGCGGATATTGGTTTATAATCAAGGACCAGTAAAGGAAAACATATTTTTTTTGACACACCGGAGACGGTTCTTAGCGCATTAAGAACCGCCCCCGGTGTGTTTTATTCGCCTTAATAGGTTGAAAGGATATGGAACTTAGGCTTGAGGACGAGTCCATGAAGGTGTTCCTGAATACAAAGGGAACGCTGGATGATATCCCGCGGCCGCTGAAGCTGTTCCTTGATTATATCGAAACCGGTGAGGCCGGGGATGAATACACAAAGGAACTGCAACAGGCCGTGGTTGAAGTGCGGACCGATGACAAGTGGAGGGAACCGATCATGACGTGGGAAATGCTGAAGAATGATGTAGCATACGCAGCGAGAAAAGAAGGGCTTGAAAAAGGAAGAGTGGAAGGAAGAGCAGAAGGAAGAGCAGAAGGAGAAATAATCGGAGCATCGAAGGAAAAGACAGAAACAGCTTTCCGTATGCGGAAAGCCGGGAAGCCAGTAGAAGATATTCTGATCGCGACAGGAATGACTGAGAAAGAACTCAGAGCTATTATGAATCCGGAATAACTTCGAAATTAAGAAAAAGAAGAAGTACTGTGAGTAAATAGCTTCCTGTATAATTCAAAGTGTAGACGACAGGTAAGTCAGACTTAACAAAAAGAGATACCTCAGCTAAACTGTCATTACTGACCCTGAGAAGTTAGTAATAAACAGAAAAGAGAGGTATCTACACAATGAAGTCTACACAAAATAAGAAGATTGAGCAAGTAAAAGAAACAACAATGATTGTCGGCATTGATGTCGGCAGCGAAAAGCACTATTTTAGAGCTTTTATCTGGAGGGGGATCGAACTCACCAGAAAGCCTATCCCATTCTCCAATTCTATGGCGGGATTTGATATGTTTCATTCGGCTGTGATAGAGCTGATGGAAAACAACCATCTGGAGGAGGCTCTCGTGGGTTTTGAGCCTACAGGGCATTACTGGTTTAATCTTGGTCAGTTTTTGAGCGGTAAGAACATCAAGTTCGTAATGGTAAATCCGCATCACGTGCACAAGACCAAGGAGCTGGATGACAACAGCCCGTCCAAGAATGACCGTAAGGATCCACATATCATAGCGAACCTGGTTAAGGACGGAAGATATTTTTACACATATATGCCTACCGGCGTGTATGCAGAATTAAGAAATGCGTCCAATCGCAGGTTTGTACTTGTGGAAGAGCATACGCGGGCAAAGAACCGCCTGCAGAAGTGGATAGCTGTATATTTCCCGGAATACAAGGGAGTTTACACACATATAGATGCCAAGGGTGGCTTGAAGGTATTAAAGAAGGCTGCAACACCGGACGATATAGTAAAGCTCGGTGTAGATGGCATACAACAGATTTGGAAAGATGCGAAACTACGCGGTAGTGGTTTCAAAAAGGCAATGCAGATAGTGACTGCAGCCACCAATAGCATCGGACTTAAAGAGGGCCTTGAAGAGGCTAAAATGGAGCTTCTGGATCTGATTGAGGATTACGAACTCCAAACAAAACGTATTGAACGGGTCAATGACCTGATCAAGAACCTCTGCTCACAGATCAGGTATGTAGATAAGCTACTTGAGATCAAGGGCATAGGAATAACAACAGTAGCTGGGTTTATTGCTGAGGTGGGCGATATCACGCGCTTTGGTAACGCCAAGGAGCTTCAGAAACTGGCTGGATTGGAGCTTGTGTCTGCTGATTCCGGCAAGCATAACGGCAGGACAAAGATAAGCAAGCGGGGACGCAAGAGGCTTAGATATCTGCTCGTTCAGGCTGCGGTATCAGTGATCGGTAAGAATGATGAGTTTAAGGAAATCCATCAGTATTACACCACAAGAGATAACAATCCGCTGAAGAAGATGCAGTCACTCATAGCTATCGCATGTAAGCTTATAAGAGTATTCCATGTGATCCTTACAAAAGGCGTAGACTATGACGCATCAAAGATGTTAGAAGATATCCGACATCCGGGAGTTGCTGACCGAAAGGTGGCATAATCTCCCAGAAGATGAAACAACCATGACCATTACGGGAAGCGTCCGCCGAAAGGTGCTGTAATGCAAGTGTTTGGATCAGTAGTGTAGTTACAAAGAATGAGCTGGTAGCCGGCAGAAATTTTCTCCGGAGGGCATGACCCTGATGAATAGCTAAGCTGGCACCCTGGTTATGGATAGGCAGAACGAAGGAAGTGAGGACTCCCCTAGTTGGGATGATCCTGTTGGACATGAGAGGTGAGCTGCCATATAGGGATGGGTATTACATCGAGGCCATTTAAAATCGTTTAGTGATGACGTTTTATTTGGTATACCCATTAACACTATATATCTGCCCTGTATGAGGTAAAGATCACTCCATAACCTTAGCATCATTCATTATGAGGACTCAAAAAGTATTGAATTTACTGAAGAAAACACTTGACTATATGGAGAGATGGTGAAGCTGAGCAATGTGAACGTTGATCGTACGATTGCCTATCTTCCGTACCGTACGGAGATAATCGATATAGGAACGAATCTCCGGATAGGAAACATCCCGAAGCGCCTTACCGGAGAGTTCGGTCTCAACCCATTCGATGAACTGAGTGAGATAGCTGATGTATGTGGTGATGGTTCCTTCCGCAAGATCACGGAAAGACAATATTTCTTTCTGCTTTGAGACGAGAATTTCGTTTTCTGACTTCATAGTGACCTCCTTAAATATCAGTAATTACAGTTTCCGTTACAAAAAATGTAAAAAACTGATTGGGAGGTGCTCGACAGGACTTGAATTTTTCAGACAAATCAGATAGACTCATAACCGTAGGGGAATCCTTACGGAATGAGAGCGAAGTCGCCAAACAAAGCAGTCATCCGTAGGGATTCTTTTCTTTTTTGATGAAACTATGATATATGATAAAAGAAAAACTCCACCGATGCAACAGTGGAGTCCGGAAGAAAGGCTATCCCGCACCTGCGGGATTTGGTTCAACAGTTGTAAATCTACCCCTTTACGATGGCAGTGTATCAGACTGGAATAGTAACCGTAATACTTTAAGGGCGCTAACAGCGAATAACCGCCCGTACCATAAACATTTACGAACAGAAAACGGAGGTAAAAACAATGAGTAAATCAGTTGGCTATGCCCGTGTAAGTTCTAAGGAGCAAAATCTTGATCGCCAAATAGACGCACTCCGGAAATACGTGCCAGATGAAATGATTGTCAGTGAGAAGGCAAGTGGAAAGGATTTAAACCGTCCGGGGTATACAAGCCTTAAGGTTGGGATAGGTAAGCTTGTCAAGGGCGATACGCTCTATATTAAATCGCTTGATAGGTTAAGTCGCAATAAAGACGACATCAAGAATGAGTTGCAGTATTATGCTTCAATCGGCGTACGAGTGAAAGTGCTAGATCTTCCCACAACGATGACAGACCTGGGAGAGGAGCAGTCTTGGATCATTGATATGGTGAATTCGGTTCTTGTTGAAGTCCTCGCCAGCATTGCCGAAAATGAACGCCTTACAATCTTACAGAGGCAGGCGGAGGGCATGGCTGCTATGAAGATTGGCGCAGATGGGAAGCGCATCTCAAACCGCACAGGACGTGCAACAGGTCGCCCGGTAGCAACTTATCCGTTAAACTGGGATGAGGTAATTGAGGAATGGAGTGCTGGTGGTATTACAGCTCGTAAGGCGATGGAAAGGATGGAATTGAAGCCAACAACCTTCTACAAACTTGTTAAACTGTCAGGAATTAAGAAGGCCAGTTAGGTATAACTCGGGGATTGGAATAACGGTGGACGTATCCATTACAAGAACTGCGGGAAGAATTAGGCGGTAGCTTGCAAATGGGGGTAAAAAACAGAGGGTGCTCTGAATAAACTCGGGGCATCCTCTGCTGAAAAGGCTATGAAATTTATGTGGCGATAGATTTTTACCGACACGCTCGATATATAGATAAGCCATAAGGTAAAAAAAGCCCCTAGTAAAACCAGAGGCTAAATATTATTGTGTTAGTATAAGATAATATATGTTATGCCGACCTAATTTGCTAGAATAAACTCGTCGTCGCCAGAACCGGTAGCGGGGCTTGCATATTTGCTGAAGCTATCATAATCTGAATAATACGTCGGATTCACGCCGGGCTTTTTTGTGGTCTGCCATAGCAAGAAAGCAATCAGGATTGCATCGTCTCTCGTGAGACACTGCATTGGGTCACCTGGTGCAATATAGTATGCGACCTTATCCGCTTTCTCGGGAAAATCGAACGTAACTCTTCTAAACCTAGGATCGCTACGTTTCTCAGCGGGATAGAAAAAGTAGTCATATCTTCCGATTTCACATACTTTACACTCATGCAACTAATCTGATCGCTCTTATACTCCGGGTCGAAAGGCGGATGTATCGTCCAACCAATCTTATCGATATCAAATACTATCGACAAAGCTCCACAATAATAGATATATCTATACTGGGAGTCCTTTTCCCAATTGAGCGAGTATGCTAATTGAGCTAAGAAAAATACAGGATCACCTAAATTGTTGTTTTTGATCCAATCATTAATGTTAATATCCATCTGAATATTAATATCGCCGTAGATAGTGTAGTTATAAGTTCCATCGGTTTGCTGTGATTCGGTTTGCGCTTCCGTAGGCGCTTCCGTAGTATCATCTTCGGTTACAATCACAGTTTCTGATCCTGATTCGGTTTTGGCCTCCGTCTGCTTGATCATCACTTCCGAAGCAATCTCGTTACGCGGATCATGAACCGGGATATCGGCTTCCGTCATCCTTGCTTCTGTAACGCTTGTAATCTTCTGTTCCTGACCACCTTCGCCGCAGCCCGTCAGTAGCATACTCATTGCTAATATAATCGCAAGGTCGTTCCTTAGAGTTCTTGCTTTTTTGGGGAGTCTCATCATGGCGTGGTCTCCTTTATTGTACGTTTCCTCATAATATCCCCCACCTTCGATTAGGAGATGGATAAGGTAAAATAGCAAATACCATTGTTACTCTCGAATGATAGCATTTCTATTTTTGTTTTTCAATAGACTCCCCTTTTTCGCGAACATATGGAATCGAGGTTGGTTTTAATTCATGGGGTAGTCGATAAGGGATTACAGGCATTCGCTATAGGATGCCTGCAATTCTACGTAGAAAATTATTGCAGCTTGTGGTATGATGGTGACAGATTTTGAAAATGGCAAACGCCTAGAAATGTGGCTTTGAGGGGACATTACGTATAAGCATAATGGTTGATGATACGGAGGGAGGTTAGTAATGGAAATCGTAAGAAAAATACGAAACTGGATGATGGGAGCGTTGATCGGAGGAGCCATTTTGGTGATGCCGCTTAATGCTTTTGCCGCGAAAGGCGATGTGACGATTGATGAAACCACATTCCCGGATGCAGAATTCCGCAGATATGTATCAGAGAAAATTGATAAAGATAAAAATGGTATTCTTTCTGAGGCAGAGATAAAGTCAGTCACGGTGATTCGAGTAGGGCTTTGGGAAATCCAGGATCTTTCCGGAATTGAAATATTTTCTGCGCTGACAGAGTTGGATTGCTTATACAATAAACTGACATATTTGGACTTGAGCAAGAATACCGCACTGACAGAGCTGAATTGCTCAAACAATAACCTGACAAGCCTGGATTTGAGCAAGAATACTGCGTTGACAACGCTATTTTGCTCTGACAATAACATGACAAATTTGGATGTGAGCAAGAGTACTGCACTGACACGTTTGGATTGCGATAACAACAAATTGACAAACTTGGATGTCAGCAAGAGTACCGCGCTGACATGGTTGAATTGTATGGATAATAACCTGACAAGCCTGGATTTGAGCAAGAATACTGCGCTGACAACGCTAAATTGCGCAGTAAATAACCTGACATATTTGGTCTTGAGCAAGAATAACACTTTGACACGGTTGAATTGTGGGGACAACAACCTGACAAGTCTGGATTTGAGCAAGAATACCGCGCTGGAAGATTTGTTTTGCGAAAACAACAACCTGACAAATCTGAATGTGAGCATGAATACTGCGCTGACAGAGTTGAATTGCTTTTACAATAAACTGACAAATCTGGATGTGAGCAAGAATACCGCGCTAATACGTTTGGATTGCCATAACAATAACCTGACAAGTTTGGATGTGAGCAATAATACTGCGCTGACACTTTTGAGTTGCCATCACAACGACTTGAAAAGTCTGAATGTGAGACAGGATACCGCATTAAAGCATTTGAATTGCGATCACAACGACCTGACAAGTCTAGATGTGAGCATGAATACCGCGCTGACAACTTTATGTTGCGATCACAATAACCTTACAAGTTTGGATGTGAGCATGAATACCGCGTTGACAGATTTGTATTGCGAAAACAACAACCTGACAAATCTGAATGTGAGCAAAAGTAACACACTAAACAACTTGAATTGTGCTAAGAATAAAATACCAAGTTTGGATTTGAGTAATAACACAAAGCTCGTAGACATAGTGAAGAAGGGTTTGGTAGATTATCATAAGGATCCAAAAGTAAATTATTATGCTGTTTATAATCCAGAAGATGGATGTGTGGATTTTAGTGTAATGACTGATACGACAACGCAGCTTATTACTGATAACACAAAAATCGAATACATGAAAGAATGGGTAAATGGTACTTACTATAATTCTAAAGGAAAATCAGGAAATTCAACTGGCGGAGTTTGGGAAAAGGGTAAATTAGGCTGGTGGTATCAATACCACAATAATACGCTGGACAAAGATACATATATAAAGAAATGTTGGGCGAAGATTGATGGAGTTTGGTATTACTTCAACAAAAACGGCTATATGGCATCAAATGAGTATTATTATGGATATTGGCTCAACAATAACGGCTCATGGACATATGAGTATCGGGCATCATGGAAGAAGAATAACAATGGCTGGTGGTACGGCGATGATTCGGGCTGGTATGCCAGAAAGTGTTGGCTGAAGATTGATGGAAATTGGTACTACTTTGATTCGAATGGATATATGGTGACCGGAAAGGTTACGTTCGCAGGAAAGACGTATACCTTTAACAAAGATGGTGTATGGGTTAAATAGTGTTTTTTATCAAGGGGATGCGGTGAAGTCGGAACAATCGTTGCAATCTGCATCCTCTTTTGATGTTCAGAAGACGGCCGAGGTGATATAATAATACATACGGAGCACAATACTTCGAAAGAACGAGAGGGGGATAGCAACATGAAGAAACTCAAGAAACTATGTGGCGCAGTATTGATCGCAGGATTCATGCTTCCGCAGATAGCGTTGGAAAGTATCGACACAGCCGAAGCGGCCAGCGGAAAGTGGAAGCAGGATAAGAAGGGCTGGTATTATTCTTATTCTGACGGTTCCTATGCAAAAAATCAATGGGTGAAAACCGGAAAGAAATGGTATTATTTCGACGCAAACGGCTATATGATGAAAGGCTGGAAGAAGATCGGCAAGAAGTGGTATTATTTCGGAACTGATGGAAAGATGCGTTCCGGCTGGCAGAAGATATCAGGTAAGTGGTATTACTTCAACAGTGGCGGTGACATGGCGACGGGTTGGAAGGCAATTGCTGGTACGTGGTATAATTTTGGAACAAATGGCGAAATGAGAATCGGCTGGATTTTGTCCGGAGATAGAATATACTATTTGGACATAACCGGAGGAATGGTAACGGGAAATCGAAAGATAGACTTTTTTGATTATTCGTTTGATTCGTCTGGAGTGATGAAGGAAAAGTATGGAAATAGTCTCGAAGATGAACAAAGGATTTATGTGATTATTTCGTCTATGATTCAAGAAATAGGCTCTGAATTAAATGACTATTCTGAAAACTTGAAAAAAAATAGAAACGAATCGGAAATCCGTGCGTTTGTAAAGAAAAATGGATTCAACCTAAGTATAGAAAGAATTCAGGAAATAATAACCTTATGTAAAAAACATAATCGATTTTCCAAATTGGAAGTACTAATGAATGAACTTTTGGAAATGAACAAGCAGCTAAGGATTAAATATAATTCGAATTCAAATTATAAAACTCAATCATATCTTACAGATGTCGCAAATTATCTTAGAAAGATGGCAGATATCTATGATGAGATGGCAGATATTGCGCATTATTATAGTGAGAAATAATAAATAGTAGTCAATATATTCCTATGTACACTCTTATAAAGAGGGTGCGGAGAAATCGTGGAACTCGGAGAATATCTGCATCCTCTTTGTCAGTTCAGAACCATCCTAAAGTGCTATAATAATGAATACGGAGCGCAATAATTCGAAAGAACGAGAGGGGGATAGCAACATGAAGAAACTCAAAAAACTATGTGGCGCAGTCCTGATCGCAGGATTCATGCTTCCGCAGATAGCTTTGGGTAGTACCGACACCGCAGAAGCCGCCAGTGGGAAGTGGAAACAGGACGGAAAAAAATGGTGGTATTCCTATTCGGATGGAACGTATCCGAATAGCAAATGGGAGAAGATCGACGGTAAATGGTATCATTTCGATAAATCAGGTTACATGCAGAAAGGCTGGCAGAAGATCTCAGGCAAGTGGTACTATTTCGGAACTAACGGGATCATGAAAAAGGGCTGGCAGAAGATCGGCAAAAAGTGGTATTACTTCGCCAATGGTGTTATGACTACAGGATGGAAGAAGCTTTCCGGCAAGTGGTATTATTTTAATAAAGACGGAAGCATGGTAACAGGAAAGAAGACTATCGGTGGAAAGGAATATACATTTGATTCAAACGGAGTTATGAAGGAAGATACTTCCACATCGTCAGATACCAAATCTTATGCGGATGCAAAGGTTGGGGATATTATCAAATTTGGAAAGTATGAACAGGATAATAACAAATCAAATGGCAAGGAAGAAATCGAGTGGCTTGTGATCGACAAGGCTGATGACGGCGGCTTTATCGCTTTGATAAGTAAGTATGCGCTGGATTGTAAACCGTTTAATTCCGGTGGCGGGAATACTAACTGGAAAGAATGTTCTTTGCGTAAATGGCTGAATGAAAACTTCTATAATGATGCATTCAGCTCAGCAGAGCAAGACAGATTAATACCGGTAACGATAGATTATGATAGTGATGAAACAGTTACACATGATAAAGTGTTCCTTCTTTGTATTGATGAAGCAATGACTTTGTTGCCCAATGACGAGCATTCGGATTATCTTGATGCACCAAGTAAGGCGCGTGCCTGCGAGCCTACAGCCTATGCTATAGCCCAGGGAGCATATATGCCTACTACCATATCAAAGCAATATGCAGGCGAATGGTGGGGAAATAACTGCTGGTGGTATTTACGCTCACCCGGTGCTGATCAGACTCTTGCCGCTCTTGTCATGGTTGATGGGGCGATCACAGGAGGCGGATTTGAGACGGATCGTCAGGGACATGCAGCAGTACGCCCTGCAATTATAATTACTCCTTAATCCTTTAATTGTAAGTACTTTCGGACTTATGTGTAACAAGCCGGGGACGGTTCTTAGTGTGTTAAGAACCGCCCCCGGTCCGTTATTATTCCGGGCTGAAATATCCAATTTGGAGAAAGTCCTGCGATTGATTGGCTGTAGTGGATAATGTTGATCATTTTGCTTACTTTCGGGTTATCAACCGTCGTTTATTGCCCAGTTGCATTTCCTGTGGAAATGTGCTATCGTTATTTTCGGTGCGTAAGATACGTCGCCTTTGATAAACAAATACTGCTTCATGGCACGTAACACTACGATCCTTTTTTGTTGCCGGACAGATCATTTTATCTTTCCGGTAATAAAAAAAAGGATTTTTTTGATGAAAAGTTTTGTTGCGTATCAAAATGTTTTACGCTTGGTGAGGCCGCCTCCGTACTGAATCTATAGCTATTTCAGATAACTGAAAAGCAACGGATCATTTACTGGAAAAACGGAGGTAAAGAAAAAATGGAGATAGATGAAAACAAATTAACGATAAGGAATCACGTGATCTTCGGACTGGTGATGCGCCGGAAAAATCTGGCAAAAAAATGCATTGAACGTATCCTTGGGAAGCAGATTCGGGACATCGTATATATCGAACCGGAG
>Ga0310691_10007756_pt1 | contig 11128 bp, 8 predicted proteins | sample 176DNAGHGlowgp2_FD_203887 | JGI IMG/M metagenome (GOLD analysis project Ga0310691, IMG submission 203887) | Sheep rumen microbial communities from Palmerston North, Manawatu-Wanganui, New Zealand - 1766 DNA GHGlow gp2 (v2) (version 2) | ecosystem: Host-associated > Mammals > Digestive system >... | reverse complement strand
GTAGGATCATCGGGCACCTGCTCGAAACGGAATCGGTGACCGTCGATGTACAATGGCCCAACGGCAACTGCAACGTTCGACTTGCTCTTTGAGAGTTTCACCACGTGAATCTTCTCTTTGGGAACCAACCCACCACCGTCGAGGGCTCCCCATTGTCCCCAAGCCACAGTTAGAGAGTCCTCATTCATGCGTTTCAACTGAGCCTTTATCCCTTTTGTGTACTTGCCGTGAATGGCCTCGATGAAGGCAGTGTGCATTGCCTGGGCATGCTTATTCTCTTGGGCTTGCAGCCTTCCAACGGGGATGAAGAGGAGGGCAGCCAGCAACAGGCGTCTGATAGATGTTCTCATTTTGCTGATTTGATTTAGAAGTTGAGATAATCTGTGGTACTATCTGGCTTTGCGACGTTCAGGGCTTGTTGCACTTCGCCGTTGACGATTCGGTTAACCAATTGACGCAAACGTGCATCCGCGGAGATGAGCTTTTCTAATTGTGCCAAGCTCACGCTATCGTCCATAGCCTCCATCTCCGACTCTAAGCGTGCAAGATAATAATCGAAACTATCGCTGCGGAGGGCTTCTGATTCTACAGCCACTTCTTGATGTGTCAGGTTCCCATCCGTTCGTCTCACTGGAACACTCTGAACTATCACTTGGGGTTCTTGGACAATCATAGGCACAAGCCTCTTTTCTTTTTTCACATCAATCACATCCTGTTTTTCGGGCTGTTGCACCTCAGCGATAACGGCCTGCTGTTCAGGCTGTTCGATTGTCTTCTCCTGACTTTCCGGCCACAGAATGAAGGCGAGAATGACAGCGGCGGCAATGCCTGAGACGACCACAAGACGGCGAAAGAAGAATTGTGAATGGTGATTTGTACTATGTGAAACGTCTTCGGCGAGCAGGGCGGCGGTGTCCTCTTCGGGGAAAGAGAGGCAGAGCAGGTCGAGGACGGCACGCTCGTCTGCGGTCAGCGTGGTCTTGGCTTCGAGCGTAGCACGAAGCTGGCGCTCCTCTTCGGGTGAGGTCAGGCCGTCGAGGTAGCGGGTTATCAGGTCATTTGTTTTCATTGCGATTGCGTCGTTTGAGGTCGTTAAATAGTTGGTGTCGGGCTTTGCTGATGAGGGTCGCTACGGAGCGAGGATCGGTGCCGAGGATGTCGGCAATCTGTTGGTTGGTGAGCTGCTCCTCCTGCTTCATACGCAGGATGCGGCTCAGGTATTCGGGCAAGGCCTTCAGGCGGTGCTCCAGCCATACGGCATCCTCACGCTCTTCGAGGAGGGACTGGGGGGAGGAGGACTCTCCCCCCGCCCTCCCTATGAGGGAGGGAGCAGAATGTATTGGAATCTGTGCAGTCTCTTTGCCAGACTTCACCCTTTTCATGCTCACGCAGACATTCCGTGCCACCGTCGCCACCAACGCCTCCAGCGACCGCGAGCTGTCGATGTGCTCACGTGCCGCCCACAGGCGCAGCAGCGTCTCTTGTGCCACATCCTCCGCATCCTCGGCGCTGCCGAAGAACTGCTGCCCGATGCGCAAGGCCGTCGGCCGCAGCGGAGTGACATAAATGAGGAAGTCTTGCTCTTGCATTACACTTATATAACGCAAAAGTCACCAAAAATCAACGTTAAAGAATCCTAAAACTGCTTCCACAGCCCCCTCCTCCCCACAAATTAAATATTTCTTAACAAAAACAGTCCGCACAGCGCACGAATTTTCGTTCAGGAGACTGCATCGCGCGATGCAGCCAGTTGTCTTACCCTCTACAGTGTCTGCGCGTACCCTCTATAGAGGGTCAGGCGAGGGAGTAGTAGTTTCTTACCGCAGGGAGCAGATTTTTTTGCGAGAAACCTTACGAGGGTTACGCAAGCACGATGATGCAGAACTGCAGCTGTTTCGGTCAGGTTTCGATCAGGTTTCGATCAGATAATTCCCTCCACCTCGCTGCTTAGGAAGTCTTCTAGGCTCACACCACCAGTTCCTACTACAAACGAACGTTTGGGATGAAAAGCCTCAACAAACTCTGGCAGACCAGCATTCATCCCCCTGCGGCCGCTCTTCACCTCAATGGCCGTCACCTCATCGTCACGTACTATGATGAAATCCACTTCCTTATCCTTGTCCTTCCCATCCTTGTTCCTAGAAGGCTCACGCCAATAGTACACCTTATAGTCCAATTCGTCCGCCATGCTCAGCAAGTGAGCCCCCACGGCACTCTCCACCCAGCGACCCCACACTTTCGTGTCAGTCCTGTCTGCCACAAACCCGCGACCCTTATAGGCTGTCAGTAAGGCATTGTTATACACCTGATACTTGGGTATCGATCCCCTCTTGCGGGCCTCATCATTGGCATATTTCTGGAGGCCCGTCAACAAGGCGCACTGGTCCAGAATCTCCAGATAGCCGGCCAGTGTGGTCACATTGCCCGCATCCTGCAACTGCCCCATCATCTTGGTGAGTGAGAGAATCTCAGCCGAATAGCCGCATCCCAACTCAAACAACTGCTTCATCAGAGCGGGTTTGTAGATGTTCGACGTCATGATAACGTCTTTTTCGATGGCCGGAGCCACCAGCGAATCCTTGATGTATTTCCGCCAACGACGCTCATCCTTTATCATGTTGGCTGGTCCAGGATAGCCGCCAAAGTAGATATACTCGTCCAGCGTCACCCCGAAGGCATCCCGCATCTCCTGCAAGGTCCAGTGCGGCATCCTGATCAGTTCAAACCGTCCCGCCAACGATTCCGTTAATCCCTTCTTCAGCAACAGACGACTACTCCCAAGCAGCACTACCTTCAGGTTCACGTGGTTCCGCGAGTCAGCATCCCATTCCCGTTTTACCACCTCGCTCCAGTTCTCTATCTTCTGCACCTCGTCAATCACCAGCAGATACTCTTCTAACTTGCGGAGCATCATCGTGGTGCGGGCAGCCTCCCAAACCCGATGAATCCAGTCGCTGTCCTTCGGATCTACAGCATCTGCCACCTCAATGGTATAGGGATTGGCTACCTGAGCCAGCACCTGAGCCACCAATGTGGACTTGCCCACCTGTCGCGGACCGGCCAGCACCTGCATGAATTTCCTGGGTTCCAGTAACCGTTCTTTCAGCGTATAGAACTGTTTGCGAATATATTCCATTGCTCAAATCATTATAATATTTTACTCAATTCTTTCCGCAATTTTACTCAAATTACACTGCAAAAATACTCAATTTATTTCATTTACAAGCAAGAAAACATAAAAAACACATCTAAATAACGAATAAACGTCCCATACTCCCCACAAATTAAATATTTCTTAACAAAAACAGTCCGCACACCGCACGAATTATCAGTCGGCAGGCTGCGTAGGGCTCATAGGGTTTTCGACTAAACTTCTTATGAAGAACGCGTCGCAACGGCCATCACGACGCGTCGCAACGCCCCGAGGGACGCGTCCTTATTGCTTTTCTCACACGTGAGAAAAACCGGAAGACCGCGGTGCGTTGAGTGGACCACCATGGTGGTCCAGTAGAAAGACCAAGCTGCGTTCGTCGTTCGGTCGCGATGGAACAACGAGAAGACCTAAGGGCTTTGTGCCAACGGAATGAGCCGCTATATGGTAAGCACGGAGGCTGGGCAAATTATGAAAATAGGGCCACGTTTCACTTTTTGCTGTGATTTTATTTGGCGGTATCAAATCACCTTACCTTTGCCCTGCAAGCGAAATAAAACACTAACAAATCCCTTTTATTCATCTAACCAAACACAACAATGGAAGCAACGGGTGTCAGCGGGCAGATGGCACTATCCGTGCGGTGTGCGATGTTTTTTTGTTAAGAAATATTTAATTTGTGGGGAGTTACTTAAGGAGTTTGACGGTGCGACGGTGACCGGCGAAGGTCCAGGTGATGAGGTAGAGGCCGCGGGGAAGGGCGGCGAGGGAGGTGCCGTCGGAGGCGCGGAAGGTGCGAACGAGGCGACCGGAGCGGTCATAGACGCGCACGGGGAAGGTGAGGGCTGCGAGGTCGTCGGAGCCGAAGTGGAGACGCCCGCTCTGCGGGTCATAGGCGAGCGCGTAGTCAAGATCGGAAAGGTCGCCGATGCCCACGCTGGGGTTGTCGGGATTGTCGGGGTCGTCGGGCTCTACCCTACCGACGGCTTCAATGCGCCACTTGCGGTTGTTCGATGAGGCGTTGCGCGCATCGTTGGTATAGCTAAGGATGGGCGTCCCGGGGGCTGCGTTGCCGCCACTGAGGTTGGCACCATGCTGACTGAAGCGGTTGATGAGGTTGTAGGCGTTGTCGCTCTGCGCCACGATGTCCCACTGCTGCCGCACATCGAGGGAGTCCAGTTCCACGACATTGAGATGTGCCCCGGTGAGGGTCGTGGGTGTGGGGTTACCCTCGGTGGGATCGTTGAGGGCATAGCCCGTCACGCGGTTGACGATATAGCGATAGCCGTTCTGCAGGGGAATAATCCGCCACTGTTGGCTCTCGGCGGCCTCGTCGCGCGGCTGTCCCCATATCTCCCCGCTCTTCTCATCGACATCGACGAAGGTGCCTGTGGCAAAGTTGCTGATGGTATAGTAGCTAAGGCTGTCGGCGGGGAAGTCGGGCTCGACGGTTTCGGGCTCCTCAGGCCCCTCGGGATCTTCGGGATCTTCAGGGTCGTCGGGCGGCTCCGGCAGGAGGGCTGCGAAAGCGGTCTTGAGGTAAAGCAGGTGGCGCTTCAGGAAGTTGCGCAGGTCGGTGATGTACTGGTCGTAGGTACTATAGAGCACGCGTTCGCGCAGGGTGCGCGTGCTGATGCCCCATCGCTGATAGTTGAGCTGCTGCGAGGCATCGATGAGCTGGGTGAGGCTGTCTATCTTGTGGTTGAGATAGTCTTCCATGCCACTGTCCAGCATCTCCGTGTAGCGGCGATAGAGGAGCTGCGCGAACCAGGGGTCCTGCCACATACGACGAATCCACTCCTTGAGCATGCCGTAGCCGTAGTCCTTCATCAGCTGCAGCGACGTGTCGTTGGTGTCGCCACGGGCGCGGTTGTCGTTGCTGTAGGCGATGTCATAGTCCCAAAGCGGTCCCCAGTAGAGGCGGTCGTCCTTGCGATGCTTATAGAAATAGGTGGAGAAGAAGCCGTCGATGTTGGCCGTCATCTCGGTGCAGAGGTACCAGTTGGCGAGGGTCGTGGAATCGACATACTGGCGATAGCCGCGCTCAGGGTCGGCAAAGTCGCTGCCCATGAGGATGTTCTCGAACTGCTGGATGAAGGTGTGGATATAGTCGGCCTGCGAGGGGTCCAGCTCCTCGGCTTCGGGATAGTGGATGCGGATGGGGATGTCGCGGGTAGTGTAGAAGCCGTCGGGCGTGAGGTTGCGCTGCTCCTCGGCGTCCCAGTAGGGGGCGGTGTGGAAGTCCTTGAAGCCGTCGGACTCGAGGAGGTAGCCGCCGCTGATGTCGCTGTCCTCGGTGAGGGGATAGTCCTGTTCGTTGGTCTTGACGCGGTGTGCGCGCACCTCCACCTGGTCGGAGAGCTGATAGGTGCCGACATAGTTGCCGTTGAGGGTGAGGTCCACGAACTTGACGGCGGGGTTGAAGGGCAGTCCGGCCTGCTCGCCCATGAGGCTGGTGAGGGAGTTGCGCAGGAGCGTCTTGTCGCCGTGGTTGGCCAGGAGGGTCCACTTCTTGGCTTTGGCGTAGCCCGTGCCGAGCAGTTTCTCCTTCTCGTGGAACTTCAGCTTGTAGGGTTTCTTGGCGAGGTTCCAGGTGGAGTTGCCGCGGCCGCGTATCTGCAACGAGTCGAAGAACTGAACGATATCCTCCTCACTGACATACCACATGCGCGCATAGACGTAGGTGGTCTTGCTGGTGATGGAGTTGCCGGTGAAGGTGTCGATATAGATGTGCGGGAGGTTCGTGAGGCGCTGCACAGGCTTGGCCCACGGGTCGAAGGGCTCCTCGGTATCCTCGGAGTCCTGTGCCGTCACCGCCAGCGGCCACACAAGGCTCGCCAGCAGGCAGCAAAGACATCTGTGCAGCACGCCGTTCACGATTAGCTACCGGGTTTGGTGTTCACAAACTGTACGCGATAGGGCCACTGCTCGTTGTTCTGCGACCAGTCCGAGGAAGCCTTGCCGCTGGTCCATGGATGTGGCCAGTGCTCCGTGGGAGCACCCATGACAACGAAGAACAGGCGCGAGCAGTTGGCGGGGATTGTCAGCTCGGCGGTGCCTTCTTTATCAGCCTTCACCTGGCCATAGGTGCGGGTGCCGTCGGACTGCAGAGCCACGAAGGCATAGCGCCAGCCGGCACGCTCGGGATAGACATAGTGATAGCCCTCGGCATCCGTGAGGCCCGTGAACTGGGCTTGCACGACGGTGCCCGCGGCGGGTCGCGTCATGTTGATGATGGCGTAGCCATAGTTCTGGATACAATGATCGACATCAGCCTGATAGATGGCCTGCGAGGCATTGATGGTCTTCAGGAAGGTCTTGTGCTGTCCGATGCGGTGCTTGGCACGGTCACGCACGCCATCGATATCCCAAGTGGCCATGCGCATGTAGCCCTCCATGAGTTCGTCGTTGAACTGCTTCTGGGAGAGGCTGTTGAGGCGCTTATAGACATCAACGGGGTCCTCATAGCGCTGTGAGGCGCGCCACATGCGGCCGATGAAGTCACGACCGTATTTCATGCACCACCAGTCCTGGATGTAGCAGCAGGCGTAGCGCCAGTCCTCATGGAGCAGGTTGAGATGGTGGGCATTGAGATGCTGCTCGAAGTACTCACCGTCGGTGAACTGACGTTCGGGGAAGATCTGATAGGCCTGCCAGTCGGCACAGCTCTCCCACCAGCCGTTGTCGTTGCCGCCGCCCCAGCCCCAGCGCCAGCCGGCATCGTAGTGCCAGGCAGCATCGGTGCCGAGGTCGGCCGAGACGAGGTACTGGAAGGTGTGACCCACTTCATGGGCTACGGTGTGGCCGCCGCGCGCCACGGCTGCCCAGGGGTTGAAATGTCCGAGGCCCGTCATGCCGCCACCAACGCCATCAGTGCCGGAGGCATCGGCGCGCCATTCCTTCTGATAGGGGATATAGAGTTGGATCTTGTACTTGTCCGTCGTGGACTGTCCGGGCACGATGAAGCCGAGCTCGACATAGGTGTCCCAGCAGCGCTCGCAGATGTTCAGGATATCGTAGGCGTTGGCCACATTACCGTCGCCGGGGTACTGGATTTTCGAGGGGTTGGAGCCGTAGCGGGCATCCCAGAAGACGGCATAGTGCTCGCTCTCGACGCTGTGGGCGAAGTTGTAGCCGCTGGTGGCGGCAGCGTTGGTGTAGTCGGTGCCGCTGTAGGTGTTGGGCTTGAGCAGATAGCGCTCAGTCTCAGCAAACACCATCTCGGACTGATCTACAGGCAGGAAGGTGCTCAAGGTCTTGTTGAGGAATCTATCGGTGCTGCTATTGTGGAAGCGAAGCGCGGTGGACTGCGCCTCGATATAGTCGATATTCTCCAGCGACACGGACTGCGGTGCCTTGAAGCGGTCCTTGTAGCGTGCCCAAGCCTTTATCTGTGCGCTCATGGTTGCTGTCACGCAGCAAGCGACGAGCCAAAGTGTCATTCTTTTCATGTTCATCATGCGTTCCTCCATCTTTTTCATTTGACAATCACCTTACGTCCCTGAATCACATACACGCCCGGTTTCAAGCGGCTGCGGTCAGCAGGCAGCGTGCCTACACGGCGGCCACCGAGGTCGTAGATACCGTCGTCGGCTGTCGCATCCTTGAGTTCCGGGAACCGCAGGTCGGCAATCGCCGTGGGGTCTATCGACTCGCCATCGACATAGAAGGTGAGGGGCTTCTCGCCGGGGTTCATGTCCTCAACCCACGAGGTAAAGGCCTTCACCTCTACGGCCTCTTCGCTCTGCGTCATCAGGCCCTCATCGTTGAGCATATAGGCACCGGCGGCAACTGTTTGTTTCTTATAAGTACCACGGAAGCGCACAACGGCCTGCAGGTCCTTGTTATAGAACGTCTGCGTGCGAACGACGGCATTCTTGGCCAGTGTGACGTTGGGAATCAGATAGATCGGGCCATAGACGCGCGAAGCACTCGGCACGAAGTTCACGATGAACTTGTCGCTGGCCACGTCTGGCTCGCGCGTGGGGCGCACGAGATAATGATAGTACGCCTTCATGACGGTAGCGCCAGACGCCATCTCTATCGTCTCCAGCTCCACCACGGTGGCATCCTCCTCGTTCACTCCTCGCGGCTGCGCCACCTCCGTGCCTTCGCCGAAGGCATCGAGGATCTGCTCTGTGGTCAGCGCCACGGGCAGCACCAGCGAGTTCCATTTCCCCACGACCAACGAGCGGCGCAGGCCCAGCAGACCGTGGTCGAGCGTCATCTTGGTGTTGAAAGTGGTGCTGTCCTCGTCCATAAAGACACGCGAGAGGCTGCGGTAGGCGATGCTCTGAATGTCTGTGATGGCAAAGACATCACCGCAGATCTCTACGTTGCCGTCGGCAAGCGTCAGGCGCTGCGGGGCATTGGTGGTTACGAGGTAGTAATAAGTGGTGCCTTTGGTAGTCGTCACCACAAGGTTCTTGGCGTTGAGCATTGCCTGCTGCCGGTTCACCGCCGCCATAGCGGGCGCAGACCACGACAGGCACAAGAGCAACAACGCAAGAGAAATCAGATAAAAACGATGCATAAAGAATACATTGATTGTGTTTCTGGCTGCAAATATAGGGCATTTCCATCAAACAGAAGCACATTCAACCATAAACCTTGACTTTTTCAGCGTAAAAAGGTCTCGCGTTCATAAACTTTTTGTAATTTTGCCCGCGATTCAGAAAAACAACTCAACAAATAACGCACATGAATAACGATTGGTTTGAATGTAAAGTCCGTTACGACAAGACAATGGAAACAGGTCTTCTGAAGAAGACGACAGAGACATATATCGTGGAAGCCCTCAGCTTCACGGAGGCTGAGCGCCGCTTTATCGAGGAGATGAAGCCCTACATCAGCGGCGATTTCACCGTCACCGACATCAAACGCGCCCGCCTCAGCTACATTTTCGAGAGCGCCGACGCCGCTGCCGACCGCTGGTTCAAGGCCAAGGTGGCTTATATCACGCTCGACGAGGTCAGCGGTGTCGAGAAGCGCACGAACCAGACTGTCCTCGTGCAGGCTACCGACTTCCGCGACGCGGTGAAAGGTCTTGACAAAGGCATGGAAGGCACGCTGGGCGACTGGGTCATCGTGAGCATCGCGGAGACAGCCGTCATGGATGTGTTTCACTATGTGAAAATGGACAATTGACAATGGACAATTGACAATGATTCAAGAAGAGATCAGAAGGATTACGGAGCAGTTGCCTGCGGGCGTGCGGCTGGTGGCCATCTCTAAATACCACCCGGCTGAAGCCATCCGCGAGGCGTACGCTGCCGGACAGCGCCTCTTTGGCGAGAGCCACGCGCAGGAGATTCAGCAGAAGCACACGGCGCTGGCTGACCTTGCAGGGCTGGAATGGCATTTCATTGGACATCTGCAGACGAACAAGGTGAAATACATCGCGCCCTACGTGAACCTTGTCCACTCCGCCGACTCCCCTCGCCTACTGGCTGAGATCAACAAGCAGGCGCTGAAGGCAGGACGCACGATTCGCTGTCTGTTGCAGTTGCACGTGGCCGCCGAGGAAACGAAATTCGGTTTCACGCCCGACGAGGCCATGGCATATCTCGACAGCGGCGCGTGGCGCGAGCTGGAGGGCGTGGAGCTGGCTGGCGTGATGGCAATGGCCACGAACACCGACGACACCGCCCGCATCCGCCAGGACTTCCACACAGCCCGCCAGTTCTTCGAGCGCGCTAGGCGCTCCCTGTCCAATGCCCCGCACACTTCTTTTACGGAGCTTTCCATGGGCATGAGCGACGACTGGCACATCGCCATCGACGAGGGGGCGACACTCATCCGTATCGGCACCCAAATCTTCGGCGAACGCCAGTACTAACCTTCCATTTCGGTACGCCTACCCTTTTGGCCTAACGCACACCGCGTTGGGCCAAAATGGTATAATTGCAGTAATTTTGGTACATTCAACGTCACTTTTTGCACAAATTATTTGGAAGTGTGCAAGAAAGACGCTACCTTTGCACAGATTTTTGAAAAATGTGCAACGCAAATCACATCACAATGGAATGTCCAAGCTTTAATGCTTTATTACAACAGAGTATTACAGAACACTGGGATTTGGACGCGCTCAGCGACTACGGAGCCCATACTTTCCGCTACAAAGATGTAGCACGCATTATTGAAAAACTGCATATCATTCTTGAGGCTTCCGGCGTCAAGAAGGGTGATAAAGTGGCCATCTGCGGTCGTAACACCGCCCGCTGGGGCATCGCATTCCTGGCTACGTTGAGTTACGGCGCGGTAGCAGTACCGATTCTCCACGAGTTCCACCCCGAGCAGATCCACGATATCGTGAACCACTCCGATGCGAAGCTGCTCTTCGTGGGTGATCAGGTATGGCCCCAACTCGACATCGAGAAGATGCCGGGTCTGGAAGGTGTCTTCGCCAACTCCAGCGACGAATACCGCATCCTGCATGGCCGCTCAGATAAAGTCACCTATGCCCGCGAGAACCTCAACCGCCTATTCGGCGAGAAGTTCCCCATGAATTTCCGCGCGCGTGACCTTAATTATTATAATGACAGCCCCGAGGAGATGGCCGTGCTCAACTACACCAGCGGAACGACCTCCAACTCCAAGGGTGTCATGATCCCCTATCGCGCACTGTGGAGCAATGTCCAGTTTGCCCATGAGGTTTATGATGCACATGTCCATCCCGGTGAGAATGTCGTGAGCATCCTGCCCACAGCACACATGTACGGCATGGCCTTCGAGTTCCTCTACGAGATGACCCGCGGCGTACACGTGACCTTCCTGGGAAAGACCCCCTCGCCCACTGTCATGCTTCGCGCTTTTGAAGAGCTGAAGCCGAAGGTGGTCATCGCCGTGCCCCTGCTCATCGAGAAAATCGTGCGCAAGGCCATCTTCCCGAAGATCAACGCCCCCGCCATCCGTCTGGCGCTGATGACGCCGCTGCTGCGCGACCGCGTTAAGATGCAGATTCGCCGCAAGATGCAG
>Ga0310691_10007750_pt1 | contig 11131 bp, 9 predicted proteins | sample 176DNAGHGlowgp2_FD_203887 | JGI IMG/M metagenome (GOLD analysis project Ga0310691, IMG submission 203887) | Sheep rumen microbial communities from Palmerston North, Manawatu-Wanganui, New Zealand - 1766 DNA GHGlow gp2 (v2) (version 2) | ecosystem: Host-associated > Mammals > Digestive system >... | reverse complement strand
TTATATTTCACTTTCTCACTTACTCAAAACTGCTATCGTAGGGACCATCGCCAGTCTCACCGCTGTATCCCCAGTTCTGCTCCAGATTCGGATTCAGGATGAGCTGATCCTGCGGCAATGGCAGATAATAGTTGCGTTTCGACACGTTCTTGATCTTTAGAGACTCCGTAGCGGGACTATGCTCCTTCACATACTACACGAGGATGTGCCAGCGCTTCAGGTCGAACCAGCGGTGTCCTTCCAGGATGAACTCATTCCAACGCTCCTTCCGCACGGCCTGCCGAAACTCTTCCTGCGACAGTCCGCTCAGTTCGAGTGTAGTACCATCGGTAGGCTGGTTCTGAATCTCCAGATAGGGACTCCAGTAGGCACGGCGACGAATCTGGTTGATGGCATCGTAAGCCTCTGCTGTAGGGCCGTTCAGCTCGTTCTCGGCTTCAGCCTTGATCAGCAGTACCTCGCCATAACGGATAATGACACTATTGGTAGACTGTCCTGCGGCATTGCCTGTAGAGGCAGGGTTGGCGAAGTTGAGCGAGTCGATATACTTGCGGAAGCGGGGTACGGTGAAGATAAAGTCCACCCCTGGCGTATTCGGATTGGGCAGATGCTTGGCCCATGAGCCGTCGCGACGCTGGTCGTTGGGATCCATCTTTTCGTAGTACTGGTCGCTGGTGGCCAGCAGCACGGGTTCCGCATTGTCCCAGTTAGTGGCAAATGTACAGTGGCCTGTTGTATTGCCGTTGATGGTGCGGTCGTGCTCCACTGAGAAGATATGTTCAGGACCGTTCTTCTTATCCACCGACCAGTTGTCGATGAATTTATCCAACAAGCGGTACTTGCCAGAGTCGATCACCTTCTGGGCATACTGCACAGCCTTCTGATAGTAGTCTTTCTGGTTGGCCTTGCCTTTCTCTGTAGACGTCTGGGCCCACTCCAGATAAACCTTTGAGAGGAAAGCCGTAGCTGCCAGACTCGAGGCTTTGCTGTCGCGATTGGAATAGTCGGCGGGCAGGTTCTCTGCCGCTGTGAAATCGTCTACGATCTGCTGGAACACCTCGTCAGTTGTGTTACGTGGCGCTCCCTCACCCTCGCCGTCGTGGAGCACGATGGGCACACCACCGAAATAGCGCACGAGGTTGAAATAGAGATAACCACGCAGGAAACGGGCTTCGTTGATGTAGTTCTGCTTCGACTGTTCATCGAGCCAGTCAGCGGCTGTCACTTTATCAATGATCACATTGGAACGGTTGATGCCGATATAGTGAGACTCCCACGCATTTACCACGAACAGATTCGAGGGTTGCACGGCGAAGTTGGCCACCTCACGGATATGGGCAGAGTTGGTCTGGGCACCAGCCTTTACATAATCCGTCTGCAAGTCGTTCAGATAGATCATCTGATTATTCCAGATACCATACATGCCGCCTACGGTGAACTCCTGGTAGATACCGTTGATGGAGGTCTCGATGTCTTCCTTACTCTGATAGAAATTGTCCTTATCGATAGAACTGATGGAACTTTGTTCCAAGTCGGCACAACTGCTCAATGTGAGCCCTGCTGCCAGGATATATGTTGAGAAATACTTTTTCATAATGCTTATAGAGTGATATTAAATCCAACAAGTACTGTCTTAGCCGTGGGATATGCACCATAGTCGACACCCTGATAGAGGGCACTGGTCTCGTCGATACCGTTACGGTTTGCCTCAGGGTCATAGCCACTGTAGCTGGTGAAGGTGAAGAAGTTCTGCAGTGAGACATAAAGCCTCAGCTTTGCATCCTTCGTGATCCTGGGCACAGGCAGCGTATAGCCCAACTGGATATTGCGTATCTTCAGGTATGAGGCATCCTCCACGAAGCGCGAGTCGGTATAGATAGAGGTAGCACTGCTGGCCTTCTGGATGGTGTTGCTGGGGTTGGTGGGGGTCCAGCGATCGGCAACTTCTGCCAGAGGGTTGTAATAGTAACCGTTACCACGATCCAGACGGCAGGCCAGCGCATTGAAAAGCTTGTTGCCATAGCTGCCATTGGCACTGATGAAGAGGTCGAAGTTCTTATAGGTCACCTTGGTATTGAAACCATAAGTGAACTTAGGCTGGATATTGCCAAGCACCACGCGATCCTGCTCATTCACGACACCGTCGCCATTGACATCCTCGAACTTCGGGTTACCCGGCTCTACCGTCGAGTGCGTCTGTGCAGGAAGACTGGCAATGTCCTCGTTGGCCTGAATGATGCCCTTGAACTTGTAGCCGAAGAAGGTGCCAAGGGGCTCACCCACTTTCACGATCAGCGGATTCAAGTATGACATGGTGGCACTGCTGAAGTTGGGGATAAACGATTCCGAATCACCCAGACTGGTCACCTCGTTTTTGTTATGGGCAATATTGGCATTGAGATTCCATTTCAGGTCCTTCTTGTCAACGAGTACACCACCGATTTCCAGTTCAACACCCTTATTGGTAACAGAACCGACATTCTTCAGAACGGTGGAGAAACCCGTCACCTGCTCCACAGGCACGTCAAGCAGCAGATCGCTCGTCTTCTTGTAATAAGCATCGAGGGTCACTGTCAGACGGTTACGGAAGAAGCCTGTGCTCAGACCGATATTGTACGACGTCGTCGTCTCCCATTTCAAATCAGGATTCGACTTGTTCGCAATAACATAGCTGGTAGCCAGCTGATTGTTGATGACAACCGTACGCGGAACCACATTGGCGGCAAACTGATAGTCACCGATTTCCTGATTACCTACCGTTCCGACAGAGGCGCGCAACTGGATGAAGTCCACTTTCTTGCCTAGGTGGAGCCACTTCTCGCGGTCGATGTTCCAGGAAGCACCCAGCGAGGGGAAATAGCCCCAGCGATGGTCTTTGGCGAAACGGCTCGAACCATCGGCGCGCAGGGTTGCCGAGAAGTTATAGCGTGAATCAAAGCTATAGTTCACACGACCTATCCAAGACTGGAGCGTAGAGATATAGTGACTGCTCGTCGAAGGGAGCGTGGTACCTGCAGCACTCAGGTTGTCGTAGCCTGTAGCATCATTGCTGAAACTGTGGGCCGTAGTGGCGAAACTACTGCGGTCTGTCTGCTGGGCAGTATAACCAAGAAGTACAGTCAGGGAGTGTACGTTCTTAAATACATTGCTATAGGTAGCGGTGTATTCCGTCTGCCAAGTGTTGGTTTTCGTCTGACCCACAGAGGCATAACCGTTGTTAGCAATACCGCCCGTCGTATAAGAGGGAGCGTAGAAGCTCTGACGCGTGTTAGAGAGATCGGCACCCAGACTGGCTTTCAACTTCAACTGCGGGATGATGGTATACTCTGCGAAACCAGTACCGATGATGCGGGTATTCTCCGTCTCCGTCTGCGTATTCTCCAAGTCGCTGATCGGGTTACCCACCTTACCATTATAGATATCCACGCTGGTGGGGTTGGGCTCATAGTTGTAAGAGCCGTCAGCATTGTAGATAGGTGCATAAGGAGTGTGGGAGATGGCAGCAAACCAGTTGTTGGGAGCAAACATGCTGTTCACGTTCTCCTGTCCTGTCACTTTATTATAGGCAGCATTGGCATTCACACCGACGAGCAGGTTCTTGAAGATATTGCGCTCATAGTTGATACGCCCGGCATAGCGTCTCAGTCCTGTGTTGAGAATGATACCATCCTGACTCTTATAACTGAGACTGGCGCTGTAGCGCGACACCTCATCACCGCCCACGGCCGAAAGCTGGTGCTCCTGCTGGAAACCTGTCTGAAGGGCAGCATCCTGCCAATCGTAGGTTGCAGTAGGCTGATCCACGCTGTAGCCGAGTTCACCTTTCTCATAGAGTTCATTCCAGACATCGGCCCACTGCCAGGCATCGAGGAAATTCAACTTCTTGGCTATTTTGCTCCATCCAAAACTGGCATTATAGCTGATGTTGTTACGTCCGTGGGAACCCTTCTTTGTGGTGATGATGATCACGCCATTGGCACCACGCGTACCATAGATGGCTGTCGCCGACACATCCTTCAGCACCTCAATGCTCTCAATATCTGATGGATTCAAGAAAGCCAACGGATCAAGACTGGCATCGTTACCCTTTGCACCGGTGCGTGTAGAGGCGGGATCGTTATAGACGATGAAACCGTCGATCACATACAGGGGCTCATTGCCACCCGTGATAGAGTTACCACCGCGGATGCGGATGATGCTGGCAGCACCAGGCTGGCCGCTGGTGGTCGTGACGTTCAGACCTGCCACAGCACCTTGCAGGGCACTCTCTACAGAGGTGTTCTGTTGCTTCAGCAGTTCTTCACCTACCGACGAGATGCTGCTGGTGAGCTCCAGGCGCTTCTGGGCACCATAGCCCACAACCACCACTTCATCGAGTTTGCTGGCATTATCAATTAGCGCAATCTCTACAGGCTCCTCGAAATCGTAGACATCCACATCCAACGGACGATAGCCCACATACTCTACCCTCAGTGTCAATGGGGGTTCTACCTTCGTCTGGAGGGAGAAGTTACCGTCGTAGTCGGTAACTACGCCCTGTCCCTTTTCTGATTTCACGATGACGGAAGCGCCAATGAGCGACTCGCCATTGCGAGCATCTTTTATGTGTCCCGTAATCAACCCTTGCGCCAAGGCATAGAGGGGGCCGATCGCAACAAGCGTTGCAATAAACAATCTTTTTACCATAAGCGTGTTTTACTTTTTACCTTTTTACGTTTATTTCTGTGCGGTAAGGGTAGTCTTCACCTTATCGATCTGTTCTTGTGTCAGTTTGTTATCCAGATTCAACAATCCATATTCGTGATTATACTTCGTGCCATTCTCGAGCACCCACTCGAGGAAATGGTTGATGGCATCGTCACCCTGATTATAGCTTACGCCAATCTTCTCGACAGCCACTTCCGATATCTTTCCGTTTTCCAAGACTCCAATCAACTCGTCGAGGGTGGCCTTGTCAGAGAAGTTGTCTTCTATATTCTTCTTCACGTCGATGCCGATGATGGTCAGATCGTTCTTGACATGACGGCTCTGCAGATCGAAGATATTGGGCAGGGCATTGAACGATACCCCCAGCGGATCCTTTGCCAGAGCTGTGTTCAGGAAGAGATCGTCGCCCGAGATGCGCTTTCCTCGGAAGTTGCTGCTCTCCTCACCGAAGTTGTGGGCGAACGATGCGGCGACTGACGTGGCGTTGCTGCCGCTATAGATCACGAGGTTCTCAAACTGCTTGATCTTCTTCACGTCCTCGTCGAAATCGTCGTTGAGGAAATACAGCTGCTTCAGCTTCTTCGAGTTCAGGTGCTTGCCTTCCAGCACTTTGGCAGCCTCACTGCCGCTGGCTGTGATAGGCAGCACGGCGAACTCTCCAAAATAAACAATTGTATGGCTAAAGTCTTCGGTCTTCGCTTCCTGATTGTCGAATACGACATTCAAATCTATGTTACCCTGATTCTGATTGCCCTTGGCGATCTGGAACTCCACGCCAGGCTGTGTCTTTGCATATTCGGTTATCCACTTCTCTACCAGCGGACGGGCGAAACGCGGTGCCTTCACATAGCGCACGCTGCTTGTGTTGGTAGAATTCTGCTCAGCCCAGATGTTGCTGATGTTGATACTCAATAATACTGCTATTGTTAATACTATTCGTTTCATATTGCTTCTTTTTTACTTTGTTTATACCTATTATATATATCACACTCTCTTTCGTCGTCATCACCATCATCTGCTGGCAACCGCTCGACACAATGTGTCGCTTGCCTAAGCAAGAACAACACTCACGCATTCGCATATTACACATTCGTTTCATAATCTCCATTTGTTTGTCTGTTTAAATTTCTTTTTTACGATGTTTTATTCTTATGTCTTTTCGACGGTGCAAAGGTACGGCGATTTCCGCACCCCCACAATCCCACCATTGGGGCATTCTATATACCATCAATATGGTATTAACCCAAATCCCCCCGCCACAACCGCCTCCCACTGCGCTTCCGCCCCCTGACCCCAGTGCGAGGCGATGCGGCGGAGGCGAGAGCACAGTGAGAAGCGAAAGCGCAGAATTACAGATTTGATAAGGAAATGAAAAAGCGTATTGTTGAGATTGCAGTGAAGGTGGTAGTAGCTGCGCTCACGGCATTTTTGACGGCCATTACGACCACTTCGTGCCTTGGGCACGGGCCGATTACACTCTGAACAATTGGGGCTCGCAGTATTAGGCTGTGAGCCTCTTTTTATATTCAAAATGAAATTGTCGATAATAGGACCCACAAAATGGGGAAGGCTCTGCCACTTTCTTGCGACTGGACTTAGGGCTATTCCGTATGTTTGTCGCAGATTCGCTTCTTTGTCGCATAAACTTCAGACGAAATCCTGCAAAAGAATTGTTTGGTAATGAAAACCGCGTATGCTTCGCTGGCTATAATCCCACAAAAATAATTCGACAAATATTTGGTCATATCAGAAAAACGCCTTATCTTTGTCCCAGAATTTTGAAACTTTACATTTAAGATTATGAACAACATCGAATCAGCAAAAGGCGAGATCATCATGTATCAGCCCGATGAGACCATCAGGCTGGAGGTAAGAGTTGAGGATGAAACAGTCTGGCTGACACAACAACAAATGGCAGAATTGTTTCTAACGACAAAGCAAAATGTTAGTCTTCATGTGAATAACATATTCAGAGAAGATGAGTTGACGGAAAGTTCAGTGGTCAAGGAATCCTTGACAACTGCCAAAGATGGCAAAAGATACAAAACAAAGACGTATAATCTTGATGTCATCATATCCGTTGGATATAGAGTGAAATCTAAACGAGGTACAATGTTCCGTCAGTGGGCTAATCGTGTCTTGAAGGAGTTTATAATTCGTGGATACGTGTTGAATCAACAACTTAGAAGTCTTGAAGAAAAAATGGAAACGAAGTTCTTTGATTACGACACCAAATTACGAGCGATGCAGAACAAAATAGATTTCTTCGTACGTACATCCCTGCCGCCTATCGAAGGCATCTTCTACGACGGGCAAATCTTCGATGCCTATGCCCAGATTGTCAGTCTCATCAGGCAGGCGAAGCATTCCATCGTTCTTATAGACAACTACATCAGCGTTGATACCCTGACGATGCTCAGCAATCGGGATACCAATGTTTCTGCCACCATCTATACCCGTCAACTCTCCCAACAGCAACAGCTCGATGTGCAACGGCACAACCAGCAGTACCCACCAATTACGATCAACACCTGCCAGCAAAATCACGACCGCTTCCTGATTGTCGATGATGTGGTCTATCTGTTTGGTGCCAGCCTGAAGGATGCCGGCAAGAAACTCTTTGCCTACATCCGAATGCAAGAGGCATCGCCTGGAGAACTTCTGAGCATGATAAGATAAAAAACATACGTGAGTATGGACACAACGTGTTATTTCATTAGCATTAGATTTAAGTTTAACTAGGGACTCAGCGGAGTCCCAATTTTATGCTCTTACGACAAACAATTACCCTATGAAGCCCCTTTGTCGCAGATACCCTAGACCGTCGCAACAACTCAGAGAAGATCTGGCCTAAATATTTGGAATGAGCCGAAAAACAGGTAAAGGTAGTATAAAAAAGAATCTGCCAAATGTTTTAGGGGATTTCTCTCAATAATTTTGGCAATAACATAGAAATTGACCCAAGTAACCATCTTGTTTGCGATTAATTGGGTTTTGCCCGGCTTTTCTTTTTCAGGGATTTGATGAGCAGTCGGATGAGCAGGAAGAAGATGACGATGATGACTACGATGCCTATCAGAATGGTGACTAAGAGGTTTGAGCCTCCTGTGCCCGCCACGAACACCTCGTCGCCCTCTTTGTCGTAGTACAGGGTTACTTTTTCGGAGTTGTTGATTCTCAGATAGGTATTTTCTTCGATTTCCAGTTTGTAGTCTTTCCCTTGATACGACACCTCCATGTAGTAGTCGGGCGTCTTTTCTTCCTCATCGTCATCGCTATTGCCTCTGTGCCTTTGGGGCTTGTGGTCATCCGCATACACCTTTGCGATGGTGTAGTCGGTAATGGGCTTCTCGTATTGCTCAATGGCGTAGTAGCGCACCCACTGTTTTACCTTGAAGTACCCGTAGGCGCCAAAGCCTAGAACCATGGCTGCAATGATTACATAAACCCACTTCGTTGACAGGCTGTTGCCCTTGTCGTTGTTTTGCTCTGTTCTCTTCATATTGTAATGTTTTAAGTCATTCATATTGTGGCTCGCCGCTGCAAATATACAACAATATCGTCAATCAACAAAATAATAACAGGAAAAAAGATAGCAATCAACTACTTCAGTTTAAATCGTCAACTTATCCAGTAACTTTCCATCATCCATCAATCCATCATTCCATCATTTGATATGTTTAAATGTCCATCATTTAAACTTTATATATTATTTATTATTATATAATATATATTATATAATAATAAAAATCTATTTGATGGATATTTGGCTGTTTGGAAAACACCAAATGATGGATTGATGGAATGATGGATTGATGGATGATGGATTGATGGATGGGGTGTCTTTGCTTCTTACCGAGAAACTATCCGCTTCTTTTATTGGGACGCACAGTTTCTTACCGAGAAACTCGGGGAGCACTATGGCTCCCCGAATTCAGAGTAGATCAGCTGGACTTCGGCGGGCGTGAACGTGCGCCGGGTGAGTTCAGCGAGCTACTCTCGCAGGGTAACCCCATCAAGATCGACGGACTCGGCACCTTCGTGCCCACCGTGGAGAGCACCAAGGAGGGTATCACCAGGGCTGCCCTGCTGGAGGGTAAGTGGAACGCAAACACCTACGTGAAGGGCATCCACATCCGCTTCAAGCCCGAGGGAAGCGCTGAGGACAAGATCACGTCCGTGGCCTTCAAGGATCTCTGTGCGCTCTCCACCTACGGCGTGGAGGAGAAGGTAGACCTCACGCCCGAGGAGACTGATCCCACCAAGAAGCAGTACATCAAGAAGGTGACGCCGCTGGAGGACTGGATCGCGGAGCAGAAGGCGCAGGGGTAAACGCGGCGGGGCCTCTCGCTGATGTCAGGACCTGACGAGAAAGTCGCTCGCGACTTTACGTCAGTGCCAGACCCCAGTGAGAGGCAATGCGGATGACACAGAAAGCGAAAGGAAATGAAAAAGCGTATTGTTGAGATTGCAGTGAAGGTGGTAGTAGCTGCGCTCACGGCCTTCTTGACGGCCATTACGACCACTTCGTGCCTTGGGCACGGCCCGATCATACTCTGAACAATTGGGGCTCGCAGTATTAGGCTGCGAGCCTCTTTTTTCGCGGAATTATTGGCTGATATGAAAAAAGTATGAATTTCAGTCCTCTTTCACTATGGGGTAAAGTTCGATGAACTCGCCTTGGTGGTTTATTTCTTTCTACTTTTACAGATGTACCTCTTTGTCCACGACCGCGCCATTCAGGATCTTGAAGGAATTCAGGTGGATGCCTTCGTGGAGCGAGAGGATGGCATAGCGGATGGTGGGATCGACGGCCAGACGGAGGTCTTCCTGCGAGGGGCGTGAGGGCGAGGCCGGATGGCTGTGCCAGTTGGCGAGAATCTTTAAGCCCTTGCTGCGTGCATATCGGAGGGCGGCAAACTGATCCTTCGGGGCAAAGGAGAAGTGTTCTGGCGAGTGGTCGATGTTCTCCATCCAGTAGTTCTCCGTCACGACATCGCCCTCGTCCGTGCTGTTGCCCAGCAGGTAGCCGCACGTCTCGTTGGGTGCGTCCTGCTGGGCCTGGCTGATCAATTTATCAATGATTTCTTGTGGTATCTTCATTTTTTCAATGTTCAATGGTCAATGCTTTAAGTCGCAGGCGGCCTGCTCATAATCTATCAGATGGTCGATGGTGGGATTCGTGCCGCAGATGGCGCACGAGTCACGATGGCGGACTGGCACCGTGCGGAACTGCATGGTCTTGGCATCGAAGGTGAGCAGTCGGTTCGTCAGCAATTCACCAATACCCGTAAAGTACTTCAGTGTCTCAGCAGCTTGGATCGTGCCGAGCATACCCGCAATGGCACCGAGGACTCCTGCCTGGGAACAAGTCGGGACTGCACCCACTGGAGGCGGTTCCTTAAACATGCAACGGTAGCAGGCTGTGCCAGGCAGATGGGTGAACGTCTGGCCGTTGAAGCGCAGGATGCCTCCATGCGAGAAGGGTTTGCCTGCCATCACACACGCATCGTTGATGAGGAACTTCACGGGGAAGTTGTCCGTACCGTCTACGATGAAGTCGTACTCCTTGATGATATCGAGTGCGTTAGACGAGTCGAGAAACTTATAGTAGGTTTCAACTTTCACGTCGGGGTTGATGGCCTTGATCTTCTCCTCGGCACTCTTCACCTTCGGCACGCCCACATCCTTGGTGAAGTGGATGACCTGGCGCTGAAGGTTGCTCAAATCGACCACATCGGCATCCACAATACCTATCGTACCAATACCTGCCGCAGCGAGGTAGAGCGACACGGGAGCCCCCAGGCCGCCAGCACCCACCACGAGCACACGCGCGTTCATTATCTTCTCTTGACCCTCCACGCCTACATCCTGCAACAAGATGTGCCGTGAATAGCGCTGTATCTGTTCTTCTGTAAAGTCAATCATCGCGCGCCTCCTCCCATGAAATACAGGAAATCAACCTTGTCGCCTTCCTTGATTTGGATACAATCCCAGTCCTCACGCTCGGCAAACTCCTCGTTCACCTGCACGCTGACCATCTCAGGGTTCTCTACCAGCAACTGCTTGATCAGTTCACTTACGTTGAGTGGCAGATTAACATTCTGCGCGTCACCATTTACATAAATTTTTGCCATAATCGTTTGAGTTTGAATTCGACTGCAAAGGTACGGCGTTTTTGACACTCCCACAATCGCCCAAACGTGGCATTTCGCATACCAATTGTTTGGTAGGGTGACAGGCTATCGCAGCCGCCTGAGCAGTTCCAGCAGCACCTGCCAGATGTCGCCGATGGTTTTCAGTTCCACCCGTTCACTGGCAGAGTGGGGCTCTACGATGCGGGGGCCGATGCTGGCTATCTGGATGCCAGGATAATGCTCCACGAAGAAGCCCGCCTCGAGCACGAAGTGCATGGCCACCATGC
>Ga0310691_10007748_pt1 | contig 11135 bp, 8 predicted proteins | sample 176DNAGHGlowgp2_FD_203887 | JGI IMG/M metagenome (GOLD analysis project Ga0310691, IMG submission 203887) | Sheep rumen microbial communities from Palmerston North, Manawatu-Wanganui, New Zealand - 1766 DNA GHGlow gp2 (v2) (version 2) | ecosystem: Host-associated > Mammals > Digestive system >... | reverse complement strand
CAAACCTAACACAGGACTGGTAGAGAAATACATGAATAATCCTGAGTATGACATCGTCAATAGCTATGTGATAGGCGACAGAGAGACCGACCGACAATTTGCTTTAAACATCGGCTGTAAATCACTGGTTCTTAGTGACGAACAGATGTCATGGGACAAGATTTGCGAGATACTTTTCGCTGGCGAAAGAATCGCAGAAGTAAGCAGAAAGACCAAGGAAACAGATATACATATCAAGGTCAATCTCGATGGCACGGGCAAGTGCGATATCTCTACCGGATTAGGTTTCTTTGACCACATGCTTGAGCAGATAGGCAAACACGGAATGATGGACCTTATGATCCACACAAAAGGTGACCTCGAAGTGGATGAGCATCACACAATAGAAGATACAGCCATCGCTCTCGGAGAGTGCATCCTCACGGCGCTGGGCAATAAGCGAGGCATTGAGAGATACGGCTATTGTCTGCCGATGGACGACTGTCTGTGCAGCGTGGCTCTCGACTTTGGAGGCCGTCCCTGGCTGGTATGGGATGCTGAGTTCAAACGTGAGAAGATTGGCGAGATGCCCACCGAAATGTTCTTACATTTCTTTAAGAGCCTCAGCGATGCCGCAAAGATGAATCTCAACATCAAGGCCGAGGGTCAGAACGAGCATCATAAGATAGAAGGAATCTTCAAAGCGCTCGCACGGAGTCTTAAGATGGCGGTGCGAAGAGACATCTATCACTACGAGTTGCCGAGTACCAAAGGAATGCTTTAAGACTTATTCAGCCCTTCTCGAATTGAGAGGGGCTGAATGGTTATATATCATATTTCTTCTTTCGTTTTTCAGCCTTGCGAGGCTGCGAGGGATGGAAACCGAGAGGCGCTGTCTTGACCTTCACACCCATATATCCCTGATGGCGCTGGCGGATCTTAGATACATAATCCACCGTCTCTGATCCACGCATATAACCGTGTTTCACTATCGGGTCGTTGTAGTACTTAGGCGTGGCAAGCTTAAGCACATACTCTGCCACCTCTCTCCATCGATGAGGATTCTTACCGTCGCGCTGAGCCAGAGCCATAGCATCGCGGATATGATGGATGCCGCCATTATACGACGCCAGGACAAAATTAGTGCGCTCAGCCCTGTCGCGGATATCACCAAACTTACCCTCCAACTGTCCGAGATACTTAGCTGCGGCGGCGATATTCTGTTCCGGGTCGTACATCTTATCGCGAGGCAAACCAAGCACATCAGCCGTGCCAGGCATGATCTGCATCAGGCCCTTTGCTCCAGCAAACGATACCGCCTTGGGGTCGAAGGTTGACTCCTGATAACATTGAGCCGCCATCAATCGCCAATCCCAGCGGATAGGCTGAGAATACTGCATGAAAAGCTTATCGTAATGAGAGATGACGCCACCCTTCTTGTCGAGCATCGGCGAGAACACATGGCGCTTTACTCGCTGAGTGGTTAACAGGGAAGTCTCCTCTTTCTTCACCTCCTCGATAAACTCAGGCTTATACCAGCCTTTCCACTCTTTTGCGAGCAGCGGACTCTCTGGATTCACCTCGATAGCGCCAGGTGTGGGCCATGCAACGATATCCACCTCACCCTCAGCAAATTTCGCAGCGAGTTCCGTTGAGTCACGGCATATCTCGACTCTGATGCCAACACCTATCTTATCGGCAAGACGCTGGACAAGCAGATACTGGGTGCCAAGATGTCGGCCGTGATAGTCATAATATGTCTGAGGACCGCTTATCGTGGCAAGTATCAGTTGGCCGCTGTGTTGTATCTCGTGAAGATCGAAGTCGTCAGAAGCATCAATACTGTCAGGCTCCTCATCGAGCACTTCACCCCAGGGAGTAACCACCTTCTCCTGCTTCTTGTCAGAGCAGGAAACAAGCAGAAGAACTGCCAGAAAAAACGTATATTTATTTAAAAACTGTGTCAATCTGTGAAAACTACGGTTTATTTTGGTGCAAAAGTAATCATTTTCTTGCACATTCAGACATTTTTGCGTAATTTTGCAGCGAATTTTAAGAGATTATTAGACTTTAGCGTTAGTATGTTAAGAATCGCAGTACAGTCAAAAGGACGACTTTTTGAAGATACGATGAATCTGCTGGCCGAGGCAGACATCAAGGTTAGTGCATCAAAGCGCACCCTTCTGGTGCAGTCAGGCAACTTCCCACTCGAGGTGCTTTATCTTCGTGATGATGATATCCCACAGAGTGTGGCTTCAGGCGTTGCCGATATCGGCGTGGTTGGTGAGAACGAGTTTGTAGAGCGTGGTGAGGATGCGGATATCATCTCTCGTCTGGGCTTCTCGAAGTGCCGTCTCTCACTGGCTATCCCCAAGGAGATTGACTATAAAGGTGTGGAGTGGTTTGATGGCAAGAAGATTGCCACAAGCTATCCTGCCATCCTCCGTCAGTTCCTCGATAAGAACGGTATCAATGCCGAGATACATGTTATCACAGGTAGTGTAGAGATCAGCCCGGGTATCGGACTTGCCGATGCTATCTTCGATATCGTAAGCAGCGGCTCTACCCTCGTAAGCAATAATCTCCGCGAGGTGGAGGTAGTGATGCAGAGCGAGGCCCTGCTCATCGGCAACAAGAACCTCTCTCAGGAGAAGCGAGAAATACTGGAGCAGATGCTGTTCCGTTTCAAGGCTGTTAAGGATGCAGAGGATAAGAAATATGTTCGCATGAACGCTCCTAAGGCTCGTCTGCAGGAGATCATCGATGTGCTGCCAGGATTGAAGAGTCCTACGATCATTCCTCTGGCCGACGATGAGTGGTGCTCTGTACACACCGTGCTCGACCAGAAGCAGTTCTGGGAGATTATCGGCAAACTGAAGGAGATGGGAGCCCAGGGTATCCTCGTGACACCAATCGAAAAAATGATATTATGAACATAATTAGATATCCTGAGAAATCAGAGTGGAAGAAGATTGTTGAGCGTCCGCATCTGGATGTATCACAACTGAATCAGACGGTGGCATCGGTGCTGGCTGATGTTCGTCAGCGTGGCGATGAAGCCGTGAAAGGCTATGAACTGAAGTTCGACCATGTTGACCTGCCTACACTCGAGGTAAGCAAGGAAGAGATCGAGGAGGCTGAGACACTCGTAAGCGAGGAGCTCAAAGAGGCTATCCGCCTGGCTCACTCAAACATCAAGGCTTTCCACGAGTCACAGCGGTTCCGTTCGAAGAAGGTGGAGACACAACCAGGAGTGGTTTGCTGGCAGAAGAGCGTAGCTATCGAGAAGGTTGGTCTTTATATCCCTGGAGGCACTGCCCCACTCTTCTCTACGGTGCTGATGCTGGCTACTCCCGCTAAGATTGCAGGATGTAAGGAGATAGTATTATGTACCCCTCCAAACCGTCAGGGCAAGGTAAACCCTGCTATTCTGATGGCGGCAAAGGTGGCTGGGGTAAGCAAGATATTCAAGGCTGGCGGCGTTCAGGCTATCGGAGCAATGGCTTATGGAACAGAATCTGTGCCTAAGGTTTATAAGATCTTCGGCCCTGGCAACCAATACGTGATGGCAGCTAAACAACAGGTTAGCCTGCACGATGTGGCTATCGATATGCCAGCAGGTCCATCGGAGGTTTGTGTCATTGCCGATGATACCGCAAATGCGGAGTTTGTTGCAGCCGATCTGTTGTCACAGGCAGAACACGGCATCGACTCGCAGGTATTCCTTATCACCGTATCAAATAAGGTTATCGACGATGTTCAGAAACAGGTGAGCGTTCAGCTCGACAAACTGCCTCGTAAAGAGATTGCCCAGAAGACGCTCGAGAACTCTCAGCTGGTTCTGGTAAGCAGTATCAGCGATGCCATCGCACTCTCTAATGCCTATGCCCCAGAGCATCTTATCATCCAGACAGAGAATTATGAGCAGGTGGCTGAGAAGATTGTAAATGCGGGTAGTGTGTTCCTCGGACAGTATGCCTGCGAAAGTGCCGGCGACTATGCCAGCGGAACAAATCACACGCTGCCAACTCACGGATATGCTACGGCTTATAGCGGAGTAAATCTCGACAGTTATTGTCGAAAGATAACATTCCAGCATCTCACGGAAGAGGGTATCCGCAGTATCGGTCATGCCGTAGAGCTTATGGCAGAAGCCGAGCAGTTGGATGCACATAAGAATGCGATGACGGTGAGACTGGCGAAAATCGCCAAGAAATAAAAAATAAAAAATAAGAAATAAAAAATAATGATTAAGCTTGAAGAGCTTTGCAGGAAGAACATATGGAATCTGGCACCTTATAGCAGCGCCAGGAACGAGTATGCCGGCAGAGAGGCACGTGTATTCCTCGATGCCAACGAGAACCCCTATAACGCCCCCTTCAACCGCTATCCTGATCCTTTGCAGCTGGAGCTGAAGGCTAAGCTGTCGAAGGTTAAGGGTGTGCCAGAGGATTGTATCTTCCTTGGAAATGGAAGCGACGAGGCTATTGACCTGCCATATCGTTGTTTCTGTAATCCTGGCAAGGATAATGTCGTTGCCATCGAACCAACCTACGGAATGTATAAGGTTTGCGCCGATATCAATGATGTTGAGTATCGCCCTGTGCTGCTCGATGATCATTATCAGATTACGGCAGAAAAGCTGTTGGCCGCTACTGATGCGAACACGAAGATTATCTGGATATGCTCGCCTAATAATCCAACGGGAAATAATATCAACCGCGAGGAGATTGCCAAGGTGATAGAGGGTTTCGAGGGACTTGTCATCGTCGACGAGGCATATAGTGATTTCTCTGCTCAGAAGTCATTCCGTTCAGAACTCGCAAAATATCCTAACCTCATCGTGCTCAATACGATGTCAAAGGCATGGGGCTGTGCTGCTATCCGTCTGGGGATGGCTTTTGCCTCGAAGGATATCATAGATATATTTAATAAGGTGAAGTATCCTTATAATGTGAATCTGCTCACTCAGCAACAGGCTCTCGAGGCTCTGAAAGACCCATTCGAGGTTGACAAGTGGGTGAAGATTCTCCTTGAAGAGCGAGGACGTATGATGGAGGCATTCAAGATGCTGCCTATCTGTGAAGAGGTGTATCCTACTGATGCCAACTTCTTCCTTGCCAAGATGAGCGATGCTACGAAGATATACAACTATCTTGTAGATAATGGTATTATCGTACGTAATCGCAATCGGGTGCAGCTATGTCAGAACTGTCTAAGAATCACCATAGGTACGAAGACAGAAAACGGAGAACTGATAGCAGCCCTCCGTCAATACAAATAAAGAATCAGGCCTCTCAGATTTGAGAGGCCTAATTCGTTTAATCTACTTTCTTTGCCAGTTTATCGGCCTTTATTCTTGCCTTAGTAGCATTATGAGCGGCCTTCTGAGCCTTTGCCTGAAGTTTCAGGTCGCCAGGGTTCTGAGCTGCCTTCTCAGCGGCCTTCTGAGCCTTTTCCTGAGCTTTCTCAGCATCCTTTGCAGCCTTATTAGCCTTCTTCACTGCATCGTTGTGCTTCTTGATAGCCTTCTCCTTCTTTTTCTGTTCCTTCTGCTTCTTCTCAAGAGCCTTCTGCTCCTTCTTGGCAGCCTTCTCAGCTTCCTTCTGAGCCTTGATAGCAGCCTCGTGCTGAGCTGGATCGGTAATAACATCCTGAGCCTGTGCAGTTGTGTAAACACTCGCGGTAATGGCAATAGCCATCATAAGAATAAACTTTTTCATTTTCGTTTGATTTTAAAATTTAACGTTTAAATATTGTTATTGTTTTACCATTTGTCATTCTGATAATCATCGCTCCCTTATAGTTAGCATCCACAGGACGACCGCTAAGATCGTATCTACCCAGGATGTCGTTCTCATCGATAGAGATATTGCCGATGCCTGAAGTAACCTCCTTATTCAGATCTTCTGTTTGCTTGTTAACATCTGCCACATCGGTGTTGATAGCAGCAATCTCAGCCTCAACAGCAGCAATCTGAGTGTTGATGTCTGCGATTACGGCATTTATCGACTCGGCACCATCGCTATTAAGAGATGTTGTCTCTGTAGTAACCTGAGTTATCATTGTCTCGACAGCTTCAGTTGAGGTTGCATCTGCATAACCATCCTTAACCTGATTACGAAGCTTTGTAGCGTCATCAATAATCTTCTGAGTCTTATCCTTCAGGTCTTCGATGTCCTTAATCTTCTGTTCTACTTTAGCCTTAGCCTCAGAGAGCTTATCGATTTGGGCATTCAGATTTGCGAGGGCATCCTCGTATTTCTTTATCTCATCAGCTGTAGCACGAGTACGATCTGCCGATGGAGATTTCATCTCAGCTATCATATCAGAAATAGCCTTCGCCTTAGCTTGGAAATCCTTGATATAATCATCAATCTCCTTCAGCTTCTTATTAAGTTCCTCGAGGCTCGCAACAATAGCATTATATTTCTTTGTCTGGTCATCAATAACCTTGGTAAGATCCTCTACAGCCTTGTTACACTTTTCCTTAGCCTCAGCAAGTTTCTTAGCTGCTTCTTCCGCTTCCGCAGCTGCTTCCGCATCGGCAATAGCCTTGGCTATATCGGGATCAAGGGCATTAAACTCCTCAGAAAGAGTATTAACATCTATCGAAGTCAAATCTGCCTTTGCTGTTTTTATATCTGTCTCTACTTTATCAGCATCGTATCCATCAATTTGCCCACTTAGTTCTGTAACCTTGGCATTAGCCTCATCAAGAGCTGTTGTTGTAGTGATGTTACTTACACCAGCTATTTGTTCATTGACAATCTTAAGCGCATTGTCTAATTGTTGTTTCAGATTATCATTTGCAGCTTTGATTGTTTCAAGTTTTGCTATAATCTTATCCAACGCCTCTTTCAACTGTTTATTCTTAGTCTTCAGGTCAGCAAGCTTATTTGCAAAATAAGTTTTCTGATCTTCTGTCAACAGTTTACTTCCATCTATCAAAGTCTTAAGAGCAGCAAGCTTATCATCCAATCCACTAACTGCCTCACTTGCCGAAGCTGAAGCACTTTGGAGATTGTTTATTTCTGTAGCATTAGCTGTAACTTTATCATGCTTTCCTGTTATCTTATCCTTCAAATTCTTAAACTTCTCCTTCAGTTCATCTCTCTGAGTATCTGACACCTCCGGATCTGGATCAGGATTTGAAGTAAGATCAACAACTTTAAATGACATCTTTGTATCAGTCACATTCATAAGAATAGCATATTTATCTGCATCCTCACATAACAACCATTCCGAGGCTGTGCTCTCTTTGCTATATGGCTTTATGTAATATGTACCTACTCCCAAATCAGCACCAAAGTTCGTTGTGCCACTTCCAGACGTTATTATATAACCACTCTTCAACTCAGCTGTTTTTAATAACTTGACATCACCTTTTAATTGTCCGTTAGTATCAAGTATACCATATCCGCAATCCATAGTATATGTATTAGCAAGATTACTGGTATACATGTATGCCAAAGCAAAAGATGCTCCACCCCAAGAATTCTTATCTACTGAATATTCTGTTTTTGACGGCATTACCAAACTTCCAGAAGAATTAACACTGCAGCCATCAACATTTACCCCAACGGCAGTGGCCTTAACCGTCTCAGAAAATGTTCCATCTTCTTTCGCAAGGTAAATCACTGCTTCCTGATCGAAGTTATATCCTTCACCAGTTTTACCGCCACCTGTTCCTTGAGCGTCTGGAGTAAGGTTGTCGAGAGTGAAGTAATTATCTTGGTATCCTCCCCATCCCCAATTTATCGCATATTTACCAGCACCATCATATCCATAAACGATAAAAGCATGACCTGAATTACTTTTAGTCTGTCCGCCGTAAATCACAGGTCTTCCAGAGGCTATTTCATTATAAATAAGGTTATCCCAGTCATCATCTGAATAATTAGAACGAGATACATAACGAGTACCTCTACTATATCCAAAATACTTTTTCAAAGCATCAGGGATACTGGAATTACTTGTAGAACTTGCATCTTTCGTATACTCCATCTTAACAGCCACGCCACAATACATCATCAAGTTCGCAACAGCTTCTTTCTGAGCATCCGTCTCACCTCCTGTATATGTATCAAGCATATTCGCCCAATCTAAGGCAGTACCTGCAGGAATAGCATTCATATACCCCGTACCGTCCTTATATATAGTATGATTCTGGTAACCTGGTATCTCAGATTGTATCTTATCTACGAAATGCTGATGATAGACAACCTGGGCCATTGCTGTTGCAACACAGCCTGTAACACACTGAAATGTACCACCCGTATTAGAATAGTAACCAGTCATCGTCTTCAGATTGTATGGTTCTCTCTGATTCCATTTTACAGTCATAAATGGAGAAACTGCAGAATGTGTCGCCCTTCTAGGTGCTGCCTGAGCTTTACCCTGCTGAATCATACTTATCTGTGCAGAATAGTAATTAAGCAAAGCCTCCATTGCTGGGGGAATATTGTTCAAATCAAAAGAGCCGGAAGTTGAATATCCTAAGACCTCCTCAGTAGCATCTTCTCCGCTTATGATGACAAAGCCTTGGTTTTGACCTGCATTGAAAACATAATAGTAGTCGGGGGTACTTTTGCCTCTTGCACGGGCACGAGACATCTGTGTTTCTGCAGCTTTCAGAGAACGAGAGATACCTTTCTGGTTAAGGAACTGCTGAGCCTTTGCAAAAGCCTGTTCACGCGTAATCTGGTCTGCCCATGAAGTCGTAACAAGGGAAAAGATTGATGTCAGAATTAGTAAAAGTCGTTTCATAAGCTTCACTTTTGATTAATATTCAGCGACAAAGATACGTAAAAATGCTGATACCACCAAATAATTATCAAAAAAATAACAAAAAGGACTTATCTTCACGACAAGTCCTTCTCTCAACTTAACTAAACAAATACTTATATGATTCATCTTACCTATTATCCCTATTGTGCCTTCGTGCAACTGCCACACTTCCCGTTACAAGAAGCCTTACGCTCACAATATCGTCCACAACAATTCATTTTTATCTTATCATTAATGGTTATAATTTCTGGGTGCAAAGGTACGGTGATTTCATGAACTGTGCAATACCCAAAAGTAGGGCATTTCATATTGATACACCCAATTACGATTTCAGAAGACGATTAATCAAAAGTAGGTATTCCTGAAATCGAGTCAGCTATTTTCCTTAAACTCATTACTGCCCAAACACTCATGGCTGAAGCGATAATGGTGAGAGCCAACAACTGCTATCCTTCGTCAACAAACATGCCACGCGCGAACACCATTGGAATACAGACTCTCTATTTGAATAACATCAGAGTTCGGAACATGAATTAACTTTTGTTAATTACCAACACAAAGATATCTGTTTCTCACTTATATTCGCTATCTTTGCAAAATGTAACTAATTCAAGTATATTCATAATTACAAAATATGATTAGAAAAGCAAACAAGGAGGACATTCTGCGCATTATTGCGTTATTACATCAGGTGAACATGGTGCATCATGTGCTGCGCCCAGATCTTTTCAAGCCACACACAACCAAATACAACGAACAGGAACTTGAATCCATGCTCGACGACAGCAGCAAACCGATATTCGTGTATGACGACGGTGGAGTATGGGGCTATGCGTTCTGCCAGGTTTCTGAAGTCAAAGACCACTTGTTGTTGGAAGACATCAAGACGCTATATATTGATGACATATGCGTTGACGAGAAAGCCCGCGGCAAACATGTTGGTAAGGCACTATACGAGCATGTCCGCGAATATGCCAAGTCTATCGGCTGCAACAATATCACCCTGAATGTGTGGGAGGGCAATGACCCTGCTTTACAGTTCTATAAGAACATGGGGATGAAGGTACAGAAAACAACAATGGAAATCAAGTTGACGACATGAAATCGAGATTAATATTGATCATAGCCGCGCTGCTGACTGCCTCTTGCTGTATAAATGCTCAGGGACTACCGACAGACGGCAAACTAACCATACGCCCAATGCTACAGCAACTTGGAGAAGAGCTATTGCAGGGCAAGACAGGCAGTATCGTGGCCATCAATCCTGCAAATGGCGAGATTATCTGCCTGGCCACAAACACTCCCAATGGCAGCGATGTGCGTCAGGCCATAGGAAAGCCTCAGGCTCCAGGTTCCACATTCAAGACTGCCCAGGCACTTACGATGCTTTCAGAAGGAGTCATCTCGACTCAAACCACCGTTGAATGTGTCGATGGCATCACCGACGGTAATATCAAAGTTGGATGTCACAAGCATCGTTCGCCTCTGGCTCTGAAGGATGCTTTGGCGCAGTCGTGCAACACATGGTTCCTGATGACATTTGCCTCGATGATCAACGACGACTTTATGTATGAGACAAAGGAAGAGGCCATCACCACCTGGCGCAGCTACATGCAGAGCATGGGGCTGGGAGGACCGATGCATATCGACATCGAAGGAGAACAAGGCGGACTGCTGGCTGGTGCCGACTACCTGAACCGAAGATATAAAAACAACTGGGACGGGAAGACCATCTGGTGGGCAGGAATGGGTCAGGGCGATGTCACCTGTACCCCACTCCAACTGTGCAACCTTGCCGCAACCATCGCCAACCGAGGCTGGTACTTTGTGCCGCACATCCATCAAGACACCAAGAACGAACGATACCTGAAAAAACGTCATACCAAGGTTAAGCCCGAAGCTTACGCCCCAGTTATAGAGGGCATGCGACTGGCTGTGGAGAATGGTACGGCTACCAGCATCAAAACCACCTACCCCATCTGTGGCAAGACTGGCACCATAGAGAATCCTGGCGAAGACCACTCTGCCTTCATCGCCTTTGCCCCGATGGATAATCCAAAGATAGCCATCAGCGTATACGTAGAGCACGGCGGATTCGGTGCCGACCTTGCTGCTCCGATGGCAGGTCTTATCATAGAGCAATACCTTAAAGGCAAGCTCTCAGACGCATCGAAAGCCAAGGCCAAACGGATATCCAAGAGGAAAATCATCTACGGGTAGCATCCCTGTGGTTGCAGCCCTGATGATGAAGGGGCTCTCGCCAGGAGCGGCACTGGTGATGCTGATGGCGAGGCCTGCGGTCAATCTGGCTTCCATCCATTAGACCCCGACGTTACAGTTTACAGGTTCGAGGGAAACTACACCTT
>Ga0310691_10007746_pt1 | contig 11138 bp, 10 predicted proteins | sample 176DNAGHGlowgp2_FD_203887 | JGI IMG/M metagenome (GOLD analysis project Ga0310691, IMG submission 203887) | Sheep rumen microbial communities from Palmerston North, Manawatu-Wanganui, New Zealand - 1766 DNA GHGlow gp2 (v2) (version 2) | ecosystem: Host-associated > Mammals > Digestive system >... | reverse complement strand
CCCCGTACCTGAGATTTCATACGAGGATGCCATGGCTGCACGTCCTGACGTGCTGATGTCAACAGGTCGTTCAGACTATCCTAACCAGATCAACAACGTTATCGGTTTCCCTTACATCTTCCGCGGCGCACTCGACGTAAACGCCAAGGCTATCAACGAGGAGATGAAGATTGCTGCCGTTCACGCCATTGCCGACCTGGCAAAGCAGCCAGTGCCTGAGGTAGTAAACAAGGTATATAACGTAAACAACCTGTCATTCGGTCCTGACTACTTCATACCAAAACCAGTTGACCCACGCCTCATCACTGAGGTGAGTGCTGCCGTAGCAAAGGCTGCCATGGACTCTGGCGTGGCTCGTAAGCAGATTACCGACTGGGAGGCTTACAAGCGTGACCTGCGCCTGCGTATGGGACAGGAGACAAGCGTTACACAGAACCTCTACGAGACTGCACGTAAGCACCCACAGCGCGTAGTATTCGCCGAGGGATTGCACCCAACAATGATCAAGGCTGCCGTTCAGGCTAAGGAGGAAGGTCTCTGCACACCAATACTGCTCGGTAACACTGAGATGATTCAGAAGAAGGCTGCTGAGCTTGACCTGAACCTTGACGGTGTGGAGATCGTGAACCTGCGTCACGACAACGAGTGTGAGCGTCGTGAGCGCTTTGCACACGTGCTGGCTGACAAGCGTAAGCGTGAGGGCTATAACTTTGAAGAGGCTAACGACAAGATGTTCGACCGTAACTACTTCGGTATGATGATGGTTGAGACAGGCGAGGCTGACGCCCTCATCACCGGCGTATATACCAAGTTTGCCACAACACTGCAGGCTGCAAAGGAAATCGTGGGCATACGTGCACCATACAACCACTTTGCAACAATGCACATCCTGAACTCAAAGCGTGGCACATACTACATTGCCGACACTCTCGTAAACCGTCACCCAGACAAGGAGACCATAAAGGACGTGGCACGCCTTACTGCTGATGCCATCCGTTTCTTCAACGATGAGCCTCGCATTGCCATGATTTCATACACCAACTTCGGTACTGACAGCGTTGGCAGTCCTAAGATGGTAAGCAATGCCGTTCGTGAACTGCAGGAGGAATATCCTGACCTGAAGATTGACGGTGAGATGAGCGTTGACCTGGCTCTTGACCACGAGCGCCGCGATGAGAAGTATCCATTCCTGCGTCTGCACAATGAGGTGGTAAACTCTATGGTGTTCCCTAACCTCTCTTCTGCAAGCTCTGCATACAAGCTCATCAAGCAGTTCTCACCTGAGACTGAGGTTATCGGTCCTATCCAGATGGGTCTTAACAAGCCTATACACTTCACTGACTTCGACGCAAGCGTACGCGACATCGTAAACATCACTGCAGTGGCTGTCATCGATGCATACGTTGAGAAACTGAAGAAGTAAAGTAATACTTTATTATAATAATGTGAAGGCATCTGACTCTTGGGAGTTTGATGCCTTCATTTTTTATTTAACGTGAGTTCGAACTCACGTTATCTTACGAACCACATCATTCCACACCTATGCGTATGCATATACTGAGCAAAGAAAATTATTACGCAAACCAGCCACATTTTTTCAAAGAATAATTTTGCGTTTTGAAGTTTTTTTACTAACTTTGCATATCGTAAAAAGGAAGGTTGGCAGAGTGACCGAATGCGCTGGACTCGAAATCCGGTATACGCTTTATCGCGTATCGGGGGTTTGAATCCCTCACCTTCCGCAAAAAAGAAAGCAGCCGAAAGGTTGCTTTTTTTGCGTGAGGGATGATTTATAAACACAAACAAAAAAAAGCGGAACATAAAATCCGACATTCCGGATTTCATGTTCCGCTTTATATATACCTTATTTATAATATTATCCCTTAGCAGCTGCTACGCCTGGCAGTTCCTTACCCTCGATAGCCTCGAGCAAAGCACCACCACCAGTAGAGATGTAAGATACCTTGTCAGCAAGACCGAACTTGTTTACACAAGCTACAGAGTCACCACCACCGATAAGTGAGAATGCGCCCTCTGCTGTTGCCTCAGCGATAGCCTCGCCGATAGCACGTGAACCTGCGCAGAAGTTGTCGAACTCGAATACGCCTGCAGGACCGTTCCAAAGGATTGTCTTACAACCCTTGATGGCAGCAGCAAACTTCTTCTGAGCCTCAGGACCTGCGTCAAGACCCTCGAGGTCTGCAGGGATTGCGTTTGCAGGACAAACAGTCTGAGGAGCATCGTTGCTGAACTCAGGAGCACAGATAGCGTCAGGAGCCATAACGAGCTCTACGCCGTTCTTCTTAGCGAGTTCCTCTACGCCGAGAGCTACGTCCAGCTTGTCGAGCTCACAGATAGACTTACCTACCTCGCCGCCGTGTGCCTTAGCGAATGTATATGTCATACCACCACAGAGGATGAGCTTGTCAACCTTACCGAGGAGGTTCTCGATGATACCGATCTTAGAAGAAACCTTAGAACCGCCCATGATTGCGATGAATGGACGCTTGATGTTAGAGAGGACGTTGTCAACAGCCTGAACCTCTTTCTCCATCAGGAGACCGAGCATCTTGTTGTCTGCGTCGAAATAGTCAGCGATGACAGCGGTAGAAGCATGCTTACGGTGAGCTGTACCGAAGGCATCCATTACCCAGCAGTCAGCATATGAAGCGAGCTTCTTAGCGAACTCCTTCTGGCTTGCCTTCATAGCCTTCTTAGCCTCTTCGTATGCAGGATCTTCCTTATCTATACCAACTGGCTTACCCTCCTCTTCTGGATAGAAACGGAGGTTCTCGAGCAGCAGCACCTCGCCTGGCTTCAGTGCAGCAGCCTCAGCGTCAGCCTTCTGGCAGTCGTTTACAAACTTAACAGGTGTGCCCAGTGCGGCAGACACTGCATCAACAATCTGACTAAGTGAGAGCTCTGGCTTTACCTTGCCCTTTGGCTTGCCCATGTGAGACATGATGATGAGAGAACCACCCTTCTCAAGAATGAGTTTAAGGGTTGGCAGAGCACCCTTGATACGGGTGTCGTCAGTAATCTTACCGTCCTGAAGAGGTACATTGAAGTCAACGCGTACGATGGCTTTCTTGCCTGCGAAATTGTAATCGTTAATTTTCATCTTGTTTTTATATTTAGAATTATCTTATTCGAAAACTCATGCAAAGTTAATAAAAAAAGTTGAGAGTTGATAGTTGAGCAGTAAAAGTTTACAATGAAACAGACAAAAATCTTACATTATGTAAACTCAAGTTTGCATTTTTCTGCTTTTTTGTTTCTCATATCGCATTTTTTTTATAATTTTGCAATCAAGTATGATAAACTATGATTTAAGCAAAATTACAACCATCATCTTTGATGTTGACGGTGTACTGTCGGCAAGTACCATTGGCATGAGTCCTGAGGGCGAGCCTATGCGCACGGTAAACATCAAGGACGGCTATGCCATACAGCTGGCCATAAAGATGGGACTGCGCCTGTGCATAATAACCGGGGGCAAGGATAATGCGTTGCCGCTACGCTATGGCAAATTAGGTATGAAAGACATCTTCATGGCTTGCGGAGTAAAGATCGACGTGTATCGCAAATATCTCGCAGACAACGGTTTGACTAATGAAGAGGTAATATACATAGGCGACGACATACCTGACTATGAAATAATGAAGGTGGTAGGATGCCCTTGCTGTCCGAAGGATGCCTGCACCGACATCAAGGAAATCAGCACATACGTCAGCCCATACAATGGGGGAATGGGATGCGCCAGGGATGTGTTGGAACAGGTGATGCGTGCCAAAGGCTTATGGCTTAGTCACGCAAAGGCGTTCGGATGGTGAATGCATGACATGGCTATGAATTACGAGCCACGCTTATGGTATCGCCATTACGTATAAGTCGGCGTGCATCGCGCAACTGTTCCTGCAATATTTCATCGGCTATACCATACACCTTGGGCTTTATTGAGCGTGAATACCTATTAAAATAAGGATTGGTACTGACATACCACTTACACTCTGCCACTCCTACGGCCTTCGGGATTCTGTCCCAGAAGTCAAAGAGCCGCGTAGAAGCGGCAATAGTTATGCCTACCCTACCGTCATTAAACCTGACGACACAGATAAGATGCTGACGCTTCTGAGTGTCACCGTCCTTCTCTGCTTCAGTACGTCTATGGCTTATGGTGATGTGGCGACCAAAGCGCTTGTTTATGTCGTTCATCATAGTACGGAACAATCTGCCATGGGAAGAAGTGTCCTGCAACTGGTTTGACAAAATGTAGTAATGTATCATCTCATGGAGTATGGTATCCTCCACGATGTTCTCGGGCATGTCTATCAACGTACTGATACGAAATTCAAAATTCTGATAGTGCCATGTACCATTGAGTTTACGGCGACGCGTATATGCCACCTGTCCCAGAAAAGTCCTTGCCCTACTCAGACGTATAGGCAGAGGTTGAAGCTGACCGCCAAAGCATAGTACATTGTATTCATTGAATTTCTTCTCTATATATTCTTTCGTTGCCCTCATATTGCCAGACTGTTTTTACACATTTGAAATGCAAAGTTAACAAAAATATGCAAGAATAGAGCTTATAATGAAAAAAAATTAGTAACTTTGCAAGATAAAAAAAAAATACAGACAGAAGAAAACATGGAATACCTACATGAACACAGAGACAAGGTACGCGACTATGAATGCGACCTTCAGGGTATCGTAAACAATGCAAACTACCAGCACTACGTAGAACATGCAAGACACGAGTTTTTGCTTTCGCGCAACATCAGCTTTGCCGACCTGCACGACCAAGGCATCGACTGCGTCGTGTCGGGCATAGAGATGCGCTTCAAAGTGCCACTACGCAGTCGCGATGAATACATAGTACGCACTAATGTAAAGAAGGAGGGCATACGCTATATCTTCCTGCAGGATATCTACCGCGCCAGCGATGACAAACTATGCCTTAAGGCTAAAGTGGAAGCTGTCTGCATAGTAAACGGCAAGCTCGGCGACAGCAACCTGCTAATGGAAGCGATAATGAATGCATAATTCATAATGCATAATTCATCATGCGTAATTCGTAATGCATAATTCATAACCCATAACTCATAACTCATAACTCATAACTTGCGCAGCACCATGCAAGAACTGAAAAATCTATATACAGAATGGAAAGGTTGCGAACCTGTACAGATGGAACGTCTGCCTGGGGCTGGAAGCAACCGCGAATATTACAGGATATCCGATGCTGACGGTAACACAGTGATAGGATGCAAGGGAACATCCAAGGAGGAAAACCATGCATTCATACAACTTGCCAAGCATTTCACCAAGCGTCAGTTGCCCGTACCGAAGATCCTCGCCAAGAGCAGCGACGAAATGCGATACCTACAGGAAGATCTCGGCAACATTTCGCTGTTTGATGCCATCAAAGGAGGTCGCGATGCCGGAGGCAGATACACCGTGAAGGAGCGTGAGCTGCTGAAACGTACCATCAGGCAGTTGCCTAACGTACAGATACGTGGTGCCCGCGGACTGGATTTCTCCGTATGCTATCCACAACCGGAGTTTAATCAGGAGGGGGTACTCTTTGACCTCAACTACTTCAAATACTGTTTTCTGAAAGCCACCGGGCTCGACTTCCACGAACTAAAACTGGAAGCAAGCTTCCGTATGATGGCAAAAGACCTGACTAACAACGACAAACCTGTCACAGAGGCTTTCCTGTATCGTGACTTCCAAGCTCGCAACGTAATGCTCGACAAGGACGGTAATCCTTATTTTATAGACTTCCAAGGAGGCAGGAAAGGTCCATACCACTATGACGTAGCATCGTTCTTGTGGCAGGCATCGGCACGATACAGTGACAGCCTACGCGAAGAGCTCATCAAGGAGTATTATGATGCCTTACAGCAATATACCGAGGTACCTTCATATAAGGAATTCAACGACCGTCTGCAACTCTTCGTATTGTTCCGCACCCTGCAGGTGCTTGGTGCCTATGGCTTCCGCGGATATTTCGAGCGCAAGGCTCACTTCATACAAAGCATCCCACCTGCCATACAGAACTTGCGCCAACTGATGGACCGCAACGATTTCCCTTACCCTTACCTGATGGACATACTGAGGCAACTTACCGAACTGCCGCAGTTTGCAGTGCAGCCTGAAAAGCCTGCAGAGCGTAAGGATGGCTATAAGACCACGGACAATAATCCCTATGATGCGAAGCCAAGCGATGGCAAGGCTACATTCTCTAAATACGACGGCAAAGGTCCGCTGGTGGTGAAGGTATTCTCATTCTCATACCACAAAGGCATACCGGAGGATGAGAGCGGCAACGGTGGAGGATACGTATTTGACTGCCGAAGCACACACAATCCCGGACGCTATGAGCCTTACAAGAAACTTACCGGACTTGACGAGCCTGTAATACGCTTCCTTGAAGATGACGGTGAGATACTTACGTTCCTTGAGTCTGTGTACAAACTCGCCGACACTCACGTGGCACGCTACATACAACGTGGGTTCACCTCACTGATGTTCTCTTTCGGATGTACTGGTGGACAGCATCGCAGTGTATATAGCGCACAGCATCTGGCGGAGCATATACATGAGAAGTTCGGTGTAGAGGTAAGGCTTGAGCATAGAGAACAACATATCACACAAGTTTTCAAAAAGAAATAAGGAAAGTTGAAAATCATACGATTTCTAAAGAACTGGACTCTTCCTGTCTCCATGACGTCGGGTGTCCTGGCATATTTCATAGGTAGTAGCCTGCCGTTGTCGGCAGAGTCAAAGGGTAGCATACTGCGTTTCATTGAGATGCTGCAACCTACCCTACTCTTCATTATGCTGTTCGTAGCATTCTGCAAGGTAAAGCCCTCTGCACTGAAGCCACGCCGTTGGCATCTGTGGCTCATACTTACACAGACAGGTTTGTTTGCCGCCTGCGCCGCACTACTATGGCTATACCCAGACACTGACGCAAGGCTCGTACTTGAGGGATTCATGCTCGCAATCATCTGCCCTACAGCCACAGCCTGCGCCGTGGTGACGCAGAAACTGGGAGGCGACTCTGCCACCACTACTGCATACACCATCCTCATTAACCTTGTCGTGGCTGTCATGGCACCTTTATTGCTACCATTCGCACATCCACAGGCTGGCGTAACATTCGTACCTGCCTTCATAACCATCATAAAGAAGGTGTTCCCTTTGCTTATACTGCCATTGCTGCTGGCATGGTTGGTCAGATACTGCCTGCCACGACTGCACAAAGCCATACTCGCTACCAAAGACCTGGCATTCTATATGTGGGCAGTGGCACTGGCGCTGGCACTTGCCATAACCGTCAGGGCACTTGTTCACAGCAATGAATCACTATGGCACGTGGCAGCCATAGCCGGCGCCACACTGATAGCCTGCCTGTTCCAGTTCGCCTTTGGCAAATGGATTGGTGGCAAATATGGGTTTCGCATGGAGGGAGGCCAGGCTATGGGACAGAAGAACACCATCTTTATAATATGGTTAGGATATACCTTCTTGTCTCCTATCACGGCTACAGCCGGCGGATTCTATTCTGTATGGCACAATATCGTTAATTCATGGCAACTGTATAAAAAAAGAAAGGCTTGAAACCCATCATATATATTAATCCAGCAGTTTCAGTCCTTCAATTTTTAGTTTTTTCAATTCTTAAATGCGTTACTTCATTCACCTATCATATGACGGAACCCGCTACCACGGATGGCAAATACAGCCAAACGGCATAAGCGTGGAGGGCGAGATAGAACGCTGTCTGTCCACACTGCTGCGCACTCCCATCGACATTGTCGGCGCAGGGCGTACCGATGCCGGTGTTCATGCGCGCCATATGGTGGCACATTTCGAATTGGTCTGCAATTCACAATCCATTATAAAGGGGTTGGTTTCCGCTTCTGAAAACGAGTCATGCACCTTGAACTGCGAACAGCTGACCTACAAACTCAACCGAATGCTGCCGCCTGATATCTGCATACACAAGACAGAGCCCGTGGCTGACGATATGCACGCACGCTTCTCTGCTACCGCACGCACCTATCATTATTATGTGAGTACACAGCGCAATCCATTTAACCGTCAATATACTTGGGTTACACACTTCAATCTTGACTTCCCACTGATGAATGAGGCGGCAGCCATACTGATGGAGTACAGTGACTTTGCCTGCTTCTGCAAGAGTCACACGGATGTCAAGACCACACTGTGCGACATGATGGAGGCACGATGGATACAGACATCCGATACAGAATGGTATTTCCGCATCAAGGCTAACCGTTTTCTGCGCAACATGGTGCGAGCCGTAGTTGGAACACTCGTAGAAGTGGGACGCCACCGCATGACATTGCAAGACTTCCGTGCTGTCATCGAGGGCAAGAAGCGCACACAGGCTGGCGAGTCGATGCCTGCCAATGCACTCTTCCTTGAGCGAATAGATTATTAACTAAACAATACTATAACTATGATGAAAGACGAACTACTCTCTTATGTCAGAAGCATTGCAGCCTTCATACTATTGATGGCTATCGTCACACCGACCAGCGCAGGGACACGCAGGGACAGCATACTTGCACAGGCAAGGTTGGCAAACAAATACTTCATGGAGTCAACTCCCGACCCTACCGCTAACAGTGTAACTGACAAGGTACGTCCAAGCCACATCTGGACTCGCGGAGTATATTACGAAGGACTGATGGCACTCTATGACATTGACCCGCAAGAACAATACATAGACTATACCGACGAATGGGCTGTATTCCATGAGTGGGCACCACGAAGCAGCGTATGGAAGGTACATGCTGATGACCAATGCTGCACACAGACCTACATGACACGCTATTTCCAAGTTGGCGGCAAGGAGAAATATGAGAAAGCAAAGCAGGACTTTGACAATCAGATCGGTGGCAGTGACCGCACACGCCATAACCGCGACTGGACATGGATTGACGCCATACAGATGGCCATGCCTGCACTTGCTATGATGACCAACATAACGGAGGATCGCAAGTACATCGACTTTGCCATACACTCATATCTATGGACACGCGACACATGCGACTCCAAACCTCTCTTTATAAAGAATGAGGGACTATGGTGGCGCGATGCAAAACTTTATGGCGTAAAGGAAAACGACGGCAAGAACAGCTACTGGAGCCGTGGCAACGGATGGGTATATGTGGCACTGCAGCGAGTGATGGACCAAATGAGCGAGGATGACGAATACTATCCTTTGCTGAAAAAAGATTTCCTGTCAATGAGTAAGGCTTTGCTTTCTATACAACGCAATGACGGCTTCTGGAATGCCAGCCTTATCTCTGGAGAATATAACGGACCGGAACTTACGGGCACAGCACTTTTCCTAAGCGGACTGGCATGGGGAATACGCAAGGGTTACCTTACCGACGACGCTTACCGCAAGGCTGCCGACATAGCCTGGGACGCTTGCAGCTCATGTGTTCACGACAACGGATTCCTTGGCTATGTGCAGGGTACCTCCGACAGACCATCAAAAGGATGGCCTTTCACATACGACGCCGTACCTAATTTTGAGGATTACGGCACAGGCTGTTTCCTGCTCGGTGCAACCGAATACTACAAGCTGTTGACAGCATCACAGACTGACGGCATAGACGGAGTAAGGGAATCAATGAATGAAAATGCCACAGACCTCGCCACATACGACCTCATGGGCAGGCGCATTATCAATCCTGTTGACGGCAGACTGTATATCAGGAACGGCAAGAAGTTCATACAAAGATAACGCCCAGAGGAACTCCACCCTACTCTTTTCTAAACTCAAATACACACATCTATATAAGGAATACGCAGGTAGCAATGTTTCGTTTGCCACCTGCGTATTCCTTTTTCACATTTATGCACACCTATTAATATATCTATTTTATAAATTAATGCAAAAATTATAAAAACGAATAAAAAAACGAAACGCCCACTTCTCACGAAGTAAGCGTTCCAATCTCAATAGGTATTAGCTTTTTTTTAAGGTAAAAAGATTGTATTCAGGATAACACTTGCAAAGTTAAAGCAATTTTTTTGTATTTGCAAATTTTCACGACTTTTTTTTATGCGGAAAAATGTGGTTTAACATATTTTTACATTGTGTAGGCACACAGTTTTTTTACTTTTCTTTACTCTTGCCCAAAAAGTGTTTTATTAGGAAAAAGCAAACGACTAAAATCACTATAATGATTATAGCATATTTTATATACTCGCTATATTCCTCTATCTTCGTGTTTAGTTCTGCCTTCGTAACGAAGGTATGCAGGTACCATCCCAGTCCGGCAAGTATGCAGTTCCATACGCCAGCGCCGAGAGTGGTGAAGAGCAGGAAACGCCAGTAATTCATCTTTGCCAGTCCGGCAGGAATGGATATAAGATGGCGTATGCCAGGTATCAACCTGCCTGTGATCGTAGCCACGGCACCATTGTCGTCAAAATACTTCTCTGCCTGCTCTACCTTCTTTTGGTTAAGCAGACAAGCCTTGCCCCACTTACTATTAGCAAACTTATATATCAGCGGGCGTCCGAGGTAATAGCCGGCAACATAGTTGATGGTAGCACCGCAATCGGCTCCTATCGTTGCAAAGAATATCACCAGCCATACATTCAGCGCTCCCTCCGCAGCATTGAATGCAGCAGGTGCCACTACGAGCTCAGAAGGCACAGGAATAACGGTGCTTTCGAGCAACATTAAGATATACACCCAACCGTAGTTGAGGTTATCCAAAGCATAATTAAACAACTCTGTCATAAGAAATACTTGTTTTTTTGGTTATCCTTTAAATTGGTTATGTTTATCTATTACAGGCTTCGTTTGCCTTTTTGTGCGGAGGCGTAGGAAAATGCCATATCCCATCCATTCGTTTAACGCCATGACTCATCACAGTTGGAATCTGTCTATGCGCTCCTTGTATTTTGTGTATTCGTCGTCCTTACCGAGGTCCTTACAGCACTCCATCAGCGCTTCCAGCAGCATCATAGGGCAATCATCCTCCTTGTCGTTCACGACATACGAAATCTCTATGCTCCTAAGCAGCTTGTATGCCTGCTCCACATAGGTCAGCTCACGCAGCATCATGCTGACC
>Ga0310691_10007744_pt1 | contig 11141 bp, 8 predicted proteins | sample 176DNAGHGlowgp2_FD_203887 | JGI IMG/M metagenome (GOLD analysis project Ga0310691, IMG submission 203887) | Sheep rumen microbial communities from Palmerston North, Manawatu-Wanganui, New Zealand - 1766 DNA GHGlow gp2 (v2) (version 2) | ecosystem: Host-associated > Mammals > Digestive system >... | reverse complement strand
GGTCGTAAAGGTTGTGGAATGGCCGGATACTCCCGACCGTAACCCCGTCGGAAAAGTGATAGACATTCTCGGCGCAGCCGGTGAGAACAACACTGAGATGCATGCGATACTGGCTGAATACGGACTTCCGTACAGCTATCCCGAGAACGTTGAAAAGGCCGCCGATGAAATATCCTCGGAAATAACCGATGCAGCCTTGGCCGGCCGTGAGGATTTCCGTGATGTTACAACCTTTACAATTGACCCTCACGATGCAAAGGACTTTGACGATGCCATCTCCATCCGCCCAATAAAAAAAGGACTTTGGGAGGTGGGAGTCCATATCGCCGATGTGAGCTATTATGTGCAGGAGGGCAGTATCATTGACAAAGAGGCTTTCAAACGCGCCACATCAATCTATCTGGTGGACCGAACCATCCCGATGCTTCCCGAAAAACTGTGCAATAACCTTTGCTCACTACGTCAGGATGAGGAAAAGCTTACCTATTCCGTTATACTGGAAATGACTGATGCGGCTGTAGTAAAACGTTCAAGGATAGCACGTACCGTGATACGCAGCAACCGCCGTTTTGCATATGAGGAGGTGCAGGCCATCATTGAACGGGAGCAGAAAGGCGGCAAGGAGCCACTTCCCGGCGATGAACTCAAGAATGAGATCATGACTTTGGACAGTCTGGCCAAGATACTGCGACAGAAACGGTTTGCCGACGGCGCACTAAGTTTCGACAGAGTGGAGGTGCGCTTTGACATAGATGAAAAAGGTCACCCTGTCAGTGTATACTTCAAGGAGTCTAAGGATGCCAATCAACTGGTCGAGGAGTTTATGCTGCTGGCCAACCGTACCGTGGCAGAATTCGTCGGTAACGTCAAGGGCGGAAACCCCAAGACATTCGTCTACCGCGTACATGACGAGCCGGATCCGGAACGTATGGAAAACCTTCAGAACTTTGTTGCCAAATTCGGTTACAAGCTCAAGTCCAACGGCGATCCCGTTGAGATGGCCAAGTCAATGAACAGGATGCTGGCCGAGGTCAAGGGCAAGAAGGAGCAGGAACTGATTGAAACCATATCCATCCGTTCCATGCAGAAGGCCTGCTATACCACAGAAAATATAGGACACTACGGTCTGGCTTTCAAGTACTACACACACTTTACATCGCCGATACGCCGTTACCCTGACCTGATGGTGCACCGTCTGCTTACACGCTACATTTCGGGCGGACGCAGCGTGAACCAGGCCAAATATGAGGAGTACTGCGAACACTGCTCAGGACGCGAGCAACTGGCCGAACAGGCTGAACGCGCCAGCATCAAGTACAAGCAGGTTGAATATATGGCTGACCGCATGGGACAGGTATTCGATGCCGTGATCAGCGGCGTTACAGAGTGGGGAATCTATGCTGAGATTATAGAGAACAAATGTGAGGGAATGATAGGAATACGTTCTCTGGGCGGCGATTATTTTGAGTTTGATGAAAAGAACTACTGCATCATAGGCCAGCGTACCCGCAAGCGCTACCGTCTGGGAGATCATGTCAAGATAAAGGTGGTGCGCTGCAACCTGGAAAAGAAACAGATGGACTATGAGCTGGTCTCGACTGAATTTTCGGAGCAGTGAGAGTAGAATCAAGCTCGCTTGAATTCTACCGAGTCGCGACAAAAATCATGGCACGAAGTGACATAAGAGTTAAAATGAAAAAGAAGACATTTATATGTTTGTTATTGCTGATTTTATCAGCTTCCATAAATGCACAGGAACGGACGCTGAGGGTGAATTATACTTTTTCCGGTAACAGTAAGGAGAGCCGGATTTATCTGGACGACCTGAATGTCATTGACGGTTGGGCAGGCAGGCGTGTCAACCTTAAGGATCTGTATCTTGAGGGAAACGGACAGATAATGATGACCGATGCCCGGACCGGTGACACACTCTACCGGAACTCATTTTCCACCCTGTTCCAGGAGTGGCAGAACACTGAGGAGGCAACTCAGGTGGACCGTAGTTTTGAAAATGTATTCCTGCTGCCAATGCCTGCCGATAAAGCGGTTGTCGAGGTCAATCTGACAGACAATTACAACAAGGTTAACGCCTCACTCAGACATACCGTTGACCCGGAAGACATACTAATACGTCATATTGGCCAGAATCCGCCCAAATGGAAATATCTGCACCAAGGGGGCAGCCCTGAGAAATGTATTGATGTGGTTATAGTTCCGGAGGGTTATACCGCCGATGAAATGGAGGTATTTTACAAGGACGCCGGTATAGCGGCAAACAGTCTGCTGTCACATGAGCCGTTCAGGACAATGCAGGACCGGTTCAACATCATTGCGGTTGAGCTTGAATCCCGGGACGGAACTGTGAGTGTTCCGTTGCAGGGACTCTGGACCCAGACAGCGCTGAGTTCACAATTCAGCACTTTCTACTCCGACCGTTACCTGACCACGCAGCGTTTAAGGCAACTTCATGATAAACTGGCTGGGGTTCCATATGAGCACATAATAATCCTGGCCAATACCGATGTCTACGGCGGAGGCGGTATATTCAACTCCTACACTCTGACCACTGCCCACCATGCGCAGTTTGCCCCTGTCGTGGTTCATGAGTTCGGTCACAGCTTCGGTGGATTGGCAGATGAATACTTCTATGACGACCAGTATGAGCAGTACTACAACGCTCAGACTGAGCCTTGGGAGCCTAACCTGACAACACTGGTTGATTTCGGCAGCAAGTGGAAGGACATGATTCCGGCCGATGTCAACCAGCCTACTCCCGTACCGGTCAATGACCCGCGCGACAGGATGGATGAGAAACAGCGCGAAGCCGTGTCCAAGCTACCGCCCGTTGGCCTATATGAGGGTGGCGGATATATGTCCAAGGGAGTGTGGCGCGGATCGTTTGACTGCCGCATGCACACCAACACCTATCCGGAGTTCTGCCCTGTGTGCCGACGTTCAATAGAACGGATTATTCGGTTCTACACCGAACCGCTTGTTCCCTTTGTAAAAAAATAATACTTTTGCATATTCCGGAATCAACGCTATGATAATAAGAAGCAAAGCGCCATTGCGTTTAGGTTTTGCGGGCGGCGGAAGCGACGTATCGCCTTACAGTGACCTGTACGGCGGACTGATACTGAATGCCACCATAAATCTGTACGCATACTGCACCATCGAGGAGACCGATGACGATACGGTTACACTGACTGCTACTGACCTGGGCCAGAGCAAATCCTATACCCTATCAGACTCTCTGCCTATTGACGGAGTGCTGGACCTGCACAAGGGAGTGTTCAACCGTGTGGTAAAGGATTTCGGAATCAGGCCAAAGGCTTGCCGCATTACAACCTACTCGGATGCTCCTGCTGGTAGCGGACTTGGTTCATCGTCCACTATGGTAGTGTGCATACTCAAGGCTTTTGTGGAGTGGTTCAACCTGCCTATGGGTGATTATGAGATTGCCCGTCTGGCTTATCAGATTGAGCGCGTGGACCTGTCCCTGAGCGGAGGCAAGCAGGATCAGTACGCCGCAGCTTTCGGCGGATTCAACTACATGGAGTTCCTCACGGACGGCAACGTTATAGTAAACCCGCTGCGTGTCAAGCGTTGGATAGTGGATGAGCTGGAATCATCGATAGTACTCTATTATACAGGGGCATCGCGTTCATCGGCCGCAATCATTGAGGAACAGCAGAAAAACACCAGCAAAGGCAATACTCAGGCTGTCGGGGCAATGCACCGAATACGACAGAGTGCAATTGATATGAAGAGAGCCCTGTTGGAGGGCAATATGAAAGAGTTTGCCCATATTCTGGGACAGGCCTGGGAGGATAAGAAAAAGATGGCCACTGCAATAAGCAACCCCATGATCCAGGAGGCTTTTGATGTGGCCACTGCCGCTGGAGCCATAGCCGGAAAGGTTAGCGGTGCCGGTGGCGGCGGATTCATAATATTCATGACTGACCCTGCCAAACGCAGGTTGGTTATCAATGCGCTGAATGATATGCCCGGCAGGGTTGTGGGCTTCCAGTTCAGTGAAGGAGGAACACATGGTTGGAAAATTTACGATTAAAGTGATATGCGAAGCATTAAGGAGGAAATATCCCAATCCATTGCGACCAAACAGGCCATTCTGGAGAGTCCGCAACTGATAGCTCAGATAGAGGAAGCCGCCCGGATCATGACCGATGCCTATCGCAACGGACACAGTGCTCTGCTGGCAGGAAACGGGGGTTCGGCTGCCGATGCACAGCACCTGGCAGGTGAACTGGTGAATCAGTTCTATTTTGCACGTCCCGGCATTCCGGCACATTCTCTGAGTACAGATACATCGGTAATGACCGCCATCGGCAACGACATAGGATATAAGTATCTCTTCTCACGTCAGATTGAGGCACAAGGTACAAAAGGTGACGTTTTCATCGGCATTTCAACGTCAGGTAATTCGGAGAACATCATTGAGGCCCTTAAGGCCTGCCGTGCCAAAGGCATCACCTCAATCGGTCTCACCGGCAGCAAGCCCTGCCTGATGGATGAACGGGCAGACCTTTGCATAAAGGTTCCGTCAGACATAACACCCCGTATCCAGGAGTCACATATACTTATAGGTCATATCATCTGCGCAATCGTTGAGCAGAATCTTTTTGGTTAGTGGATTATGTTTGATGCGGTTATCCTGGCCGGAGGTTTGGGTACACGCCTGCGCAGCGTGGTTAGCGATGTCCCGAAATGTATGGCTCCCGTAGCAGGACGTCCGTTTCTGGAGTGGATCCTGGCCTGGATTGAACCTTTCCGTCCCAACAAGATAGTACTGTCACTGGGATATCTCTCAGAAGTGGTGACCGGTTGGCTGCAGACTTCGATGAAAGACTACTCCATACCTATAGAGTGGGTTGTTGAAGAGACTCCGTTAGGTACTGGCGGCGGCATAAAGCTGGCCATGACAAAGGTTACTGCTCCGCAATGCGTCATATTGAACGGTGATACGTTCTTTGACGTTGACCTGAACGCCCTATGCTCAAAGCGAATGAGTGATGCCACGGCTATTACCATAGCGCTCAAGCCTATGGAGCACTTTGAAAGATACGGATCGGTAACGCTCGCCAAAGACGGACACATACTTTCGTTCAATGAAAAACGCTACTGTGACAAAGGCCTTATCAACGGCGGTATATACTGTCTGGACTGCAATGCCGGCCTGGTGTCCGGCAAGGAGGGCAGGTTCTCTTTTGAGAAAGATGTCCTGGAGCCCCAATCGGCTTTGGGAAACCTGTCAGGATATGTATCCGACGGCAGTTTCATAGATATCGGAATACCACAGGACTACGCATCTGCCCAGACATTCCTTCCGGCAAACATAAAGATATGATCATTCCTGAATCAATCCTGCAAGAATGCGACACCCTGTTCCTGGACCGTGACGGGGTAATAAACGTATGGCTTCCCGGTGACTACGTCAAGCGTTGGGAGGAATTCCGTTTCAATGAAGGATTTATCGGTTTCATCGGCAGATACTCGGGGTCATTCAAACATATATTCATAGTTACCAACCAACGTGGTGTAGGTAGGGGACTGATGACACGGCAACAGCTGGATGACATCCATTCACGTATGCTTGATGAGATAACCCGGGCCGGTGGAAGGATTGATCGTATCTATCTGTGTACATCGGCCGATGACAGAGACCCCATGCGCAAACCCAATACAGGAATGGCCCTATTGGCCATGAAAGAGTTTCCTGACATAAGTATGGAGCGCTCGGTCATGATTGGTGACCAGCCGTCGGACCAGCAGTTTGCCCAAAACTGCGGCATGCGGTTCCTACTCTGGCAATAGCCCTACTCTGCCGCTTTCCTTACTGACCTGGTCATGTTTGACCATGCATACTTTTTCTTTTCGGCAAGTATACCCTCGGTAAACTCATTCTGGCGGTTGTTACTGAAGAAATCAACCAGCGCATCGGCTATGGCGTGTTCATCGGGACGGACCACATAACCTACCCTGCCGTCCGGGACAATCTCTGCCAGACCTCCCACATCGGTCACCAGCATCGGTTTCTCAAAATGGTAGGCTATCTGCGTGACACCGCTCTGTGTGGCCGATTTATATGGCTGCACTACGATATCGGCTGCACCGAAGCAGTAACGGACCTCACTGTCAGGAACAAAATCGCTCTTCCATACTACCATACCTTCCAGTCCAAGCTGTTTCTCCATCTCAAGGTATTTCTCCGAGCCGCTGTAGAATTCGCCTGCCACGATAAGCCGTACGTTCATTTTCCGGAAACGGCTGTCTGCATATGCCTTAAGCAGCAGGTCCAGGCCTTTATAGTCACGTATAAGACCAAAGAACAGCATATAACGCTGTCCGGGATCCAACCCCAGGAACTCAAGTGCCTCATCACGGAATGCCTTGGGACCGAAATTGTCATACAGGGGATGACGGCAGAAAACCCTTGGCTTAACGGTATCAAACCGGTTCAGGTCCTCAAGTACTGATTCGGACATTGCCACGAATCCGTCAACCGAACGGCTGAAATATCGGCTGAGCAACCTGTCGCCCGGGCGGTGCTCATGCGGTATTATGTTGTCCAGGATGGAGACTACCCTGGTCCTGCCTCCGCGTTTGACAATACGTGCCACCCTACCCAGACACGGAGCCATGAACGGCAGCCAGAATTTGATGATGAGGATATCGGGCTGCAACGCCCTTATGGCACGTCCGGTCTTCTGCCAGCTGAAAGGATTGACAGAGTTAAGGCTGCGCACTATCCTGAGATCCTGAGGGGAGGGCTCAGTGGAATACTGGGTCTTGCCGGGAAATAAGAATGAAGGATACTGTAAGGTGAACGTATATATGCTCACCTCATCGCCCTCAGCTGCGAATTCCCGTGCCATGCGCTCATTGTAGACCGCCAGGCCGCCACGATACGGCCACGCCGTTCCAAGTATGACAATCTTCATGTTCCTGAATTGATCATTGATAACACAAAAGTAACAAAAAGTGTCTCAAATTATGGGAATGGGGATAAAAATAGTACTTTCGCAATTCGGAAACATTTTTTTGCTATGGATAAGAACAAGTTGTTGAAATACCTGCCATATGCGGCAGCTGTAGTAATATTCACCGTTCTGGCATGTGTGTACTGCGCTCCGGTATTCCAGGGTAAAGAATTATACGCAGGAGATAACATTCGGTTCAAGGAGGCGGTTCATGAGTCTGCAAAGTTTCATGAGGAAACCGGCGACTACACATGGTGGACAGGCTCAATGTTTGCGGGAATGCCGAATTACCAGGTTGGCGGCGGATACTACAAGTCCAACAATCTGATGAAGCCTATACTGAAATTACTTCACCCGTCACACAACACCAGGTTGCCGATGGTCCTGATGCTTTATTTCTGCTGTTTCTTTATCCTGTTCAGGTCAACAGGGGTAGAAAAATGGTTATCTATCGTAGGTGCGTTGGCTGCGGGATTTTCATCATATTACTTTATAATCGAGCCGGCCGGTCATCATACCAAAGCATGGTCAATCGCCCTCATGTCCGTTGTCATAGCAGGATTCATATATATTTTCAAACACAAAAGATACGGTTTGGGAGCATCCCTGACTATGATATTTACTGCCGCAGGATTCTCCCCTCACCCCCAGATGGCTTATTATGAGTTTATGCTCATCGGCATTCTCTTTCTGGCTGAATTGTTTATACATATCAGGGAAAAACGTTACAAGGACCTGGTATTGGGCACCGCAGTATTCGCATTATCGGTAGGTATAGGATTCGGAACCGGATGCTCCAATATCTTTACCAACAGTGAGTATGTCAAGGAAACCATGCGCGGAGGCCATTCCGACCTGAATTCGGACGAAAACGCCAAGGCATCAAAAGGACTGAGCCTTGAATACGTCACCGCATGGAGTTACGGAATAGACGAGTCACTTACATTCCTTATTCCCGGTTACATGGGCAATTCATCAGGTTATGATGTAGGAACTGATTCGGAACTCTACCGCCGCCTTACAGCCAAAGGCGTGTCAAAGTCCGATGCCAGGAATTTCTGCCAGTATGCCCCTACTTACTGGGGTGAACAGCCTTTCACATCCGGACCCGTTTATGCCGGTGCAGCTGTCTGTTTCCTATTCATTCTGGGACTGTTGCTTGTAAAAGGTCCATATAAATGGGCTCTGCTTGCAGCGACACTGTTTTCATTCATGCTATCATGGGGAAAGAACTTTATGTGGCTTACAGAACTGTTCTATAACTGGTTCCCTCTGTACAACAAGTTCCGTTCCGTCTCATCCATTCTGATTGTGGCCGAAATAACCGTTCCGCTTTTGGGATTCCTGGCTGTTAAAGAGATAATGGACGGTAAGACTGAAAAGAAAAAAATCAACCGCAGCATCTACATTGCAGCCGGCATAACAGGAGGTATTTGCCTTATCCTGGCTTTGTTCGGAGGCTCTATGTTCTCATTCATATCATCCAATGACAAGTCAATCCAGGACTGGGTACTTCCAGCTATTGTGGCACAGCGCGCATCAATATTAAGGAGCGACTCTTTCCGCTCATTCGTTTTCATCGCTCTGGCAGCCGGAACCATATGGCTGTTTGCCAATGATAAACTTAAGAAAGAGTGGATGACAGCGGTTCTGGGAGTTCTTATAGTTGCCGACATGTGGCCTGTCGACAAGCGCTTTTTCAATGACAGCAACTTCATTCAGCACAATCAGATCAGCAATACCTTTACCACACTGCCGTATGAGAAAGCCATTATGGCAGACAAGGATCCTCATTTCAGGGTCCTCAATCTGACCACAAGCACATTCAATGACTCCCGTACATCATATAACCTTAAGTCATTGGGAGGCTACAGCGCCGCCAAACTGCGTCGCTATCAGGATATCATTGATGTCTATCTGTCAAAAGTCAACATCGGCGTAATAAGCATGCTCAACGGAAAGTATATCATAACCTCAGGTGAAGACGGAAATGCCACGCCTATGCGTAATCCGGCTGCCCTGGGCAACGCATGGTACGTCAAATCCCTGATAGTAGCATCCACTCCGAAAGAAGAGTGTGACGCGTTGGGTACTGCCGATCTGGCCAATACCATAATAGTAGGTGATGATTACAGGAAATATGTGGATAACTTCAAACCGGCCGGTGAGGGCAGTTCCATCAAACTGACCAGCTATGCTCCCGACGTACTGACGTACCAGTCCGTCTCGCCTGCCGATGGGACGGTGGTATTCTCCGAGATATTCTACCCTTATGGATGGAAGGCTTACATTGACGGAAAACCGGCTGAGATATTCCGTGCCAATTATCTGTTACGCGCAATGAACATACCCGCCGGCAAACACGACATACGCATGGAGTTCCGTCCTGACAGCGTCAGAAAGGGAAATACAGTTGCAAGTATCTTTATCGTGATTATGTATGCTATCATCCTGGGGTTGATAGCAGAAACTCTAATAAGGCGAGGTCGTCAGCGTAAGTCAGCTTGACATTACGTTCATTTCCGCGTACAATTCCTACCTTGACGTCAGGTAAGTAACGCAGAACTGTTCCGCAGTCATCGGTAGCGGTGAACTGCGGATCTTTTAATGCTATCCCGTACGCTTGAGCAATTGTCTTCTGGCGAAAGCCCTGAGGGGTCTGCATCTGCCACAACAGGCTGCGATCCCGGATTGACTCCATGCGGGTTCCGTCTTTGTCACACTGGACTATCGTATCGACCGCAGGTATAGCCACATCGACCGCATCATATGTTTCCATGGCTTTCAGGGTGTCAGTTATGATTTCTGCCGATACCAGCGGACGTGCGGCATCATGGAACAGCATGACAGTCTCAGGCTTGTCGGCGTAATGGCGCACGGCAGCCAGACTGGAGTCAAAACGCTCCTTTCCACCGGGCAATACGGAAATAACCTTAGTCCAGTTATTTGCTTTGACAAGGCTCTGGACCCTATCGATGAATTCTGTTGCTGTTACTATTACCACCTGGCCTATACCAGGGTGGTTATGAAAAGTCTGTACAGAGTGTTCCAAAACAGTCTTTCCACCCAGAGGCAGAAACTGCTTAGGGGTGGAAAGGCCGGTTCTTGAACCGGAGCCTGCGGCAAGTATGACAGCTACAGTCTCCATATTATATTTTCAGCAAACCTCGCTGCCTGGCTTTACAGGGCGCTGAACGGTAGTTACGCTCAGTGTGCCTTCGTTATCCAGTGCGCTCAGTATCATACCCTGGCTCTCGCGGCCCATGATCTTGCGCGGTGCCAGGTTGGCTATGAAGCAAACCTGCTTGCCTACCAGATCCTCGGGGTTATAATGCTGTGCTATACCTGACAGTATGGTGCGGCCGCCCAGACCGTCATCGATCCGGAACTGGAGCAGCTTGTCCGATTTGGGCACCTTTACGCACTCCAGCACTGTGCCTACGCGTATATCCAGTTTCTCAAATTCAGGGAACTGTATGTTCTCCTTTACGGGTTTGGCCGGCATCGCTGCTGCGGCAGCTTTCTCATTCTCCTCCTTGCGCTTGAGCAGCTTCTGGATCTGGGCCTCTATTGCCTCATCCTCAATCTTCTCAAACAGGAGCTCCGGCTTATCCAGCTTGTGGCCGGCGGGAAGCAGGTCAATGGCACCAAGACGGTCCCACTGTGCACCCTCCAGACCAATCATGCCGCGCAGTTTCTCGCTTGAGAAAGGCAGGAACGGCTCGAATGCTATTGCCAGGTTAGCTACCAGCTGGAGTGAAATGTTAAGGATGGTCTCAACGCGTTTCATATCGGTCTTGGCCAGTTTCCAGGGCTCGGTATCGGCCAGGTACTTGTTACCTATGCGGGCCAGGTTCATGGCCTCCTTCTGAGCCTCACGGAACTTGAAGTTCTCAAGCAGGGACTCAAGCTGCTGCTTGACATCGGCAAACTCCTTAAGTGTGTCGCGGTCATAGTCAGTCAGTTCGCCGCAGGGAGGAACCACACCGTCAAAATACTTCTGTGTCAGAACCAGGGCACGGTTAACGAAATTTCCGTATATGGCCACCAGCTCGTTGTTGTTGCGAGCCTGGAAATCCTTCCATGTAAAGTTGTTGTCCTTGGTCTCGGGGGCGTTGGCGGTAAGCACGTAACGCATTA
>Ga0310691_10007741_pt1 | contig 11146 bp, 11 predicted proteins | sample 176DNAGHGlowgp2_FD_203887 | JGI IMG/M metagenome (GOLD analysis project Ga0310691, IMG submission 203887) | Sheep rumen microbial communities from Palmerston North, Manawatu-Wanganui, New Zealand - 1766 DNA GHGlow gp2 (v2) (version 2) | ecosystem: Host-associated > Mammals > Digestive system >... | reverse complement strand
GGAAATCCAGTTGTTGTTAAAGAGGGCACAGCTAGACTTGAAAATGGTACATTAGCTGGATCAATTCTTCATTTAAATGAAGGCGTTAGAAACGTCAAAAATGTACTTGGTTTAACGCTTGAAGATGCCATCGATTTAGCAACAATTAATCCTGCTAGAAACATGGGACTAGATAAAGAAATTGGTTCAATTAAAGTTGGTAAAAGAGCTGATTTTGCAATCATTGATAGTAACGTGAATGTTTATAAAACAATTAGAGATGGAAAAATTATTTATTCAAAATAAATAATAATGGTCGATTGAATTTCGACCATTTTTTATAGAAATTTTCAAGTTTTAGAGGATTTTTGGCAAACTTGCTGCCATATATGATTGGCCAAGTCGCTTAAATTTTTCATCAGCTGTAAAGATATTAATTGAATTAATATCATTTTCTTTTAGATATTCATTAGCCTTTTTGATGATTAAGTCTCCACCAATTCCTGTCATTACTCTTCCTAGTAGCAAGACATTTTCAATGCGCAAAAATTTATTATAATAAGCTAAACTGCTACCTAAATAGATACCCATATCTTCATAGGCTTTAAGTACTTTTTCATTACCATTTTTCGCTTCTTCTTGAATCTTAACAAGTTGTTCAGCAAGTGTTCCTTCAAAAGAAACTCCAGCCATCTTAGAAAGTTTAATTACGCCTTTTTGGGAAAGATATTCACTTCCTGCTCCACTAATTTGAGTTGCATAATGCTTAGAAGCGTTATCATCATAATTCATCGGAACTTTTCCTAGTTCATTAATCCAACCATTAAGCGAATTATTGGCTGAGTAACCTGTTGCTTCACTAGTTCCCATCGCTAAACCTAAAATATAATTTTTATTAAAATGAATTGCCCCACTTAAAGCCGTCACATCTCCATCGTTAGCAACAACAAGTGGAACATTATTGAATTCATTTTTTACTATATCTTTATATATATTTCTACAATGTGAAATTTGATCACTTAGAGGAACTTTTATAAATAAATTAGCTTGAGCCATTTCATTATTCATAACAATTCCTGCAGTTGATACTCCAATTGCATCAACATGAGGTAAATGACTTGCCGCTTTTTTCATGCTATCTAAAATGCCATCATAATGATATTCCCAATTACTAACTTCTTTTGGATTCCGTAAAATTTCTTCAGAGAAAACTACATTTCCATCGATAACTGCCGATACTTTTCTATCGCTTCCTCCAGCGTCAAATCCAATTCTACACCCCTTAAAATCTCCTGATAAAGGAATTATATTTTCTTTAATAACAAATTCTTTTTCGCTATATTTAACTTCAAACTTCTTATTAAAAACAACTTCCATGTTCTTAAAAGAATTTGATAATTCATCATCATTATCGATTTTAGAAATCAAATAATTAAAGAATTCTTTTGAACCCTTAAATAAGAGGGCTTCTCCTCCAACCATAAAAATCAAAGTGATAATTATTTTTTTAATATAAAAGAAAGAAGTCTCAAAATCTGAAGAGATTATTTTTGATTTATAAGAATATAAAATATTCCCATTTTGTAAGATAGCAATCTCAATATTTTTGTCACCTTTTTTTTCAAAATTATTTAAGGCTTCAAAAGAAGATATAAAATTTTTATCAAAATTCATCTTCATAAATTATCTTCCTAAAGAAGCTAAAACTTCATGTAAAATATCTTTCATATCTTTTTCATGAAGCACCATATCTTCTAAAAAATATAATTGATTTCTTGCTTTGATTAAATTTTGATTTTCGGTTGATGCTTTAAAGTAAGGGTCGCCTTGAAGATAATCTGTTAAATATCTCATACCAAGTTCATAAGTCATAACTAAGCAAGATGTTGGGAGTAATTCAATCTCAGCTTTACTTAAAGTATCGATTGTTTCAGCCAAAAAGCCTTCTAAATAAGCCTTAAAATAATCTAATTTAATGTGAATCTTAGTTTTATCTTGTTCTGTTTTTGAAGCTGTTGATGTTCCACTTCTAATTGCATCACCAAAATCGTTAACAGCATATCCTGGCATGACTGTGTCAAGATCAAGAACACAAAGTGGTTTATGAGTTTCTTTATCAAGCATTACGTTATTTAATTTTGTATCGTTATGAGTAACTCTAAGTGGCATTTCTCCACTATTAACAGCATCATCATAAACATGAGCTAAATAAGAATATTTTCTAACAAGCTCAATTAAATCAGGAGCATTCTTTGCTCTATCTTTAATATCTACTTTAACTGACTCTTCAAAAACTTGATAACGATGAGGAGTATTATGAAAATTTGGAATTGTGTAATACATCTCATTAACAGGGAAATCACCTAAATCACGTTGGAATCTTCCAAAAGCAATTGCGCCTTCTTTAAAAGCTTCTTTATTAGGAGTTACATCATAAGCAAAACCTTCGATAAATTTAAAAGCCCTCCAGAAATTATCATGTTCATCAATATAATAAGGCAAACCATTTTTAGCGTGACATACTTGTAAAACGCCTAAATCTGGATTTCCATTTCTAGCAACTATTTTTTCTTTAATATGAGTTGTGATTCTATCAATATTAATCATAACTTCTTTTGGTTTTCTATATACATAAGTATTAAGACGTTGGAGTATAAAGTGGCCACTTTCCATGCTTAAATCCAATGTATCGTTGATGTTTCCAGACCTTATGAGTTTGTATCCTAAAATCTTGCTATCGAAATCAAATTCTGAAATAGCTTTTTCAACTTCTTTTAAAGTAATGTCAGCTGCCATAATGTCACCTCATTTTTAATCAGTTTAATTTTAATAATTAAAATGCCTAATGTCTATAAAATAACACTACGCAAAATAAATAAAAATATGTCAAAGAACAAGTCTTCTAACTTTTCTATGGTTAGAAGTTGCGCTAGTCTTTCTAAGTCCAAAAACGAATAAGAAAAGAATATGAACATCAAAAGATTTCACGTTCGCTTGAATAATGCCTTTTATTTGGAGTAGGCTAACCCGCACCGTTAATTATTTAAAATAAAAAGGGTTATAAAGATAGCTGTTGCTTCTCCTTTCTGCCCCTTTAGTGATTTAATAATAAATCCATGTATTTTTATTTGTCAACAATTATTTGCAATTTTTTAAAAAATATTTTGTTTTTGCAAGTTTTTTATTCAAATACATGCTATTTTCTTAATTAAAATTATGCATTCTATAAGTAACTACTTCATCATTAATAGCAAATAATTTATATTTACTATTCGTTGGAACTGATATTAAAAATCCACATTCAACAAACTTGTTTAAAATTTTAAAGACCCCTTGCTTACTCATATCAATTTTACACATCTTTAAAAAATCAAGATAAGTGAATTTGCTTTCATATCCGATTAAGATATGTTTAATATAATTTATCTCGGTGTTAGTTAAGACAATATTTCTATTTTTTGAATGTTTAATTATTTCATCAATATTCATGTAACATAAGATATAGTCAATTGATAATTCAAAAATATATTTAAGAAAATAAGTTATATCATTATGTGAATTTCTAGATTCTTCAATTGCTCTATAATATTCTGCTTTTGTTTCGTTAATTGCTTCTGAAATAATTGGTGGATAATATTTACTTCCTGTTAATAAATAAACCCAATAAGAAATCATACGTGCAGTTCGTCCGTTATAATCAAAATATGGATGGATATATAAAATATAGTAGTGACAAATATGAGGTAAGAGTATTGTCTCTAAACTATTATCTTTTTTATTTATAACATCGTTTACATAACTAAAAAGACTATTCATGCATTCTTCAATGTTTTTAGCTGGACAACCTTCATATTTATCTACTATTACCGAGTCATAACGATAATATTCGCCTTCCTTTAGTTTATTTTCTTCACTTAAAGAATCGTTGCTTAATAAAGAATATAATTTAAATAAATTCTCAGGAGTAAATTCAGGTAAAGTTTCAACAAATTTTATTGCTCTACCCGTGTTTTTGATGATTATATCGTTTTTATCTTCTACTTCTATATTATCTTCTAATATTTCTTTTAATCTTTTCCTTGTTGTAGGAACATTTTCTACATTTAGCGTTCCTTCAATTTCCGAATAAATTCGAGATTTTTTAATTTCTAAAAGATATCTATCTGATATAAAGCTTCTATTTTGATTAAAATCATCAACAATTAAATTTAAATAATCTTTAATAAGTGAGGAAAGATCTTTACCAATTACTCCATAAATAAATTTATGATTAAAAACTTTTAAAGGAGTTAAAAATAAGCGTTTATCGCCTTCTGAAATAATTTTATCAAGATAATCAAGAAACAAATTATATTCAAATGGCTCTAAAAAAGAACCAACACTCTTACTATATTCTAGTTCTTTTTGTGTGTGATATTTTTCATTTAACTGCTTTAATAAAATTTCTTCAAATTTTTCTAGTTTCATATATTCACTATAAACCTTTCCGTAAACTAAGTAAATAAGATTTGTCAACCTTTTCGTAAACCAAAATATTAAAAATAGAATTTCTGAATTCTAGCTTTAATTTTTTTAGATTTTAATAAGATTTACATCAGTTTCATTAAATCTAATGTGCTGATGCTTCAAAGAATGTATCTGATTAATTATTGGTGATCTTGTTGCTATTATCGCAATCGGACTTGTTGCTTTAAGTGTTGGTAATGATCCAGTTATTAAATTTTGTGCTCAACTTATTGTCTTTAGTATTATCGTTGTTTTAGTTGCAATCTTCCAAGTTGTTAGAACATTTGTTAAATTACCAGATACAGTTGTTTTCGTAGCTAAAAAAGATGAATAAATAAATCTAAAAATTATTTGTTTAAATTAAAACACCGCAAATCTCCTTTATTTTTAAGAAATTGCAGCTTTTTATTGCTTAATAATAGTCAACTCTTTTGTCGTTATTATATATCGCGCCATATATATTTTTGCTAGGTTCAATTCCTGCTAAGCGACATACAGCGTCATGTGTTTTAATCGTTAAATCTTTAATTGCTTCTTTTTCGCCTAATTCTAAATTAGGATAAATTAACTCTCCAACATGAAGCGTGATACTTGCATTTGTTTTAAAAAGCAGTTTTCTTAGCCATCCGCATTTTCTATAACTAAATGCAATTGGTAAAACTGGTTTATTATTTTTAATGGCAAAATAAGCTGCGCCTCTTTTAAATGGTCTAATAGGTTTATAATATTCCCACATTGAGCCTTCAGCATAAATATGAAGCCATCCTTTTTCTTCACTTAAAAAGTTATTAACTGTTTTATAGTAAGCTAGAGCGCCACCTACATTATCTTCAGGAATTGGAATTCCTCCAACATGCCTTATAAACCAACTGCTTTCACCTTTAATATTTTTTGCCCAAACTAATGTTCTAGGCTTTATAGGTTTAGCAATATATAAAATAGACATATAATCAAATAAATTGATGTGGTTAGATACTGAAACTACTCCGTTTTTAAGCTCAGCTTTATGTTCTTTTATATATTTTTTACCTTTAACTTTTAATCCCATTGCTATACGGGCAATTAAATAACCAATAATAGATAAAAGAATTCTTACGATTCTATCTTGAAAGCGGAATCCTCTTGATTTATCAATAAAATGATAGTTCTCATCAAAAATAGCACCATTATCTTTTTTAATCTTTAAATAGTGTTCATCCGTATTTTCTGGAAAAGGATATTCTGTTGGTTTTTGATCAAAATATTCTTCTTTTTTATTTTTAGTCATACTTTATATATTAAAGCACTTTTTTAAAGACCATCCTAAGTAAAATATGTCAAAGATCGCTTCACTCTAACTTTTCTAAGGCTAGAGGACTCCTCATCATACCCTAGTTCAAAACGCAATAAGAAAAAATATGAACATCAAGCATGACTTGGCCACCTGTTACAATAATGCCCTTTGATTGAAGTAGGCTAACTTACACCGATTTATAAAATTTAATAATTCACTTTAGTTAAAGGACTAAAGCCCTTTTTCTTTCTTACCGTTTTCCTTAATGGCAAAATCATAATAAATCTAAGCTAAAATAATTGTCAACAAAAATTTTAAAATTTTTAAAAATATTTTAGATTTGCAAGTTTTTCATTAAAACTTGCGACTTTTTCGGAAAAATTAGGTATATAAAACACTCTTATTATATAGGGGGAGTATTTTTAAAGAGGGTAATAAAAAAGGACACTATAACGAGCGCCAAAGTTTTAATTTTAAATATTTATAACTTTGTTACTTCTCTTCAATTAAGGTAGCCTATTTACTTCAATATCAATAGCTCCGGATAAATTATGTAAATGTCCTTTAATCAATAACTTATCTTTAACTTTTCCTTCTAACATTCTATTAAATATAGATGTATCAATAATTTGATCATCAACAACTAAATATTTTTTAAATCCTAAAAATAATAGAATTAAATGATTTCCATATACACGCGTTAACATTTGACATTGTTTTGGATAAATTAAACCTAAAAAAGTAGTTATTATTTCCTTTTGCCATTAATATCATCAATCCGTTGTGGATTATTGCTTTCAAATCTTTCTAAAAAAGTTAAAAAGTTAGTACTTGGAATATCATAAAAATTTGTAGAGATCTTGCTTAATCTTTCTTTAAAAGAGTCAATTGAACTATAATGTATCATTTTTATAATAGCTTCTATTTGATCCTCGTTCGCATCATATTCTTTTATCCCAGTTAAATCTTCGACTATTTTTGCATTAGATTTCTTTGAAACTTTGTTTAGTTTTGTATCGCCAAAATGTGAAAGTACAACTTGAAGTGTAACAGGATTGGCAAATATAAACACATCAAATCCATCTTCCTTCTTTTGAAAAAATTCCTCTCCTATTTTATAGACAAGCTTCAAAAATTGATCGCTCCCTTTATCCGCATCACAAAAAATTAAAACTATATCATAATAGCCTCGTTGAAGTTCATATTGAAATCTTGCAGGAATGCTTCCGTTTCCTTTAGCATTAATTGTTTCAGCAAAATAATATAATTCTTTATTGATGTTAGGAAAAGAAAGGATTTTATCTATATAAGGCTTTTCTTCATATCCTTCAGCTATTATTAATATATTTCTTCTTCTCCATAATTCATTCATTAGAAGCAACCTCCTCTAAAGAGGAAAATAAATCAGGGGTTGGAATGGAGCCAAATTGTCCTTTTAGATAATACTCAATAATATTTTCATCACCTCTAATTCCGTTACTGTCTCTAGATGTAAATTCAGAAAGTCTAGTTATTTTACTAGAATATGAATTTTTAATGTCAACAAGATAGATTTGATCTTTTCTAAACATATTCTTAAGGTCTAATAAAAGCGCATCATGAGTTGTAAAGACAAGTTGAGCTTCTTTATTCAACATGTTATTGAACATAGCAACAATAGATTTAGTTAAAATATGATGAAGCGAACTATCAATTTCATCAATTATTAATGTTTTCCCTTTTTTTAAAGCCTCATAAATATAACCTGATAATGCAACAAGCTTTAGTGTTCCAACCGAATCAAAGAATATTGAAGGTACCCTATATCCGTTATGTTTACTAAAAAATTTCAAACTTTCTTTAACAAAAGCAGGATTAGAATTAATTTGAGATAATTTATCATTAATATCAGCATCGCTAACAACTTCTTCATCAAAACCAAAATCATCAATGTGTAAATCACAGTTCTTTACAAACTCTTTTATAAAATTTCTTGCTTTCTGGTCATTTTGAATTAATGATATTGTCTTTGTGATATCCACTGGTCCATCCATTTTTAGATATGAAATTGAGTTAGCAAAATCAATATAATCTTTTTTAGCTTTCATCATTACTTCGTTTCCTACGTCATTAAAAAGAACCATGAATGGTAATGTTAATGAAAACACTTTGATTAAATTGGCGTTTTTGAGCGAATTTGTTATTCCGTTCCATGTCATCTTGTTAATACCTCTTTCAAAAATCTTTTCAAATTTAGATGAATTACCCTCGTAATATTTTAGAGAAAGGCTTTCGTAAAGATATTCTTTTGTTGCGTTATCAAAATCAACTTTATATACATAAAAACTACCGTTAATAAAATATTCAACTTTATATGTTGTCACTGTACCTAAATCTGCAAATACATTATGGAAACTACCATGATTTTCATTAATCATTAAATTTCTTAAAGAAACTAAAGCAAATAATATACAAGTTTTACCTGTATTATTAGGCCCATAGAAACCAATCGTTTTTAATAAATCTTTTTCTTTAAGGTTTAAATAATTATAATCAAACCTTTTAATATTTTTATTTGCAAAAAAATCGATTTTCACTTCATCAGCAAAAGCTTTAAAATTTTTGACACTAAAATTACAAATCATATAAAAATTCCTTTACTTGGTTAAATTATACTATATTTTTAAAACTGTGCAATAATTTTACACGGTTTTAGAATTTTTATACTATTTACTTAATTTTTTTCGACTTCTTGCTTGATAAATTCTATTTGCTCTTTAGATTTTGCTTGAACAATAAGATCAAAAACTTCATCTTTTATATTTAAAGCCTTTGTCAAGTTTTGTATTAACTTTTTCGTTTCTTTTGGAATAATTTCGAAATCAATAAATGAAAATCTTTTTCTGCTTTGTTGTTTTTTCTTTCGAATCTCTAATAGGACAATCATGTCGAATAAAAGGCAAACTTCTATACGATGAGGACGGAGATGTAGGAAGCCACTAAATACCTACATTTTCGACCGCCATAAAACTACATTTTCTAATTTACAATTACATTTTAAATTTCAATTAATCATAAATTATCAATCTTTTACTACTTTAAATTCATCTAATAAATATAATTTCATCTTTTTCCAATATTCAGTATAACTGTGAGCTTTGTCCTCTTTATTAGGTCCTATATTACTATAAATATAATCATGCAAATTATCGTGTCCTTTTACATAGTAATTAAAATTATCATCTCTATTTATTTTTCTAAATATATTTTCCGATAAATAATATTCTTCAGTATACTCAAACATAGACGCTTGTATTATTTTAAGTTTTTCTCTATCTTTTAATTGATTAAATTGTTTTATAAATTCACCATAGATATTTCTTTCAAAAATAATGTGATATAAGCAGATAATAGAATAATCATTAAATGGCAAAATCAACACACACAGATCTTCCAAATTATATTTTTCATCAAAATTGTACTTATCTTGAATCACATTCCCTTTTATATCTAAATCAAGAGAAATTATACATTGGCTAGCTATTCCTATTTTATAATCTACAGTTTTATAATATATAATTTCAAGATTATCAAAATTCGATTCACTAAGCATATCTAAAATTTTAAAAGCTTTCTTTTTATAGTCGACCTCTGATAAATTAGAAAGAATTTGAAAATTATTTATATTTAAAATATCTTTTTCCGCATACTTTTCTGACATTTTAGATTCTAATAAATAATTAAATTTGTTCTTATAAAATTCTTTTAAATATTGTTTTAACGCTGCTTATAAAAGCATTTTTTTGAATAGGTTAGAGTCTTGATTTATGCCTACATAATTTTCAGTTGTTTCATATTCAGAAAAATAAATCTTATCGCAATCTCTACATAATAAATGAAAAATTCCAGCATCATTAACACCACAATCTTTATCAAATATTCCATATTTTATTTCCATTGGATATATCAAACCTGGGCCCCAAAATACTTTTCCATTAGATGCAATACATTTCAAAACGAATTGAGGTAATGAATGTGAATCAATAATTCTTTTTTCTTTATTACATAATAAACAACTACAATTAGCAACTTCATTATAAGTTTCTCTTTTTAATTTAGAAATTTCTTTTCTAAATTTTACAATATTTTCATTATTTACTTTAGACATGAATATTCTCAATTTCTTCATCGATTTTTTTATTAAAATAATATGTTTCGAACTTAAATCGCTTTTTAATTAATCTTTCTTTCATATTCTTTTACTTTTTTGTTTTTAACATCTATAACAAAGAAAGCACGAGAAGTTATAACAAATATTTTGTTAAAAACAATCTTATCTGTGAATGAGATTAATTGTTCTACAAAAAGTTTATCGAAAATTCCGCCATCTGAAACGAGCAGACAAAGTTCGTACTTTTCTATATTTGCGCACATTCTCTTCTTTGCTTTTTCATTTTTTATCTCTATTGCTTTTTTAACACTATTAAATAAATTTTCAGAATTATCTGCATAAAATCTTAACCTGCCATCTCGATCATAAACAAAAGAAGAATCCTCATTCTTTTTTAATTTCTTCCCTTTAAAATAATTAACCTCATACTCTACAACATACTTTTCGTTTTCAGTAATAACTAGCGTAATTTCAACAACAGTTTTCTTATCTTTACTTACTAAATCAAAATTGTTTGTATTTTCTGGTTCATCAAAACTAAGATAATCAATATCGTATGAATTACCTAACACTTTTTTAGCAAATGTTTGTGTATCCTCTTTTTTATAAGTTAATGACATAAAAATACAGTTTTTTCATTTATTGTTATTTTCTTTTTAATAATTAATATATTTTGCTTTCAAATTACACTATTTTTTGATTACTTTTAACAATAGTTACTTCAAAATTAATTTATTATATGTTTCTATTTCTTTTTTATTAATATGTGATAATCCAATACCAGTATCTATATATTTGTAATTTAGATATCTCATCTTTATGTTATCTAAAGACCTAATATATCCTTTAGATAACATCTTTTCATATATCATCTTAAAATCACTATTATTAGCGTTTTTATGCGCTAAATAGAATCTACATATAATTTCATCTTCTTCGAGTGACCAACTAATTCTTTTCATTCTTAATTCCCTCTAATTAAATTATATTGAAGTATAAATAATCAATATACTTTTTATAATTTGCTCAAAACTAAGGACCTATTTTCTAATCTTTTTAAATCTAGCGGATGGCTTTTTATAGTTTTGAACCCAACTGTCTTTCTTTTTAAAACTTGAATAATAATTAAAATCGTCTTTTTTAATTTGTTGCATATAAAAATTTTCATATTTATGCAATTCGCCTATATCGAGGCAATCTATATGAACCAGATTTTTAATCCCTTTACTTATGGACAT
>Ga0310691_10007739_pt1 | contig 11148 bp, 16 predicted proteins | sample 176DNAGHGlowgp2_FD_203887 | JGI IMG/M metagenome (GOLD analysis project Ga0310691, IMG submission 203887) | Sheep rumen microbial communities from Palmerston North, Manawatu-Wanganui, New Zealand - 1766 DNA GHGlow gp2 (v2) (version 2) | ecosystem: Host-associated > Mammals > Digestive system >... | reverse complement strand
AACTCCTACAAGGTAATAGTTACCACCAAGGGACAAATTATGTATATTTGCTTCGTTAACAAATTTGCTCATAAGGGTTTGTTTAACCCATGATAAGTTTACATTCATGCCACGTTTCTGGAATAGTGGAATGAACTGTTCAAGTGCTTTATCTCTAGCACCTTCGGCTAACAATATATTATTAAAGAAATTTCCCATCGATAAAATATAGCTATATACCATATAAATATCAATGGGAAACTGTTTTTATGTTAAGGAAGGGTTATTTTATTCCTCAGTTGTCTCCGAAGCTTCCATAGCCTCTTCGAGTTCTTCCGCAGAAGGTTCTTCCATATCCTCTTCAGTCAGGACTTCCTCCTCTTGTACTGTATTGGACTCCTCCAGAGCCTTTTTCCTAGCCTTTTCAGCCTCTCTACGGGGCTTTACAATGGTTTCCTGGATAATCTTGCTCTCCTCGGCAGTTGCTGGCTTGGTGGAACTTAATTTAACGCAGTACTTGCCCTTGTTGTCTGATACACAGCATTCATTGCAGCAGTCGTATGCATACTCATAGATGCCAAGTAATTTCTCACCATTCAACTTATGCGAACTTACGAACGCACCCTTCTTAAATTTCTCTGTCTTTGCCATTGTTTCTATATTGTTATTTGTTAATTTAATTGCTGATAATATACGTTCAAATGTGTTTCTTGTATAACGTATTTCCCCGAATGCCTTTGCCTCGAAAGCCCTGCATACAAGGACATCGTGTAGTTTACCATCTTCCTTCATAAACTCCAGGACAATGTGCTTATCCATAAGTAAGCCTGTTCTTATCCTCATGCTATGGAGTTTCATGTTCTCACGTACACCAGGTGATGTCCTTATGTATTCTAGTACTGGTATTGTGACTATGACTAGTCCTCCTTTTTCATCTATGTAGGATAGGATTACATCAAACAGTCCTTCCCATTCTGCTCTTAGCCTAGCCAATTCGAAAAAATCTACCTTATTCATGCTATTTATTGTTTTGCGTGGCAAAGTTATATAAAAAAAATGGTATAAACAAATATATTAATATAAATTAACAACTATTTATATCAAAAAAATAAAAAAATTAAAATAAATATTTCTATATGGCTAATTGGAAATTAATTAGAAATGGAAACGTATTAGCTGAGAACACTAGCGGTTCGTTTGACATTCCAGCAAACACTTCACCTAGCAACATATCGTATACTGTGAGGTATACTGATAATGCTGGAAATATTGCTGACCAGGCATATACTGTATATGCTGGTTCTGAGTGTCAACCTAGTCCTAATACTTGTTATCACACATTTCAAGTTAGCGGTAATGATTCAATAATATTGTTATATAAGAATCAATATACCACTAATTTACCATCAGTTCTTAGTGGTACGACTAACGAATGTGCTCACCTTACTACGGAATACGGTTCTGTAAAGGCAGATGGATATTTACAGTTTACGATTGAAAGCACCAACTTTCATGCTACACACCATGTTTACCGTTTAAACTCAAATGGTTATCTACAAGAAATGGGATATCCACAGGGAACATACGGTTGTGAAGATTGCAACTATGTTGTGGTTTATTGCCAAAGCATTAGGACTGAGGGTAACACACATGTAATAAATGTAGCAACAGATGAAGACTATACCCCTTCATATAGTGAATATGTGGCTTGTCAACAGCATGAATGTGGATGTAATGAACTAGTTATAGGAAATGCAAGGACATCTTACACTTCTGCAAGTGGAGCAGACACTGTAAACTGTGCTTTCAATGATGAATTTTGCGTTGGTACTATAGGAGTCACCAGTTCTGAATCAAGTTGGCTTCATGCAAGCTATAAAAATGGGTACATTAGTGTATTGGTTGATGCCAATAATGGTTCGGCTAGAAGCGGTACTATAACTCCAACTGTTAATTCAGTTCCTTGTACTGCATTGGCATTTACAATATCACAAGAGGCAAAGCCAACTCCTGCTTGCACTTGTGGTGACTTCAGTGCAAGTAAGAATTCAGTATCGTTTGGCTCTGGGGCTGATTCTAGCACAGTAACGTTCAGTAAGACTGGAGAGTGTACTGGAAACTTAACTAGCTTGACACCTTCAACTAACGATAGCTGGATAACTCCTACTTTCAATAGTAGTCATGACACTTTAACCATATCTGTTAGTGCTAATACCGACACTACTATGGGTAGAACTGGTTATACGATAGTTTCTTATGATGGGAATCCTTGTAATGATTTAACTATTACAGTTGAACAATCTCAGGCAACTCCTGGCGCTTGTACGTGTAGTGACTTGAGTGTTGGTTCTAGCCCTGCTGCTATTGCTGCTACTGGTGGTAGTGCTGTTGTAACTTGGGAATTCACTGGTTCTTGTGCTAGTGTTTTAGTAACACCTTCTGTTCCTACGGAAGCAACTTGGTGTCATGTTACAACTGGAAATGGCGTGTTTAACATAACAGTTGACAATTATTCATATTCAAGTGATGTTACAGATAGAAGTGCAACAATAACACCTCTTCTAGGAGAAAGTAGAGTTCCTTGTCTGTCAGGAGAATTTACTGTAACACAATCTGCTCCAGAGCCTCCAACACCTACTGTAGCTTATTACCTATATGGAAACTTTGAAGTATCTTGTGACGGATATAATCCAAATGTTCAAGAAATGGAGCAACGTTTACCTTATTCTGCATTTACATCAAATGGCACTTTTATATCAGCAAGCACAACAGAGGATACTGTTGATATGGGATACCCTTATATTATTGGGTGCTATGATGGAGTTGATGCAAGAATTATAAGGAATAGCGTGACTGGGGCCACATTGGATGATGCTGTTCCTGGAATTGTGCAGTTAACAGGTAGCTGTGATTGTTCATATGCCATCACATATAGGCTTAATTATACATCAACATCTATAACTGCTACTATTGTTAGCATAGCTGGAAACGCTAATTTTGACCAATCAGAAATGAGTAGAACCATACGAATTACTCCAACTAGTGATGATATTGGAGAGGCTTGTGCTAATTGTAACATATTAGATATTCCATTAGTGGATATATTAAATTGGAAAGTTAATGATGTAATATATGAATGTAGAGAATCTTCAATGTGTCTATATACTGGCCTTACAATAACCAATGATATTGACCATCTAAGCATAATACAGGAAGCTCCAACACCAACTTGCGAAATGAGTAGTAGAACATACATATATAAAGTTGATGGCTTTAAAAACCTTAATGATTTCGAAATAACTTGTTCTGATGCAGGTTTCAGACTTGATGAAATATGCTGTGAGAGAGGAGCATATACCCCTCTAGAACCTTTTAGAGGTGGTTTCCAGTTTAGTGTTAATGATGACCAAGACGTTAGTTCTGATAAATTTAGAGCTTGGTTTAATATTAATGATGATACGTTTGACACAGACAACACAATTCCAAAAAGTAGTGGAGGCTTTGAAAGTGGAGTAACATACAATTTCGTTAGGTCGGAAGATTGTGAGGATAATATTTTCAAAACGATACTTTTCCCAAGTAGCATTGACTTTTTCAAGGGAGGTAATAAAATACAACTTGTTAAAGACTCTCAAGAGGGAGAAGACACCAATGTGGCTGAAATTGTATATAAAGGTGGTGGATATACCCTAACAATAACTGTTTCAATGTCAACTATGTATTTGTTCTCTGTGGACTTAAAACAACCATAGTATGGTTTTCAATAATATAAAAAGAAGGGGATGCAAAAATGCATCCTCTTTTATTATGCACTAACCTTTTTGTTGTCGTTTCTTGCTCGTTATTTATTTCGAGCGAATAAAGGACATAATAATACAACCCATTTTATTGTCCTCTAATAATTGGTCTTGTGATAGGCGGTTCTTCTTTTTTCTTATTACCACCATACTTCTTATTATACCACTTGGCAACCTTCATCATTGCCTGGTATGTTGTTACCACAGTCCCACCCACAGCAATTGCGGTGTTGACATATTTAATAATCTTCAATGGATTCATATTGTATTAATTTATATTTATTATCTTCCAGTAGCTTTTCTCTTTTCTGAATGCATCTTTCTAATGCCATTGAACTTATCTTTAAATGCATTGAAGCCATTTATCTCCTCTCCATCAAAGGTAATTCCTACTATGATTTTATCTCCATCAAGTCTCAATGTTTCCACTTCAATATCAATGGTATACCACTTTATGCTTACAAACTTATACTTCAGTCTAGTGCCGTGTTTTCCTATACGTTTGACTGTAAGCCCATAGTAGTCATTATCTTCCAGTAGTTTGACCACATCTGCATATTTGATGAAACCTTCCTTATCCATGACAATTACAAATTTGGCGCAAAGTTACACATTTTCCTGTAATTATCCAAGAATTATTAGTTAATAATAGTTAAAGGTTATTCAGGTTTCTATCAACGTTACTCTTTGCGAATCTCATCACAAGATTGAAATCCCTGGTATTTGGCAGCGACTCATTCATATTGTGCCAATATCTGGTAATCTGTGCTGGTCTTGCGAATAGTACAGTTACAATCTTACCAGTTCTTTCATTCTGAATTATAATCTCTGCCCTTTCCGTTATTGTATGTATCTCATTGCCATTGGGGTGTCCTGTATCAACCACAAAGCTATACAGTGGCGTTGTATCATCGAGAGAGACAATTGCGTTTCTACTACCCCTGTCATTACTGTAATGCGAGGTAAGTGACTCCTCGTTTAGTTTTACTGGCTCATTGAATTTTTCTATAACATAGAAATGTCCTCTTTCCCTTTGAAATCCTCTCATAGTATTACTTTTTGTGGGTTATGTCTTCTACCATAAGTGTAACTGCAATCATCCTGTCAGGAATTGAATTGCCCTTGGAATCAAATGAATAAGAGCCAATCATAGTTGAAATGATTTTGTTTAAGTTGGAAGGTGTTCCCTCAATATACGTTTTGGCAAGCACCTTCCTTGGTTCTTGCTCTATAGTCTTTGCAAGTTCATTCTTTTCCTCAATTATCTTTTTTAGTTCAGCTAGCATCTTTTGTGTATCCTCTTGCTGTTTTTCAGCAACTTTTGAACCGTCTTCGCTCATTAGCATATGCGTTTAGTTTTATTATTTCATTCTAGATACGAGAACCTGTTTTACAAGGTTACCATTTATGTTTGGATACTTCTCTTTTGCCTTGGGCATAATTGCTCCCATGTTATTCATAGAAAGCTTGTAGTCAGAATCCATTTTGGCAAGAAGGTCATCAATGAGTGTATTTACATATGCTGTCATTTCCTCGTCTGTTGGCTGTGCTGGTGTGAACTCCTTGATTATCTTCAGTTCACCAAGTTCAATATTCATGAGGTCTTCACGTCCAGCATCCTTTCTCTCTTTTGCTGTGTCCTCTCTCAGTGTAGCCATCTTCAGGAGAACGCCAACTTCCTCATCGTCTGACAAGTGATATTTTGGTGAATCGTTTACCTTGGTCAGTTCAGCCTTTATGAGTCTGATGACTTTAATTCTCTCCTTACTGTCTTCAAGCTCTTTCCTAGTAAATGCCAGCTCTACCTCTTCTGAAGCATTGCTACCCATTTCCTCAAGTTTCTTAATTTTCTCTACTATACCATACTGCTCTTTCATTGCGTCGTGCAATGCAGCCTCTACTTTTCTCAATATCTCCATAATATCTAAGTTTTATAAGTGTTTTAGTTTATAGCCTCTTTAGTTGACCAGACATAACCTCTATACTGTTCAACCTTTCCACTACAGCATTTTGACACTCCTGATGGGGAGAATCCACCTTCTGTAGTTGCCAGTATGCTTTCCCATGTATTTATAAGGTTTCCTTCCGTGTCATATTGGTATACCTTTTTCTTCTCTCTACCACCCTTCGTTCTTGGGTAGATGTCCTGGCTGCGTTTGAAGTGTTCAATTGTAAGTGGTTTATTAAAGTTCTCCTTCTGTGTCATCACAGTAAGGTTATCAAGTGCATTGTTTCCTCTGTTTGTGTCTTTATGGCATATGATTAATCCGTCTGGGACTTTGCCATTGAATGTAACCCAAACGATATGGTGTATATACATGTGCTTTCTTTTCACCGTATCGTTGGAAAGTGACACATGCATATACCCATTTGATAATTTTCCTGGCTTTAAGGTCTTACCGAATTTGTTCTTTACCTCGCCTTCTCTGTTCACCCTATAGTCTTCAAATCCTGGGATTGGCTTCCATTCATCTTCTGACAAAGAGGCTAGAGCTTCCTCCATTCTCTTCTTGGTGACAGTTTCGTGGTATTTTCGTTTGGCATTCTCTTGTACCTTCTCCTTATTCTTCTTGTACCATACCTTGCGATAATCACGGTGTGCCTCACGCCATTTTCTTGCCTGTTCTGGACTCGCCATATTATACTGAGTTAATACTATTGAGAGCAAGAATCGTCTTCACAGTCATTGTGATAAGTGATTCAAGGTCTCTGTAATCGCAGACCTCAGCCTGTGTGTGCATATTCCTGTTTGGAATTGACAGAAGCTGTGTCATACAGTCTGATGATGACTGCTTGATATATACTGTGTCAGTACATCCGCTAGGAACTGAAAACTCCTGGAAAGGAATCTTATTATCAACACAGATTGACTTGATAAGTTTTGTTAGATAGATGTTGTTGTCAACGCCATGTGCAATAGCGCCACCACCACCAAGCTTTATATCACCCCATTCATTTGCACTTACATATTCGTCATCAGTAGCAAATGTTACATCAAAATCGATTGAATAGTCTGGGTCAATACCTGCTGCTGAAATGACAGCTCCACTGGCTGATGTTTCCTCTTGTGTACAAGCCACAACATATACACAAAGGTCTGACAGGTTTTCCTTTGACAACATGGCTGCTGCCTCAGCAATCACGAATATTCCAGCCTTGTCATCAAGACCACGACCAGATATTCTGTTAGCACCCATTTCTATTGGCTCGCACTTAACCAGGATAAGGTCTCCTATACCTACAATAGCCTTTGCCTCTTCCTTGGTTTCAGCGCCAATATCAATCTTCATGTCCTTGATTTCAATAGGCTTGTTCTTATCCTCTGAGTGGTGCTCAATATGTATTGGGGCTTTACCAATAACGCCATTTACCACGCCATTTGCAGTAAGAATCTGAACCTGAGAGCCTGGTAGCACCTTTTTGTCGATGCCACCATCAGCAATGAAGTGAATGAAACCCTTGTCATCAATATTCTGAACCTGCATGGCAATCTCGTCTATGTGCGCTGACAGCATTACCTTAGTCTTAGCCTCAGGATTACCGATAGCAAACACTGTATTTCCTACATTGTCACGTTTCACGAGGGTTGCGAACTGACCCATGTAATCAGCAAACACGTTAGAGGAACTTCCCTCATAACCACTTGGGCTTACAGATGTAAGCAAAGCTTTTAAAAAATCCTTATTCATATGTTTTTTATGTATATTTTATTTTCAAATCGTATTTTCTAAATCCTTCTTCAACCTCTTTACTGCCTCTAGTACCATTCTTGCTAAGTTCTGATAATATGAATGCATGCACTTTTCGTTTATGGGTTGCATCAGTAAATTTCACTTTATCGAAATTGTCTAATATGAACAATCTCCATAGTTGTGAGTATTGAAGTAATTTATGCCTTATCTTCTCATTCTCCTCATTATAAAAGCATAGCTTATAATACGATATGCCAGTCATAAGTTTGCAAGTATAGGTCAATGAGAAGTCTGATATTGGGAACACATTAATTCCCCTTGGCTTATCCCCAAGTCTAGGTATAAATTTACCATGTTCCCCATAGAGTTCACGAAATAGTCCTATTTTTCTCAAAAACCTATAATAAAGTCTAAGAACACTATTGTTGTATTCACTGTTACTATCCTGCGAATTCATCTGCAAATGGTTTAAAATTACCCTCTGGATTATGAGTTCCATTAGTTGATGGAACGTTCATAATAGCAAACCAAATAGCCTTGAAAGCGTTTTTATATCTATCAGAAGACATCACCTCATGGAATAATCTAGCCATTTCCTTTGGAGGTGTACCATATGCCCCGCATCCGAACGCACTAAGCACCAATGAATCATTGCCATTCTCAAGTGCTATGTCAAACATCTGGCATATCTTAACTTTAAGTATGTCAACAACCCAAGGCTTTAATTTGCCGTCTACAAGCTCTGGTTTTCTCACTGCTGGAATAGTTATCACATCAATGAAGAAAGGCTCGTCCAAGAGCTTGCAACCGTCCTTCTCAGCGCTTTTAAACGCCATTACATTAGGTGTGTATATTGCCCCGTAGTGTAACTCCAATGGGTATCTCTCTTCCAACTGCTCAATATTGTACAATTCACCTACGCTATGGAACTGATACAATGAACGGAATATATCAGTTCGTCTGAAGATACTCTCTTCCTGTGCAGCAGAGCCACGTTCAACTCCACCTCCAGGAGTATGGAATGAAGCCATATTGAGAACAGCAGGTCTGAATCCTAGACTCGTCATACTTTTGGCAACGTAAAGGCAATCGTCATCAATAACCTTGATGTCGGTATTCTCATATTTTGTCAAAGAGTCATAATTGACATTAGCTTTCTTAGCATAGAACTTAGTGCCTTTCAGCATTTCCTCTTCCCTATAGAATGTAATGTCAGCTCCATTTCTTGCTTTATATCCACCATTCAGCACTGTATTAGTAGTGTGGTGAAACATCACTGTTCTATCTTCCTTAGTCATATTATGTTTCGTGCTTTAATCTGAAATTGAAATCGAGAATCATTGCCTCGTTCCTCGAAATCTTATTTAGTATATCTTCTTTATCTTTGTTGTGCGCAGTACCCAATCGAAAGCGTAAAGTGCGATTTGCATGTTCAAGCTTTCGAATTGCTGCTATTAATACCCCTTTTGTTGCCATATTATCTCAATGAGGTTATAAGTTGATTCACCTGACTCACTTCTCCAGAGATACTTTGCATTTTTGCAGCAATGCTGTTAACCCTGGATTCAATTATGGTCTTCAATTCCATGTTTTCATTCAATAGTTTCCTATTCTCGTTGAATAACTGAACATTGTCATTGATAAGACCTTGCATGTCAAGATGTCTACCCCTTTGCTGGTCTGAGTTCATTTGTTCAATGGCAATGACGTTATCAAGCTCTTTCTTCAAGACATATCCTATCTCTACTGCTGTTTGTCTAACACCATATGAAGCACCGTCACTCATCTGTGCAAGAAGTTTTATGCACCTTTGTAAATCTTGTGATGAAATCATATTCGTTATTTATATAATCCTTTACTAATCATTCTTCTCATTTCCTGTTCGAAATAGAAGAGTTGTGATGGAACTAGGTTATTAATCCACTCATCACGATATTGCTGATATTTCCAGAAAGTATTAACTCTCCAGCGCCACTCAAGGTATGTTCTTAATTCCTTATCCATAGTTTAATCGTACCAATCTTCATCCCAGCCACCGTAACATCCATAGCCACCAGAGTATCTGTAGTTAGTGTTCTCATAGGAGTATTTAGCCTTATTAGCATCAAAGCAAATCTTTCTCAGGAGGTCTTTGTATTCCTGTGATATTGGTCTGATAAGCTCTCCATGATACTCTAATTTTGGGGTAATGATAGTCCTTACTATCTCTCCAGTCTCCTCATTAATCAGCGCTTTTAGTTCTTCATTCCAGTAATAACCGTAGTTATGCAATACTGAAATAGCAGTCTCTTTCTCTCTTTCAGTACAAGGTCTCCACCAGTATGATGTCTCATCACCCTCTACAGTCTGTTGACACCTCGTGGTGTTTGTAGCCACTTCCATGAAAGGTGTAGAACCCCAAGTACCATTTGGTAACTCACGATATTTACTAGGCTCATAATTAGCTATTACTGAATATCTCTTCGTAACAGTGGTACTATCACGCTCAATACCCTCGAATATCACAAATGAACCTGGCTTATTTGAGTTTGTAAGGAATTGACCCTTCTCGAACTTTTTATTTTCGTCCATCACTTATATAAGTTATTATCGTTTATAATCTTTAATACTTCTTTCGTTACGTATGGGGTAGGATTCATACCCTCTTTTATCATATTCCTCACAACTGTTGATGAAGCTATCATTGTGAGTGGAACAATCTCTTTAACTTGACCAAGCATACAGCCAAATTCAGTTACCCTAAAAGCTTTCCCTTGCTCTGGTAAATTGTGTCCTGGGTCTATATATCTTCCTATTGCAATGAACTTGAAATATGGTTTGATATCTGTCTCAAAGTTTTTCCACCCTGGTAATCTTTCAAAGGTATCTGTACCTGAGACAATGAACAGCTCATCGTCTGGATGTTGTTCACGTATCATTGTAAGAACCTTATACGAATAGGTAGGAGGTTCAATATTCTCTTCTAGCCTGCAAACCTCACATTTATCACCGAATGGCTCGATAGACAATTCAACCATCTTGCATCTTAGGTCAAAGCTAGCTGGTGCATTCTTCTTCCAAGGATTATGTTTCGCAACAACGAATAAAACCTTATCGCATAATCCACTATTTAACACACACGCTGCTATGTTAATGTGCGCAATGTGTATTGGGTCAAAAGAGCCAAGCAGCAATCCTACCTTCTTCATCTTTTCCTATAATAGCTTTTTCGTATAAATCTTCACCAGTTTGATGCCCTATCAAATATGCAACCGCAAATATCCAAAGTACCCCACAAATGAGTGATAAGATATCCCTATTCCTCTCCATATACGATAAATTGGATAGCAACGAAACCTTATCATTCCTCATCAAATATTCACTGTTTTCAAGAGAGGAAGAAATTCCAACCCCAACTATGATACCAACTATGGCATACAGTAGTATGAATATACCCAATGCAATTATTTCAGCGTCACTAAACAATGTCATAGTGCAAATATATAGAAATTTTTCGAGAATTCCAAATATTTTAATATTTTTTTTTTTAGAAAAATTCCTCAGGATTATCTATTGTAACAGAGTGTACATCAGAATGAACCTTTTTGTCAAGTGTTGCTTTCAGTGATTCAATAACATATGACTCTATCACATCATTAACGCTTTCTAGTGTCCTGTAAGGACCAATCCAGGTGGTTCTT
>Ga0310691_10007738_pt1 | contig 11148 bp, 11 predicted proteins | sample 176DNAGHGlowgp2_FD_203887 | JGI IMG/M metagenome (GOLD analysis project Ga0310691, IMG submission 203887) | Sheep rumen microbial communities from Palmerston North, Manawatu-Wanganui, New Zealand - 1766 DNA GHGlow gp2 (v2) (version 2) | ecosystem: Host-associated > Mammals > Digestive system >... | reverse complement strand
GCAAGAGAGGCTGTTTCATTCGTGGATAACGACCATGTCCGCATTATCGACGCTTCCACAGCACACCGCACTAACCCCGACTGGGCTTACGGCTTCCCGGAGCTTTCTCCGGAGCACAGGGAGAAGATACGCACATCGAACAGAGTAGCCGTTCCGGGCTGCTATGCGAGCGGCTTTGCCTCGATAGTATACCCCCTTGTACACAGCGGCATCATTCCCGCGGACTACCCGGTATTCGCCTACGCTACGTCAGGCTACAGCGGTGCCGGAAAGAAGGCTATCGCGGTATATGAGGGCGATGACAAGCCCTTTGAGTTCAACAGTCCGAGACAGTACGCGCTCTCTCAGCAGCACAAGCACCTCCCCGAGATGAAAGCGGTCTCCGGACTCACCTACACACCTATGTTCAACCCCATGGTATGCGATTATTTCAGCGGAATGGTCGTAAGCGTACCGATACAGACAAGAACGCTCCCCTCAAAGGTAACGGCAGAGCAGGTACACGAGATGTACGCGAAGCACTATGAGGGTGCAAAGATGATAGAGGTAATGCCTCTCATGTCCGCAGACGAGCAGAAGGGCTTCTTCCTTGCCTCGAATACTCTCAGCGGAACAAACGGTATGCAGATATTCGTGTTCGGCAGCGATGAGCAGATACTCCTCTGCTCGCGTCTCGATAACCTCGGAAAGGGTGCGAGCGGTGCGGCTGTTCAGTGCCTGAATATCATGCTCGGCATAGACGAGACGACCGGTCTTGTCTGAAACCTAAAGCGGCATTGGATGGAGGGCTGCGCTATGGAAAAACTGAAACTGAAAGAGATATATGAATTTGATTACGTCCCCGAGGACGGCGATATCTACCCCCTGCACGAGTGGTTCAACAACATACTCGAAAAGACAGAGGACGAGCTTACGATAGGCGATGTCTGCCGTATGCTCAGACAGAGAATGTGCTCGAAATGCGCTATGGAACGTGCTGTGGATATACTCCGCGATGACCCCTTCGCAGGCGAGATCTACGAGGGACAGCTCATGAGCACGCTCTACGGGGCAAAGGAGAAGTACCTCTGCCTTTTCTATGACGATATCAAGCCGATACTCATAGATGCTGAGCTCAAGGCTCTCGGCAGGACATGGCAGAGCGAGGACGAAAAGAACGAATACCTCAAGATCGCTGCCGCTTTCAGGCACAAGATCGACGAGGCAGGACACTGATAAGAGGTAATAGATATGGAAATCGTAAAATTTGACGGTATAACCAATGTTGAGGGCGGCGTCTGTGCCGCAAAGGGCTTCAGGGCAGGCGGCGTTCAGTGCGGACTTGTTCACGCAGGCGCTTCCGTGACCTCAAAGAAGAACGACCTTGCGATCATCGCTGCCGACAAGGAGTGTACGGCTGCGGCTGTATACACCACAAACAAGGTCAAGGGCGCACCTATCCTCGTTACTAAGGAGCATCTCAGAAACGGCAAAGCAAGAGCTGTTATCGTGAACTCCGTAAACGCCAACACCTGCAATCCCGACGGTGTTGAAAAGGCAAACATGATGTGCGAGCTCGCCGCTAAGGAGCTCGGCATAAGCGCCGAGGACGTTATCGTGGCTTCCACAGGCGTTATCGGTCAGGTACTCCCCATCGAGCCTATCGCAGCGGGAGTTCCCGGACTTGTGAAGTCCCTTTCCTATGAGGGCAACAAGAGTGCTCTCGAGGCTATCATGACTACAGACACCATGCCCAAGGAGATCGCCGTTCAGTTCGAGCTCGGCGGTAAGACCTGCACCCTCGGCGGTATGCTCAAGGGCAGCGGCATGATCCACCCCAATATGGCTACTACTCTCACCTTCCTCACCACTGACGCTGCGGTATCGGCAGAAATGCTCCAGCTCGCACTCAGCGATATCGTTAAGGTAACGCTCAACCGTGTGAGCGTTGACGGCGATACCTCCACGAACGATATGGTCTGCGTAATGGCTTCCGGTGAGGCAGGAAACGCTGAGATAACTGCGGAGGGACCCGATTTCGGCAAATTCCGCCATGCTCTCTACTGCATAATGATGAACCTTGCGCGTATGATGGCAAGGGACGGCGAAGGTGCTACAAAGCTCGTTGAGTGCTGCGTTGCCGGTGCTGAGAGCGACAGTATGGCTGAGATCGTTGCAAAGTCCGTTATCACATCGAGCCTTTTCAAGGCTATGATCTTCGGCGAGGACGCCAATGCCGGACGAATCTACTGTGCAATAGGCTATGCCGACGCTGATTTCGACGTAAACAAGGTCGATATCGTCATTGCGTCAAAGGCGGGAGAGCTTCCCGTAGGACATCAGGGCTGCCTCGTACCGTTCTCTGAGGAGGAGGCAAAGAAGGTCCTCGGCGAGGAGGAGATAAAGATCCTCATAAACCTCAATGCAGGTCCGGGCAGGGCAATGGCTTGGGGCTGCGACCTCACCTATGACTATGTCAAGATAAACGGAGACTACCGTTCATAATGTTCGGCAGGAGAGAAGAGGATTACGAAAGGTACAACGAGCGTCAGAACGCCAAGTACGACGATGACTATATAAAGGACTCCGAGGAATACCGCGAGGAATGCACTCACAGCCACGAACAGACCTACCGCAACTACGACAGGCGTGAGGAATACAGGGAGTACCGCGAGGAATGTGACCACAGTCACGGACAGACCTATGATGACTTCAACTCCGAGCTGAAGCCCTATGACGAGCAGAATGAGCTCGAAAAGCTCTTTGAGCCGCAGCTTGAAGAAGGCGAGTATTTGCTCTGGTGCGGCGAGCCTCAGAAGAATGCGAATTCCTCCGAGACCGGCACGGGCTGTATGGGCAGCAGCAGTTGGCTGCTGTATATGATAGCTTTTGCATTCCTGATGCTAAACCCGATCATCGCTGTTGTTCTCATCATAGCGGCTTCGTTCATGAGGAGGACTTCAAACCTCAAAGGGCAGAAGTACGCCATTACCAACAGGCGCGTGATAATTGTCGGCGGAAGCAAGCCCTGCAATGTACCGCTCAGTATGATCGGAGCAGTGACGTTCCACAGCAGCGCGCGCAGGATAGGATATGTCAGCTTTCAGATCAGACCGGAATACAGCCGCCAGAACCCAAGACGGACATTCATGGCATCGAATGCGTTTTTTGCCGTTAAAGACCCGGAAACTGTTGCCGGCATACTGAAACAGGCAAAGGAAAATTACAGGAGTTAACAGGGAAGTGTTTCATATGGAAAAGATATCCAATCAGGATAAGTCGCAGGTGCTCATCGACGCCCTGCCATACATACAGAAGTATAACAATAAGATACTCGTTATTAAGTACGGCGGAAACGCTATGACCAACAAGGAGCTCAAGGACGCGGTAATGACCGATATCGTCCTCCTCTCACTGGTAGGCGTCAAGGTCGTGCTGGTACACGGCGGCGGTCCCGAGATAAACGACCTCCTGAAAAAGCTGAACATCGAGAGCCATTTCGTGAACGGTCTGAGGTATACCGATGACGCTACGGTTGACGTAGTAAAAATGGTGCTCTCCGGCAAGGTCAACAAGGAGCTGGTACAGCTTCTCGCACAGCACAAGGGCAGTGCGGTAGGACTCTGCGGTATCGACGGCGGTATGCTCATCGCCGAGAAGAAGACCACCGATGACGGTCAGGACCTCGGCTGGGTAGGCGAGATCACAAAGGTCAACACAAAGCCTATCCTCGATGCCCTCGCAAACGGAAATATCCCCGTTATTGCTACAGTTGCGACCGACGAGGAGGGCAATACCTACAATGTCAATGCCGATACCGCTGCGGCAAGAATAGCTGCCGAGCTCGGTGCCGAGAACCTTATCCTCATGACGGATATCGCAGGACTTCTCCGCGATAAGGACGATCCCTCCACGCTTATCCCGCAGGTCAATGTCAGCGAGGTGCCCTTCCTCAAGAGACAGGGCATAATCTCCGGCGGCATGATACCCAAGATAGACTGCTGCGTTGAGGCTGTAAGACGAGGCGTTCAGAAAACCGTCATAATCGACGGCAGAGTGCCGCATTCGATACTCATTGAGATACTCTCCAATGAAGGTATCGGAACGCAGTTCACCTGATTAGCAAAACAATTTACTTGTATACAAAAAATTTACCTTATTACATATTAACAATATTGATTTTGATAGCCAAACGGCGTTATAATGATATTACAACTATTAATAAATATGTGTAGATCATGATGTCGGGAAGGGGTAGAGTATGAACAGTAATGAGAAAACTATAGAAAAATTTGATAAGCACGTCGCACATTCCTACGGCAGGTATTCCCTCGCCATGAAAAAGGGCAGCGGACGCCGCTGCGTCGATGAGAGCGGAAAGGAATACATCGACTTCGGAAGCGGCATAGGTACTAATTCCCTCGGCTACTGCGACGAGAAGTGGGCTGACGCTGTTTGCACTCAGGTACGCACTCTACAGCACAATTCCAATTACTACTACACTGAGGTACAGGCGGAATTCGCCGAGAGACTCTGCGGCATCGCAGGCTATTCTTCGGTATTCTTCGGAAACAGCGGCGCTGAGGCGAACGAGTGCGCGATAAAGGTAGCAAGGAAATACAGCTTCGATAAGTACGGCAAGGGCAGACATAATATCATCACCCTCGTGAATTCCTTCCACGGCAGAACGATCGCTACCCTTTCGGCTACGGGTCAGGACGTCTTCCACAATTACTTCTTCCCGTTCCTTGAAGGCTTCATAAACGTTGAGGCGAACAACATCGGGGATCTGAAGTCAAAGCTCGATGATACGGTTTGTGCCGTTATGCTGGAGTACGTTCAGGGCGAGGGCGGTGTTAACGCCCTTGAAAAGGATTTCGTGGACGCGGTCTATGAGCTGTGCGGTCCGAGGGATATCCTCGTTATCGCCGATGAGGTACAGACCGGTGTCGGACGTACAGGTAAATTCCTCGCCGGAGACCACTTCGGCAGAAAAGCTGATATAACTACCCTCGCAAAGGGTATCGCAGGCGGCATTCCCATGGGAGCCTGCCTCATGAACGAAAAATGCAGCGGAGTGCTTACTCCCGGAACTCACGGTTCGACCTTCGGCGGAAACCCCATTGCCTGTGCAGGCGGACTCGCAGTCCTCGACAGGCTCGAGAGCGAGGGCTTCCTCGATGAGATAACCAAAAAGGCAGAATTCATAAAAACGGAGCTTGAAAAATGCAGCGAGGTCGTTTCAGTGAGCGGTCTCGGACTTATGATAGGCATTCAGCTTAAAAACAAGAAAGCGGCAGAGGTCGCAAGGGCTGCCCTTGACAAGGGACTGCTCCTGCTGACGGCGAAGGATAAGGTCAGACTCCTTCCTCCTCTTACGATATCGTATGACGAGCTCAGAGCCGGACTTGAGATCCTGATAGGTATACTGGAGGAATAGTAATGGAGCTGTTAGTAGCGCCGAAAGGCGGCAATAAGTATGTTGTTGAGGATAAAAAGCAGCGGCTGCTCTATACGATCAAGAAGAAGGGCTTCGGACAGAAGTATAACCTGCTCGATGCAAGCAACTACGTTCTCTATACAATAGTCCAGACAGGTGATGACAGAAAGCCCGCTTTCACTATCGTTCTGAACGATACCACCTTCCTCAAGCTGGAATGCAGATCGCTCTTCCTCGATCCCACTATAAGCGCTGAAGGCAAGGAGATGAAGTACGCCATAGCCAGCAAGGACAGACGAAACTTCGACCTTATCCTTAACGGAGAGACTGTGGGAAAGATTAAGACTAAGGTGACAGTCAGCAACGAGCTTCACTATGATATCGAAATAGAAAACACAGCGTTTGATGATTATATACCGCTGTTCGCTGTCGCCATTGACAAGACCTTCGGCGATATGAACAAGCAGAAATAACGAAAGGACAAATCCAGAATGAAGCACTTACTTAAAATGCTCGATCTTAGCACAGACGAGATCATTGATATCCTTAACCTTGCCGACCAGCTCAAGTATGAGCTCAAGCACGGCATTCCCCACCCCCACCTCAAGGGCAAGACCCTCGGTATGATATTCCAGAAGGCCTCCACCCGTACAAGAGTCTCCTTCGAGACCGGTATGTACCAGCTCGGCGGATATCCCCTGTTCCTCTCCTCAAATGACCTCCAGATAGGCAGAGGCGAGCCCGTTCAGGACACCGCAAGAGTTCTCTCCCGCTACCTCAACGGCATCATGATCCGTACCTTCGAGCAGAAGGAGGTCGAGGATCTTGCCGAGTACGGCAGCATTCCGATAATCAACGGCCTTACCGATTTCTGCCACCCCTGTCAGGTGCTCGCAGACCTCATGACTATCCGTGAGTTCAAGGGCAGCTTCGACGGTCTGAAGATGTGCTTTATCGGCGACGGCAACAATATGGCTAATTCCCTTATCGTGGGCTGCCTCAAGGTAGGTATGTCCGTAGCTATCGCTTGTCCGGACGACTATCAGCCTCCGAAGGTCATACTCGATTTCGCTGCACAGTACGGCGACAAGTTCGAGATGACAAACTGTCCCAAGCAGGCTGCTAAGGACGCAGACGTCCTCATCACTGACGTATGGGCTTCCATGGGTCAGGAGGGCGAGGCTGAAAAGCGCCGCAAGGCTTTCGCCGGCTATCAGATAAACGATGAGCTCATGGTTCTCGCACACAGCGATGCTATCGTGCTCCACTGCCTGCCCGCTCACCGCGAGGAGGAGATCACCGAGAAGGTGTTCGAGGCTCACGCCGACGAGATCTTCGAGGAGGCAGAGAACCGTCTCCACGCTCAGAAGGCTGTTATGGTAAAGCTCATGGCGTAAGCTATGGTACGGTATACGGAATAAAAGCGGACGGCATAAGCCGTCCGCTAAGTGTATAGAAGAAACCGTTTATCAAAAAGCAGCACGGGCGGCGGAAAGCGTTTCAATTACTTAGTGTTATAATAAAACAACAGTTTTTAGCAGTGAGGTGTTAATATGAACCCCAAAAGAATAATTTCATTTTTGATCGCAGCATCATTATCCTTATCGCTTTTTTCCTGTAATAGTAACAGCAGTGAAAGCTCATCAAACAATAATACCGCTTTTCAGTCTGACAGCAATGACAACATCAGCGAAAGCTCAGGCTCAGATGAACTGAGCAGTAATTCTGACTCATCGTCAACACCTTCTATCCAGAGCGGAGACTATTATTTTATCAAGGAAGACGGTCCTATAAACGCTGACACGAATACGGTATGGCTTACACTGAAAAAGATATCTCCTACCGATTTCAGAGGCGTTGAGTGTACATACGAATTCACAATAGGTTATATGGACAAAAAAACAGGTGACCGTAATAAGCTGTATAATCAAGGCTATGTTTATTTTAAAGACAATGAACGCCTCGGCTTTATTCAGATGCCAAGCGATGAAACTAATTGGAACGCTCTTGATATCCGCGTTGACGGAAATGGAAATATGACATTCTTCGGCGATTATAACAATTCTGAGCTTGTAAAGAATATAAACGACCTTGGAACTGTAGATAAGAGCACATTGCCAAACAGTCAAGGCGATGACGATATAGTCGGAGAATTTCTTGGTTATATGCAAAGCTATGGCGCAACAGCCTTAACAAAGACTAACGGCTCAAGAGGATTTTATATTACATTCACCGATGTTACAGAAAACGGTCTTACTCTCACCTGGGATTGCTTTGGACGTCCATCAAATACATATGCCATACCCACAAATTACACGATAAACGGAACAAATTACGGCAGCATTTACTGCACATACAAGCTGGTCGATTTAGGCTCTGGCCGCAGATATGCCATTGTTCTCGATAACGCAGTATATTTTGATACTGATGAAGGATATGAATCCTACCTGTTCTTTACAGACAGATGGAACGGAAAACCGGAACTTAATATAGCATCTGATCCCAAGGCCGCTACAGAAGGCGATCATAGGCTCGGACCATTATCCTCTGATTTCCGCAAACAGGATTATGAGTTCCTCTCAAAGAAAAACTCCGGAAATATGGCTGATAACAAGGATAACTGGTATCTGTGGGTGGATTATGACAGTAGAGCCAGCGCAGAATATTACTATAAAGACCCAAGAACAAATTCGATCCATATAGATGTATCAAATTCAGGACCGGATCCTTGGTCAGTACAGGCTAAATATGAATGGCTTAAACTGGAAAAAGGCGCTGTATACCATGTGGAATTTGATTATCAGATCGTACTTCCCGAAAAATACAGATCTGCTGTAAAGGAATCCACATTCTCATTCCAGCACAATGGCGGCTCTTATGATACTTATTACGAAGAACCCATACATATGACAACTACCGACGGCGATTATAATCACGTTGACTCAACATTTGCAATGAGCACTACTGATTCAAATGTATTTATGGGATTCAGCGTCGGCGGCCTTGGAAGTGGTGTTACCGCTAAAGTTGATATCGAAAATCTAAGGATAGAAAGGATCAGATAGATCTGAGCTTGTTAAGTAATATTTGCCGATAGACCCAATTATTTGCGGAGTCCTGCGGACACCGTCCCGGCGTCTGCAAATTATACATTAAAAACAAGTTTATTGACAAGCTAAAGCGGACGGCTTATGCCGTCCGCTTTGTGATAATGGTACAGGATATGAAAGAAGTAAAGATAGATTACAAGCCGCCGGAGATATTCCTCATAAGAATGCTCGCGGCGCTCATATGGGTACTGCTGTTTTTCCTCGGGATACTGTCGGGAATATGACCTTTCACGATGAGGAAATAACGGAGATATACGAATACTATGCCGCACTCTACCCGGAAAAAGCCAAAGGCGAGGTCAAATACGATAAATACTGTATATAAGGAAGCTCCCCTGACAGGGGGCTTTCTCATCAGCAATGCAGGGGAACGCCCTCTGTACAATGAAAAAGGGACGCAAGAGCGTCCCTTTTGGTTATTCTACTGATATTATGTAATAGTAAATGGGCTGACCGCCGTTGACGAGCATGACCTCGAGCCTGTCGCCGAACTTCGCCTGCATGAACTTCTGGAGCTCCTCGGCGTTCTCGGTGGTGACGTCTGCGCCGTGAATGAGCGTAACGTAGCTTGCCTCGCCCTTATCGCCCTTAGCGAGCTTCTTTGTGAGCTTGTAGGCGGCCTTGTTGATATCGCGCTCGGTGAATGAGAGCTTGCCGTTTTCGAGGGCAAGTATCTCGCCCTCCTTTATCTTCTGACCCTCAAACTCGGAGTCCCTTGCCGCAAAGGTAACGAGACCGGTCGAGACCTTTTCGAGAGCCTTTGTCATATTTATGCGGTTTTCGGAGAGGCTAAGCGACTCGTCAAATGCGAGCATAGCCGCGATGCCCTGCGGGATAGACCTTGTCTGGAGGACGCAGACCTTGCGGTCGGTGAGCTTGACAGCCTGCTCAGCCGCCATGATGATATTCTTGTTGTTGGGGAGTACGAATACCGTATTTGCGGGAGTTTTAAGGATAGCGCGGAGGATATCGTCCGTGGAGGGGTTCATGGTCTGACCGCCCTTGACAACGACGTCAACGCCGAGGTCAGTGAACATAGCCTCGAGACCGTGACCTGCCGCAACAGCGACAAAGCCGAATTCTTTCTCGGGCTCTGCGGGCTGATAGCCCTCCTCAGCAGCCTTGGCCTCCTTGACCTTATTTTCGTGCTGGATACGCATATTCTCTATCTTGGGACGCGGATCGTTGATGAAATGGCCGAATTCAAGCGCTTTCTGGAGAGCCTTTCCGGGGTTGTCGGTATGAACGTGGACCTTTATGATCTGCTCGTCATCGACAACGACAACGCAGTCACCGATAGTTTCGAGGTAAGCTCTGAGCATGAACACATCGGGACAGTTTTCCTTTTTCTCGACCATGAACTCAGTGCAGTAGGTGTAATTTATCTCGTCGTCGTACTCGCTTACCGCCGTGCGGAAGGAGTCAACGGAGGCTTCCTGAGAGGACTGCGGATTTTCGGGCTCCGCGATAGCTCCGCCCTTGAAGACATCGAGCATTGCACGGAAGATTATGGTAAGACCCTTGCCGCCCGCGTCAACGACGCCGGCTTTTTTGAGCTGGGGAAGCATTTCGGTGGTCTGAGCGAGGACGTTTTCAGCCTCATTGCAGACCTCCTCCCAGAAAACGACGTCATCGTTGGACTCGGCGGATATCTCCTTAGCCTTTGCAGCGGCAGCCTTCACAACGGTGAGGATAGTACCCTCGACAGGCTTCATTACAGCCTTGTAAGCCGCATCTACACCGAGGGAGAGAGCCTCCGCGAAGTTGTCCGGAGAAGCCTCCGTACAGCCCTTGAGCCCCTTTGATATGCCTCTGAAAATGAGGGAGAGGATAACTCCCGAGTTGCCTCTTGCGCCTCTGAGGAAAGCGGAGGCAGCCTTTGAGGAGACCTCGGAAACGGTGGAGTTATCGGGAAGTCTTTTCAGCTCGGCTATGGAATTACCGATGGTCATCGACATATTTGTACCAGTGTCGCCGTCGGGAACGGGGTACACGTTAAGCTCGTCCACCTCGCGTTTTCTGTTATTGATAGTGACAGCGGCGGAAATGATACCGTCTCTGAGCATTGAACCAGTTATCACAGTAAAGTCCTCCAATTTAATAAAATAAGAACCAGGAGCTGAGAGTATAGGTCTCAGCCCGTAAATCAGGCATTCATATCGTCAACGAACACGTTTACCCTGTGGACCTCGAGACCCGAGGATTCCTCGACGGTGAAGCTCACCTTGTGGACGATGCTGTTGACAGCGGCAGTGATATTAGTGCCGTAGGATACCTTTATATGCAGGTCGATAATAAGACCGCCCTCCTTGTCGGCGCGGATAGCCACACCTCTCTGCTTTCTGAAAGCCCTGCCGAAGGTAAGGGCTGAGAGCGTGGAATGGAGGGTATTTACGCTGCAAACGTCTGCAACTCCGAAGCAGCCTGTCACGGTATGCTTCACGAGCTGAACGAGATAGCCCTCCGAGACGGAAATTTTTCCGATGTGATTTTCAACAGTGACCATGCCGGACCACTCCTTATTATAGTATTAACGGCATTGTATGCGCGTTCTATTCTATTATATCATATAAGCGAAGCGTTATGATATAATCGCCCGATTGCAGGGAGCAAATCTTT
>Ga0310691_10007737_pt1 | contig 11148 bp, 7 predicted proteins | sample 176DNAGHGlowgp2_FD_203887 | JGI IMG/M metagenome (GOLD analysis project Ga0310691, IMG submission 203887) | Sheep rumen microbial communities from Palmerston North, Manawatu-Wanganui, New Zealand - 1766 DNA GHGlow gp2 (v2) (version 2) | ecosystem: Host-associated > Mammals > Digestive system >... | reverse complement strand
AGGCTTAATCACCACAAGGCCGTGCTCGCGGTCGATGCCGCTGACGTTGCCCCATGTAAAGATGACCAGCCCCTGCTTCACCAGGTCAAGGTTGGCCTTGAATACTTTTTGTTTCAGTTCTTCTAACATAGCTTGTTTTCTTTACTATTATTGTTTAAAGTGTTACAAATCTTTGTTGTTTGCTGTGCTTACTCTTCATTACAGCTTGAAGTATTGCTCTTCGTTGTAGATCTTATCGTTAAACCTGTAGAGCGCTGCGCCGCGCTTGGAGCTCTTCTTGTCGATGAGTTCCGTCTTCTCTATGGACTCCATCTCTTTCACGCGCTTGCGGAAGTTGCGCTTGTCAAGCTCCTGGCCGTAGACTACCTCGTAGAGACGCTGTAGCTGTGTGAGGGTAAAGAGCGGCGGCAGCAGGTTGAAGCCGGCAGGCTCGGTCTTCAGCTTGTCTTGCATCATCTTGCGGGCGCAGGCAACCATCTTTGTGTGATCACTATACATGACGGGCATCTTTTCCACGTCTACCCATTCCACACCGTGCTCCACACGCAGCTTCTCGTCGTAGTCCTTGACATTGATGAGCGCATAATAGGCCACTGAGACGACACGTGCGCCAGGGTCGCGGTCAACATGTCCGAAAGCGCCAACCTGTTGCATATAGACATTACGTAAGCCGGTCAGTTCGTAAAGCACGCGGCTGGCGGCAACGTCAACACTTTCGGCGGCGGCGACGAAGCCTCCGTAGAGGCTCCATTCGCCGCGACCGGGGTCGTATTTTCGGCGCCCGATAAGAATCTTGAGCTTGCCCTCGTCGAAACCAAAGATGATGCAGTCTACAGAGACCAGCATCTTCTCCTGGGCGTAGTTGTCGTAATATCCCATTGTTTACCAGAAGTAAGCATAGAAGCAGGCGCAGAGACCGATGACGACCAGTGTGCCGATGACGTCGAACATGCCCCAGCTCTCCTTGATGCTCTTCTTGAAGTCAGCCGAGAAGGTGATGGCGTCGACCTGCTCCTTCGAGGGAGCGGGCGTGAAGCAGCTCACCACGACCATGAGCACGACGATGAACACCAGCAGCCAGCACTCGAAGATGAGCCAGTTGGTCTGCCAGAACCATGCGGTGGCATCCCAGAAGGCACCGTCCATGACGGCCTTGCCCGAGTCGGTGACGACGTTGGTGACGAGGCGTATCATGCCGATGAGGAAGCCGCCGATAAGACCCCATTCGCCGGCCTTCGGCGTAATCTTCTTCGAGAAGATACCCAGTGTGAAGACGGCAACCATAGCCGGTGCGATGAGCGACTGGATGTCCTGCAGATAGCTGTAGAGGTTGCCCATGTTCATCATGATAGGCATCCAGGCCAGACCGAGCAGCACGACGACGACGGTGGCGGTACGTCCTACGAAGACGTAGTGGGCCTCGCTCATGCCCTTCTTCATGGGCTTGTAGAAGTCCTCGGTGAAGAGCGTTGCGCACGAGTTGAAGAAGGCAGCCAGCGAAGCGACGAGGGCGCAGACGAAACCGATGGTGACGATGCCCTTGATGCCGGCGGGCAGGATGTTCTTCACCATCATGGCGAAGGCGCCGTCGGTCGACTCGTGGTTGGTGATGTCCATCTCGATGCCGCTGCCGGTCTTGAGCGACAGGGCGTAGGCAATCATACCGGGGATGAGGAACATGAAGCAGGGCAGGATCTTGAAGAAGCCGGCTGCGATGGTGCCGCGGCGGGCGCGCTTCATCACCTCCTTGTTGTCCTCGCCGGGCACCTGTCCGAGCACACGCTGAACGATGTGCTGGTCAGTACACCAGTACCAGAAGCCGATGATCGAGGCTCCGAGGAACACGACGTAGCCCGGGAACTGGGGGTACATCGGGTCGGCGGGGTCGGTGTGGAACATGTGGGTGGTGCCGAAGCCGTCGTGGGCGGCGTTACAGGCAGCCATCATGTTTGACCAGCCCTGGGTGATGCTGCCGTCGCCGAGCATGCTGAGTCCGAGGAACAGGACGAGGAACGAGCCAATAATAAGAATAGGTGTCTGGATGGTAGAGAGCGTCATCACGCCCTTCATGCCGCCGAAGACGGTGAAGACGGCGGTGATGGCTATCAGGCCGATGGCGCCGTACCAGAACGGGATGCCGAGCAGATACTTGAAGAAGATACCGCCGGTGAAGGCCGTCACCGAGACCTTCGTCAGCACGTAGGCCACGAGGGTGATGATACTGAGCCAGGAGCCCGTGCGCTGGGTGTAGCGGAACTTCAGGAAGTCGGGCATGGTGATGATCTTGCCCATCTTGTTGATGAGCAGCTGGTAGAAGGGAACGAAGAGCCAGCCCAGGATGAGGATCATCCAGCCCTGCATCTCCCAGTGGGCCATACCCACGCCGTCCTTGGCACCCGTGCCGGCCAGTCCGACGAGGTGCTCTGATCCGATGTTTGCGGCGAAGATGGCCATACCGATAACATACCACGGCTCTCCCTTACCGAAGAGGTAAGCTGAAGAGTCTTCGCCCTGCTGGGCTTTCTTGTCTTTCCAGATGGCATACCATACGGCTGCCACCACTCCTAACAGGCCAACGACGAGCACTACCCAGTCGAGCCAGATGAATTCGTGTGAACTCCAGTCCATAACTTTTAAAATTGAAGATTGAAGATTGAAGATTGAAGATTGGGCTGCGTCGCCATTCCTTCTCCCTTCTTATCAATCAATTGTTAATTATTTAAATTTTGTTTTGTTGACTTGATAATATTTATGAATTAGACCATAGCCTCGTCATGTCTTCGAGGGTCTTGCCCTTGGTTTCGGGCACGAGCTTCCAGACGAAGAGGGCTGCGACGACGCAGATGATGCCGTAGAGACCGTAGGTGAACCAGTGGCCGAAGTCGTCGCCCTCAGTAAGGTGCATGTTGAACATGGGCACGAACGTCGACGAGACGATGAAGTTGAAAATCCACTGGAAGGCCACGGCGATGGCCACCGCTCCGCCACGGATGGTGTTGGGGAAGATCTCGGCGATGAGCACCCACGTGATGGGGCCCCACGAGAACATGAACGAGGCGGCATAGACCATGATGCTGGCAGCCGTGATGAGCTCCATGCCCTCATGGCCGAAGGTGACGGCTACGCCGAAGGCGCCGAGCGCCATGCCGATAGAGCCCCAGATGAGCAGCGGCTTGCGGCCCCACTTCTCGACGGTGAAGATGGCCACGAGCGTGAACAGGATGTTGACGACACCCATGAAGACGGTGACGACCATCGGGTTCTCCATGCCCATGTCGCCGAAGATGCGCGGTGCGTAGTAGAGCACGGCGTTGATGCCGACGGCCTGCTGGAACACTGAGAGCATGATGCCCACGAAGATGCACATCCAGCCGTAGGTCATCAGCCGCTCTGTCTTCACCACCATCGTGTCCTTGATGTCCTGCAGGATATGGGCGGCCTTGCTTGAACCATTGATTTTACTCAGGATGCCTAAAGCCTTCTGGTCCTGACCGATACTGACGAGATAGCGCGGCGTCTCAGGTACGAAGCAGATGAGCAGGGCGAAGAGTCCTGCCGGCACGGCCTCGCTTCCGAACATATAGCGCCAGCCCGTGGTGACGGTCCACTGTGCGGCGGGGTTGATGGCGGCAATGCCACGCCCCATCTCCTCGACGAGCGGCTGAATGTGGTCGCCAAGGATGAAGAAGTTGACGAAGTAGACCACCAGCTGGCCGAAGATGATGGCAAACTGGTTCCACGAGACGAGCATGCCGCGTATGTTCGAGGGTGCCACCTCGCCGATGTACATCGGGCAGATGGCCGAGGCCAGTCCCACGCCGATGCCGCCGATGATGCGGTAGACGTTGAACATCAGCAGCAGCGAGTAAGTGGGTTGTCCATATTCAAAAAAGAGGAACTCAGGGTCCATTGAACCCAGTGCTGATACGAAGAACAGCAGGCCGGCAATGATGAGCGACTTCTTGCGCCCCAGGTTCGTGGCCAGCAGGCCTGACAGTGCTGAACCTATGATGCAACCGATGAGTGCCGATGCCGACGTGAAGCCGTGCCATCCGTCGGTGTACTGGAAGTCTTTGGCCTCCATGAAGAAAGCCTGCAGACCTTTCTCGGCGCCTGAGATGACGGCAGTGTCGTAGCCGAACAACAGTCCGCCCAGCACTGCCACCATCACGATGCTAATAAGGTAACCTCTATTACCGTTATCTGTATTTGTCATGATTTTCAATTCTCAATTCTTAATTCTCAATTCTCAAATCTCAAATCTGATTTACTTGACCGAGAACTTGTAAGCTGCACGGCTGTAGTACTTTTCGCCTGGCAGCAGTGTGGGCTGCACCCAGTCCTTCTTGTTGGGTGAGTCGGGATATTTCTGGCTCTCCAAGCATACAGACACATGCTGCGGATACGGGCCACCCTTGTGCTGGATGTTAGGCTCGTTGCCTACGCCCTGGAAGTTGCCGCTGTAGACCTGCACGCCCGGCTCGTTGGTGTACATCTCCATGAAGATGCCCGTCTTGGGGCTGTAGAGGCTGGCGCATACCTGGGTGTCGTCGCCCTTGCCGTCCTTATAGGTGTTCAGGCACCAGTTGTGGTCGTAGCCGCCGGCATTCTGTATCTGGTCAAACTGCGACTTGATGCTGTCGCCGATGGCGTGCGGCGTGCGGAAATCCATGGGCGTGCCCTCCACCGGGCGAATCTCGCCCGTGGGGATATACAGCTTGTCTGAGGGAGTGAAGTTGTCGGCATTGACATAGAGCACCATGTCATAGCCGGGCTGTGTGAAGTCGCCGCTGAGGTTGTAGTAGTTGTGGTTGGTCTGGTTGATAATGGTGGGCTTGTCGGTCTCGGCCTCCCAGGTGATGTCGAGCATGTTGTCGTCGGTCACCTTATAGGTGGTTACAGCCGTCACTGTGCCGGGGAATCCGTTTTCACCGTCCTGAGCTACAATGGTGAGCTTCAGTGTCTGCGGGTCTACTTGCTCAGCGTCATATACGCAGTTCATCCAGCCCGTCGTGCCGCCGCCGTGCAGGCAGTTGCCGTGGTCGTTGAGTTTCAGCTGGTAGGTGGTGTCGTTCAACACGAACTTGCCGCCTTTGATGCGGTTGGCATAGCGTCCGACGCTGGAGCCGTAGTCGGTGGGTGAGTTCAGTGTGTCGGCATACTGCCTGATGTTGTCGAAGCCCAGCACCACGTCCGTGGGCTTGCCGTCCTTGTCGGGCACTACGAGCGACACCACGCGTCCGCCGTAATTGGTGATGCATACTTCCATACCGCTTTGGTTCTTCAGGGTGAAGAGCTTTACGGGTTTGTCTTGGATGGTGGTGTCAAACTTGGCAGGGTCGAGACCCGATACCGTGAGTTGCGGAGCCTGCTGTCCGCCGGCGCAAGAAGCGAGCATTGCCACGGCAATACCCATACCCATCATGCTACTTTTCAGGTTTTTCATTGTAGTTGGTTTTTAGTATAATAGAATGTGTGATTCAAAATTTGGGTGTAAATTTACGACTTTTATTTGAAACTGCAAAGAAAAACGCAGAAAAAAAGCGGTAGAGTGTTGTGTTTACACTCTACCGCCCGCTATTTAACATTTTTTAATTGACAATACGCAATTATGAATCATCAATTATGAATGATTACTCGCCTTTCTCCATCTGAGCCTTGAGATTAGCCAACACGTCGAGGTCTCCCAGCGTGGTGCTTGCGGCAATGTTCTCAATCTTCGGCATGTCGTCCTTCTTGGCACGGGGAGCCTTCTTGGCAGCAGCCTTCTTTTCCTCACGCTGCGGATCCTCGTAGGTGCGGCTGTGGCTGAGGATGATGCGCTTTGAGTCTTTGTTGAACTCAATCACCTTGAAGGGCAGCTCCTCGCCCTGCTGGGCCTGCGTGCCGTCTTCCTTCACCAGGTGCTTTGGTGTAGCGAAGCCCTCAACGTTCTCGTCCAGAGCAACGACGGCACCCTTCTCCAAAAGCTCGGTAATCTTACCCGTGTGCACAGAGCCTACGGTGTACTTCTCCTCGAACACATCCCAGGGGTTGTCCTCCAGCTGCTTGTGACCGAGCGAGAGGCGACGGTTCTCCTTGTCAATATCGAGCACGATGACGTCGATGGGAGCGCCCACCTGTGTGAACTCCGAGGGGTGTTTCACCTTCTTGGTCCAGCTCAGGTCGCTGATGTGAATCAGGCCGTCAACGCCCTCCTCCAGCTCCACGAAGACGCCGAAGTTGGTAAAGTTGCGAACCTTGGCATTGTGCTTAGAACCAACGGGGTATTTCGTTTCAATAGCCTCCCAAGGATCTTCCTTCAGCTGCTTGATGCCCAGAGACATCTTGCGCTCGTCGCGGTCGAGGGTCAGGATAACAGCCTCAACCTCGTCGCCCACCTTGAGGAACTCCTGAGCCGAGCGCAGGTGCTGGCTCCACGACATCTCGCTGACGTGGATAAGACCCTCGACGCCGGGCTGAATCTCGACGAATGCGCCGTAGTCGGCAATGACCACCACCTTACCCTTGACATGGTCGCCAACCTTGAGATTCTGATCCAGGGCATCCCAAGGATGCGGGGTGAGCTGCTTCAGGCCGAGGGCGATGCGCTTCTTCTCGTCGTCGAAGTCGAGGATGACGACGTTGATCTTCTGGTCGAGTTCGACAACCTTCTTCGGGTCGTCGACGCGGCCCCACGACAGGTCGGTAATGTGGATGAGTCCGTCTACACCGCCCAGGTCGACGAATACGCCGTACGAGGTGATGTTCTTGACAGTACCCTCCAGAATCTGACCCTTCTCAAGCTTGCCGATAATCTCTTTCTTCTGTGCCTCCAGCTCGGCCTCGATGAGAGCCTTGTGAGAGACAACGACATTGCGGAATTCCTGGTTGATTTTCACAATCTTGAATTCCATGGTCTTGCCTACGAACTGGTCGTAGTCGCGTATGGGGTGAACGTCAATCTGGCTGCCGGGCAGGAAAGCCTCGATGCCGAATACGTCGACAATCATACCGCCCTTGGTGCGGCACTTGATGAAGCCCTGAACCACCTCCTCAGCCTCGAGGGCTGCGTTCACGCGATCCCAAGCCTTGCTCAGGCGGGCCTTCTTGTGGCTCAGGATGAGCTGGCCCTTCTTGTCCTCAGCGCTCTCGACATACACTTCTACGGTGTCGCCGATTTTCAGGTCGGGGTTGTAGCGGAATTCTGAGGCGGGGATGATACCGTCGCTCTTGTAACCGATGTTCACCACCACTTCCTTCTTGTCGACGGAGATAACCTGACCGTCGACCACCTGGTGGTCGGCTACTTTGTTAAGGGTTTCGTCGTAAGCCTTGTCGAGCTCTTCCTTGCTCACGTTGGCCACGGTGCCATTCTCGAACTCGTCCCAATTGAAGTCGTCGAGCGGCTTAACGTTCTTTGTTAATTCTGACATGATTTAAATGTTTTGTTTTTAGAATTAATACAGTTAGACATTATGTGAATTAGTGCTTTCGTCAGAAAGCGGCTGCAAAGGTACTGATTTTCAGCGAGAATACTTGCTTGTGAAGTCTTTTTCCTTTCTGCTTTATATTTATTTAACATTTTTTCGTGCTGGGTGCGCTAAGCCACAGTCCGACGAAAGTCATCAGGCCGTTGAGCATCAGCAACTCGTAACTGAAGTGGTAGTGCCAATATTGTTGTGCCATGATGTCGAGGGCATAGCAAAAAAGAGGTGACGCCACGCAGATGTAAGGCACCGAGACATCGTTCACCTGTCGGTGGGTGAAGAGGCCGAAAGCGAAGAGTCCCAGCAGGGGGCCGTAGGTGTAGCTTACCATGATATATATGGCGTCGATGAGCGATGTGCTGTTGACATAGTGGAACATGAGGATGACGAGCACAAAGACCACACACATGGCGATATGGGTGTGGCGGCGCAACGGCTCGTCGTCGGGGCGCTGGCAAATGTCTACGCAGTAGCTGGTGGTCATCGACGTCAGGGCACTGTCGGCAGTGGAAAATGAGGCGGCCACGATGCCCAGGGTGAAGAGGGATTGAAGATTGAGGATTGAGGATTGAAGATTGAAAATTGAAGATTGAGGGTTGAGGGTTGAGAACTGGGCGTTGGCAGTTTCTACGAACATCGGCAGCAGGTTGTCGCCGGAAGAGGGTAGGGGAGTGCCTTGGGCGGTGAACAGCGTGACGAGCAGCACGCCGAGGGCGAGGAACAGCCAGTTGACGGGCACGAAAGCCAGACCATAGGTGCACATGTCCTTCTGAGCCTCGCGCAGGGTCTTGCAGGTCAGGTTTTTCTGCATCATGTCCTGATCTAAGCCCGTCATGACGATGACGATGAAGGCACCGCTGACGAACTGCTTCCAGAAGTTGTGGGGCGACAGCCAGTCGTCTGTCACGAAGACGCGGCTCAGGGGGCTTTCGCCGATGGTGTGCAGGGCCTCTGCGGGGGTGATGCCGAGCTGCCCTATTACCTTATTAATAATTAGTAGCAGGGCCGTGAGCAGGCAGAGCGTCTGCACGGTGTCGGTAACCACCAGCGTCTTGATGCCTCCGCGGCGGGTGTAGAGCCAGATGAGCAGCACCAATACGGCGGCGTTGAGCCAGAAAGGCACGCCGAGGGCATCGAGGGCGAAGCGCTGCAGAATCATGCAGACGACATAGAACTTGACGGCGGCGCCCGTCATCTTCGACAGCAGGAAGAACCAGGCGCCTGAGAGATAGGAACGACGCCCCAGGCGGTGACCTAAGTAGGTGTAGATGGTGGTGAGGTTGAGCCTGTAGTAGAGTGGCAGCAGCAGAAAAGCCACCACGGCGTAGCCCGCGATGAATCCCAGGCATAGCTGCAGATAGGTCATCTGGGAGCTTAAGACCATGCCCGGCACTGAGACGAAGGTGACGCCCGAAATGCTGGCGCCCACCATGCCAAAGGCCACCATATACCACGGCGAGCGGCGCTCGGCGCGGAAGAAGGCGTCGTTGGTAGAGCGGTGGGTGGTGAGGCGGCTCAGGGTGAAGAGCAGGGTAAAATATACTAATATAGTTAAGAGTACTGACATGGCTGCTACTGGTCTGTAGGCTTGTTGAGGCTGTCAAGAAATTCGCTGGGCTGCAGGCCATACTCCTTCTTGAAGCAGGTGGCAAAATACTTGGGGTCTTTGAATCCCACCTTGTAGGCCAGGTCGCTGACGCGTATCTGGGGGGCCTGCCGGGCTATGCGCATGGCCTCCTTCATGCGTATGCTGCGTATGAAGTTGCTCACGTTCATACCTGTCAGTGCGCGCAGCTTGTTATAGAGCGTCGATGCGCTGGCGCCCATGTCGGCTGCAAAGGTGTCGCGGTCGTAGTCGCTGTCGGCCAGGTGCTGGTAGACGCAGTCGGTGGCGCGCTTCAGAAACAGCTCGTCGGGCGACGGTTCGGCGGCCGCCTCCACGGCCTTCTCGGCCTCGCCCACCTGACTGATGAATTCCGTCTGTATGCGCTTGCGGTTCTCTACTATGTTGTTGATACGCAGTTCCAGGTCGCTCATCTTGAAGGGTTTGGTCACAAAGCTGTCGGCACCTATGCGCAGTGCCTCTTCGCGGTCCTTGTCCTGCATCTTGGCCGTTAGCAGTATGATGGGCAGGTGGCGGCTGTTGGGGTCGTTCTTGATGCGTCGCGTGAGTTCCAGACCGTCCATCACGGGCATCATCACGTCGCTGATGATGATGTCGAGCTCCTCTTTCCGAATAATCTCCAGTGCCTCTTTGCCATTGGTAGCCGTGCTTACGTGGTATTTGCTGCCCAATAGCTGGCTCATAAGCATCAGCAGCTCTACATTGTCGTCGACCACCAGCAGGCGGTAGGCTTCGTCGTCGGCAGTTGTCGCCAGTTGCTCGCTCTCAGCGTCCGTGTGGCGCATGCGGCTGGCAATGTCGAGAATGGCGCTACGCGCCATGTTGATGTCTATCTTCTGTTGCTCGTCTATCTGTGAACTGTTGAAAGCCTCTTTATTAATAGGTATAATAATGGTAAACGTGGTGCCCTCGCCCTCCTTGCTATCACACTCGATGGTGCCGTTGTGTAGGTACACCAGCTCGCGCGTCAGGGCCAGGCCTAAGCCCGTGCCCAAGGTGTGCAGCCGCCGGTAGTCGCCGTCGTAGTAGCGGTGGAACAGGTGCTTCATCTTGTCTTTGGGAATGCCGATGCCGTTGTCGCTCACCTTGATAATAATATGGTCGTACTCTTTGTTGGTGCGCACTTGCAAGGTAATCTTGCCCTGGTCGCTCAGGGTATATTTGGCGGCGTTCGACAGCAGGTTGTAGATAATCTTGTCCAGCTTGTCGGTGTCTATCCATCCCATCATGCTCTCGGGCGTACACTGCACGGTGAAGTCGAGATGCTTCTGAGCCATCAGCGGTTCTATGCAGAGGGCTGTGCGCTCTATGTATTGCATCACGTCGCCATGGGCCACCTTCAGTCGCAGCTCGCCCGACTGCGACTTGCTCGTCTCCAGAATCTGTTGCAATAGCCGCACCATACGCTCGATGTTGAGCTGCATCAGGTCGTAGTCTTGCTGCTGGTCGGGGGCCTTTAGGCGCAGACGCTCCACGGAGGCCGAAATGACGGTCAGGGGGGTGAGTAGTTCGTGGGTGATATTGGTGTAGACACTACTCATCTGCAAACGGTTTCTCATGCGCACGCCGCGCTGGAAGAGCTCTCTTGCCAAGAAGCCTAGTCCTACTACGACGACGATGGCAACGATGATAAGTATGGTTTGCAGGTTCATAGTTGATGTCTGATTGATGGCGCGAAATTACAAAAATAATCTCAAAGTGCAATAACTTTTGGCAGAAAATCGCTTAAAAGGGGCGAAAAAGGTTTAAAATGCGTGATTTTTAGTGGAAAGATAGCTAATTCACGCATTTTAAACCTCAAATAACCGTCGTTGAACGCCTGTCTCGGAAAGTTGACGTATCTTTGCATCACGAAAAGATTTTTAATGGTTAAGGTTTATGGTTGATTAATTTAGTTTTTAAAGTAAGAAAAAGCCTCGCTGTGAAGCGAGGCTTTTTTGGTGGGGAACATTAGGCAGTATGCTCTGACTTTAGAAGACATAAGTGTTGGTGTTGATTTTTCTCTTTTACACGAATTGCCACAAATTAAACACGAATTTTTCATGAATAATAATT
>Ga0310691_10007736_pt1 | contig 11148 bp, 7 predicted proteins | sample 176DNAGHGlowgp2_FD_203887 | JGI IMG/M metagenome (GOLD analysis project Ga0310691, IMG submission 203887) | Sheep rumen microbial communities from Palmerston North, Manawatu-Wanganui, New Zealand - 1766 DNA GHGlow gp2 (v2) (version 2) | ecosystem: Host-associated > Mammals > Digestive system >... | reverse complement strand
AGTATTTCACTCCCGATACCGAGGTGCATGTTACTTTAAGTGTGGAAAAGGACAGACAAAAGATAGAGGTGACCATTCCCGTTAAGGGAACCATCATACGAAGCGAAAATGTCAGCAATGACATGTATGTATCCATCGATCTCGTGGAGGAGATCATAGAGCGCCAGATGAAAAAGTATAAGAATAAGCTCATCGAGCGCTCCCAGGGAGGCGGAGACGGCGGCAGCTTAAAGACAGCCTTCCTCGAGGAAGAGGTGGATGAGGAAGAGGAAGTTAATATCGTCCGCACCAAGAGTTTCGGCATCAAGCCCATGTTCCCTGAGGACGCCTGCGTGGAGATGGAACTTTTGGGACATGACTTCTTCGTATTCAGAAACGCAGAGACAGACGAGGTCAATGTAGTTTATAAGAGGAAGGGCAACACCTACGGACTCATCGAGCCCACCTTCTAAAAACCGTTCTGGACAGACAGGACATATTCCATTATATTTTAACGGAAACCTTTCATCAAAAAAGATGTACACATTCCTCTCCGGAGCGATCCGGGGAGGATTTTTTTGAAGCAAAGATTTTAGAATAAAGATTCCGGATCAAAGATTTTGAAACCATGAGATCACTTACGCAGGGCAAGCCCATAAAGTTAATATTACAGTTTTCCATTCCGCTTTTTGTGGGACGCATACTGCAGCTTTTTTATTCCATCGCCGACACCAGGATAGTAGGCGTCTTTCTGGGTGAAAACGGCATAGCCGCCGTGGGCGGTACCTCCACTGTGGCAGACCTCATGGTTGACATGATGTTTGGAGTCACGGGAGGTTTTGCCATAATAGCTGCCACCAGATTCGGTGCAAAGGATGAAAAGGGCTTAAAAAAAGCAGCCGGGTTCACATTCCTCCTGACTGCGCTCATATCCGGTCTCATGAGTATCTTTTCCCTTATTTTTGCAGACAGCATCCTGCATATCCTGAATGTCCCCGCCGAAATATATGATGACGCCAGATCCTACATAGTCGTGATCATGGCCGGCCTCATCTTAAGCGCCATGTACAACGCCTGCGCGGCGCTCCTTCGCGCCATCGGGGATTCCTTCACGCCTCTGGTCTTTCTTATCATATCCGTGATATTAAATATATTTCTCGATTATTCCCTGATAAGATATTTTCACATGGGAGTAGCGGGAGCCGCCTTCGCCACCATTTTTTCCCAGGGTGTCTCCTTTGTACTGTGTATGCTGTATATTAGAAAAAAATACCCCCAGCTTCACTTTTCAAAAGAAGACCTGGCCCTTGATAAAGAAATGATCTCAAAAATGCTAAAGACGGGATTTTCCATGGGATTCATGTCCGCCTTCGTCAGCTTCGGCACCGTATCCCTGCAGACTGCCATCAACACCCTGGGCCGCAACATCATAGTAGCCCACACCGCAGCAAGAAAGATCACCATGATATTCATGCTGCCCTTCGGAGTGTTCGGTCAGGCGCTTGCCACCTACTGCGGTCAGAATATGGGCGCCGGCAGATATGACAGGATAAAGAAAGGCATGTTTGACACCATCGCCCTCACCTGGGTCTGGTGTATCCTGGTGATAATAATCTCCAACACCATAGCGGGCCGCCTGGTCACCATGGTGACAGGCTCCGTAGAAAGCGAGATCATAAAATACGCTGTCCTCTACCTTCGCGTGGACACAGCCTTTTATTTTGTCCCCACGCTCATTGCCCTCATAAGGAACTCCCTCCAGGGCTGCGGCGACGCCACCACCCCGGTCATATCCAGTTTTATAGAATTTGCCGGAAAACTTTTGATAGCCCTGTTTTTAGCTCCCCTCATCGGCTACTGGGGCATTATCGTGGCTGAACCCATTGTCTGGGTACTGATGGTCATCCCGCTTCTCATCTCAATGTTTAAACTGCTGAGAAAATACTCCGTTTAAATCTTCTACAATAAAGTACTCCGTTTAAGCCCCCGTTTACATCCGCGCCACCACTCCCCAAGGTGGGTCGATATCTTCATTATTTATCAGCCACAGCACAGGGATTTCCATCGCCGCTTCTTCATCGGGAAAATCCGCCATTCCGTCAGTCATGATGATGATACACACAGGCGGCTCATCCATCATATTCTTATCCACATATTCAAAAATAATATCAAAACGAGTACCCCCGCCTCCCTTCGGACGTATAACCCTCATTTCTTCCTCATCTTCAAAAGGGACCGGATCATAGACACAGGCATCAAAAAAGCCAAGCAAACCCTTAAGTTTTCCGTTAAACTGATCCACCGCGCTTTTTATCTCTCCATAAGCCTGGGATATTTCCTCCGTACTCATGGATCCGGAAGTATCGATCATAAACAAAAGATTCTCAACCTTATACTCGGTATCATTATAATCAGGAAGAAAAAACGGACTATCAGAAAATCTCCTGTCAGGCGGCGTAAAAGAATAGTCAGTGATCTCCTCCTGAATAAAATCATTCAAGATCATCCTCCAGTCCACCTTAGGATCCATATATTCCTCAAAGAACCGTTCCACCAGTCCGGGAATATTACCCACTCCCTTGTCACCCAGTTCCCCGATCTTTGCCCTCTCTGCCAGTGTTTCCACTGCATTTATTATTCTTCCTATCCATAGATCGCGCTGTATCTGTCTTTTATCAATATTCCCTTTATCATTGCCTTCTTTGTCATTGTCGCCCTTATCGTTGCCTCCCTTGTCATTGCCTTCTTTATCGTTGTCGTCCCTGTCCTTGTCACCTTCTCCCCCGCCTTCACCATCACCATCCTGCTCACTGTCTGCATCATCCTGTGGATCCATATGTTCATCCCAGCCTGCATACCCATCCTCACCAAGTTTATCCTTCCCATCATTCTTTTTACACATGGCATCCAGCATACGATATATCTCTTCGACCGTATACTCACAACCCTCCCTGCCATCGGGAGAGCGATGCATCTGCGGACCGTCAAAATTTGCAAGGCTTATGTACTTTTCATCTCCCCCGTGTGCCTTCAGGATATTTGAATTGACCACAATGTCCGATGCGATATTATAAAGTTCCCGGTCAAAATTCCCCTCCCGCATTCTTTCGACATGAGCCAGGACTATATGCATTATCTCATGCTCCAGGACATACTGTAATTCGCCGTCGCTTAACTCTTCCATAAATTCCGGATTAAAAAATATATGCTCGGCAACATCCGTCCAAGCGGTATCATAAGCATCACTTAGCCCCATTTTGACATTCATCAGAAGAAGGCCGAAAAAACTCTGCTCACACAACAGTTTCATCCTTATCTTAAGTATTCTTTTTGTATATTCACGAAGCTTTCCGTCAGATAATTCCATTTAAAAGCGACCCCTTCTTCTGCATCCACTTGAAAAACTCAGGTATCTTCATCAGTTTGATCTTATATCCTTCTTCTATGGACATATAATTTTTCATCAAGGCTACGGAAAAGTCCGGCGGCAGCTTATATCCATAAACTATGGAATTTCTTATCCTCTCCATATCCTCCCTGTGTTCCTTTGCATAGGCAGTCATTGCCGATATGGTGACATACATCACATCAGCCGTCTGCGGCACTTCGACCTCCTCGCCGTCAAAGATCTTTTCCATACTGGGGATATTTCTCTTGACCTTTATCCAGTTTCTCAGTTCCCCCGCCAGGTTCAGACCCACTAAAGCTCCTATAAGAGGATACGCCTTATCAATATCCGCCTCTATATAGTTAAGAGTATTGCTGACCATCTCCCAGGTTCTGGGAGTGGCGTAAGCCAGATTATCTCCTATCGCCGTATCTGCACACAAAAGCACATCCGGACGGTTTGACAGATAGCCTACCACCAGCGGACTGATACCGCTTGTCATAGCCCATTTTTTCCACGCATTAAAACTCGCTTCCACCTCTATATGCATCAGTCTGTTAGCCAGAGCCCTGGGCATCTTATAGGCCACGGACTTATCTGTCACCCGGTTTCCGGCAGCGATCACTATGCAGTTTTCCGGCAGACGGTGCTCGCCCACCGTACGGTCAAGGGCGATCTGATATGCCGCCGCCTGTACCGACTGCGGGGCCGCCGAAATCTCATCGAGGAATAAAATATTTACCACATCGCGGTCATCATCCATCTGAAAGATCTGGGGTCTTAGCCAGACAGCAAGGGTCCTGTCCTCATTTGCCGTGGGAATGCCCCTCAGATCTATGGGATTAAAAAGCAAAAGCCTGACATCCGTCACCCTGGTTTCCTTACCCGTCTTTCTTTGTATGATATCCGCCATCTGTCTTACCGCCTGCGACTTTCCCACGCCGGGAGGCCCCCAGAGCATGACTGATGGCATGGTCCGCAGCGGAAGATCATTTTCTATCAGACTGATATAGGCATCGGATAATATCCTTATCACTCTCCCCACATCCATGCAGGGGACGTTTGAGATCTTAACTTCATTTTTCATCATCATTCACCTTAAGTTTTTTATCAATAGCCTCCAGCCTCTTACGACATTTTTCTATCTGCCATGTGTAATCCTCATCGCGTTTTTTCAGTTCCTCTTCCATGTAAGTTATGGTATCGCTCATCCCGTCGATCCTGCTTTTAAGACTCCTTACTCTTTCGCACAGTCCCTCCAGCACGTTATCGATAACGATCAGCGATCCCTGCTCACTAAGACTCAGTTTGGCCATATATTTTCCCTCACGTTTTAAATAAAATACCCTGTTCATCCTGCAGCTCTTTTCGGGCGCGATCAGTTCAAATCCCTGGTACTCTGACAGAACCGTTTCTTTTTCCCTGGGGAGTTCCTCATTTATGACATCCATGATAAGCGATCTTAAAATCTTTCTCTCATCCGGAGAATACTTTCTCTTATGCCTCTCATAATACTCGGCGTCACAGGCAGTCGTGACCAGTATATCCCTGAGCCTTCGCCTTTCTTCCTTAAGTGATGGAATATCCTTCTGATATCCTTCCATCTTTGTCACGCGATTTTGCTGAAGAACAGATAGTCTGCTAAGCTCATTTGCCACTTCTACCCTTTCCTTTATCAAAGGATTCCCCACAGCCAGAGCCTTTACCTCCGCATAGCTTAAAACCGTATCATCTATATCCGACCCGCTCCTTTCGGCTATGCTCCCCGACAGAATAGCAGTTATAAACCTTTGCTTGGTTTCAAGAAGCTGCCATGAATATGCGTCAAAGGAGCCCTCCGTGATATATCTGTATATATGAACACGGGAATTCATGTTTCCCTGACGCAATATCCTGCCCTCTCTCTGGGTCATATCCGCCGGTCTCCAGGGCACATCCAGATGATGGAGCGCCAGCAGACGATCCTGCACATTCACCCCCAGTCCCAGTTTGAAGGTGGAGCCAATCAGCACCCTGATAACGCCGTTTCTCATATCCAAGAATAGTTTTTCCTTCTTCTTTTCAGTGGTGGCTTCATGGATATATGCTATCTCTTCCATGGGAATTCCCATTTTTACAAGCAGACCCTTGAGCTCATCATAGATATTAAATCCCGCCTTCGGAGTGGACGTATCACAAAAGACAAGCTGGGTACTCATTTTATCTGAATTATCCCTGTAAATCCGTGTCACATTTTCAGCGCAGCCAAACACCTTTGACGCCACAGTAAATTTAGCCTTCGGATCAGCCAGTCTCATATCAAGAGCAGCCTTACGTCCGTCAGTGGTAATGAGGAGCATATTATCCTTCTTTCGGCTGATCCGCCCGGTCCTCACCTTATCTGCCCTTTCGGATATTTTAGCCAGATAAGCCGAAAACTCAACGGTCTTAGGTATCAGGGCGTCCTCATATCCGTCATGAAAGGGAATCCCGGAGGTTATGTCCATCTGGTGGAAATCCGCAACCGCAGCCAATATCGTAGTCAGTTCCGGTATATTGTGGAATTTTGAAAATCTGGTAGCCATACGGTATTTACTGGTATCCACATCGATCTCAAAATTAGAACTCTTCTGGGCAAACATCGCAACCCAGCTATCAAAACTGCCCAGACCCAGCAGTTTTAGTTCGGCGCTCTGAAGATACCTTTGCATGATGTATATGTCCGTTATGGAATTGGTTATGGGCGTGCCCGTAGCCAGGATCACTCCGCCGCCGTCGTTACAATTCTGGACCATCATGATCTTATCCAGCATATCCTTACACTTTTTGGATCCGGTAGCGCTGATCCCCATCACATTTTCCATATGCATTTCTATGGGGACATTTTTAAAATTATGAGCCTCATCCACAAAAAGCCTGGTGATACCAAGTTCCTCAAAACAAACGTCTGTACTTTTGTCCGGTGAAACAGGGATCATGGAAAAACAGCTGTATGCCATGATGACCGCATCATGATCATTATCCCTTATATCCTCAAGCACGGCTTCACGCTTAGCCGGAACAAAACTCTTGGGATCCACATACAGCACATCTGCTGACGGATAAAGGAGTGAAAAGATCTCATGCCACTGGGTAATGATGTTATTGGGAACTACATACAGATTTTTCTTGGAAAGTCCCAGCCGCTTAAGTTCCATTCCCGCCACGATCATAATATAAGTCTTGCCCGAACCCACATCATGCGACAGCAAGGTATTGGGCGTAAAAATGATCCTTGCTATGGCATTCTTCTGATACTGATATAATGTGACTTCCCTGTTCATGCCCGGAAGTTCCAGAAAACTGCCGTCAAAGTGCCTTTGTATATTGCTTAAGAATTTTTCGGCATATATATTTTCAAGATCCCTTTTCCTTTCCGGATCAGCCCATATCCACGCCTTAAAATCATCCATCAGTTTCTTTTGCTTTTCAAGAGCTATGACCGTTTCCTTCTGATTCAGGATACGGTGATTTTTACCGTCAGCATCTCTTTTGGTATCATAGACGGCGACAGACTGCATATTAAGGGTTTTAAGGATCATATTCGCAGGTTTTAAGTTCCTGGTCCCATAATTGCTTTTCCATTCATAATCATAGTAATCAAAGAATTTATACCGTTTATATTCATCGGTAAAACTCCACATTCCGGTCTTATCATCATGCTCAAATCTGTCAAAATCCAACCACCGCCCTGTAATATCCGACACAAAATCATTTATGTATTTCACGGGAACCCAGGGCGAACCCAGAGTTACATATATCTCATCGTATGACAGACTTTTGGGCATCACATTTTCAAGGGCCTCCACATTATCCGAGAAATAGCCATGATAGATCTCATCATTTTCCTTTGCGGACTTAAGCTTCTTTCGTATATTCCCGGACAGATATTCTTCCGCAGTCTCCCAGCCCTTAAAAAAGCACTCTCCCCAGGTATCCGGATTCTGATATATGCTTCCCCTTAGAGCCTCTATCACCTGGGCATACTCCCTGCCCGTTATGGCAGCGATATACTCTATATCAACCCTTGCAAATCTGTTTAGACATTTGACCAGACCATCCCCGATACTCTCAACATGGACTCCGGCAGTTTCTTCGTCATCATCAAAAATATTCTCCCAGTCAAGAGGCAGTTCCATGCTGGTCACGCGCTTTACGTGCTCTTCCTGCCTTTTCTTCTCTTCCTGTTCGCGCCTTAACTGCTCCTGCCTTTCAGTTTCCCTTCGCCTTTGTTCCTCCTGCTTTGCAAGTTCCTTCTGCTTTGCCTGAAGCCGGGTGATGATATCTGTCAGATCATTTGAAGACAGATCATTGCCCTTCGAATCAAAATCCTGCAGCATGTCAAAGATCGACATCTGCCCGGGGACGTCGATGTCATCTTTTTTCTTTTTTGCCAGACTTAAAATCATGCTGTTTTCCTTCCATAAACTCACAGTCTTTCCCATGATCCTATTGTACTGTCATGGAAATAGGTTTTCATTCAACGCTTAGTTGAATCCATCAAAACCATTTTTTGCTAATTTTGCAAAGTTTGGACAAAGCCTATTCTAACAAAGCACATGGACACAAAACGTCATCCTCATATTTGCTTTACAGACCTCAAGTCAGATCATCGATCACAATTTACATGAATGACTTAAATACCTTAAATGATCATACTAAATAAAGATGTACATTATTATGTACATCTTTACAAAACCCCGATCGTGATACTATTATAGTGTGAACAAAATAGAATTTATTTAACCTACAGACTCACGTTTAAGTCGTGAAGGGGAGAAAACAATGAATACAGAGATTAAAAAGGCCTGCGAAATAGTAAGGCAGGCGGGAAAACTGATGGACTCATCCGATCTTGAGATCGAGCAGAAAGGCAACCTGTCAAACTATGTTACCGATGCGGATAAGGCTGTGGAAGCATTTCTGACCGAAGGGCTCACTGGGCTGATAATCGGCAGCGAAGTACTGGGAGAAGAAAACCATCACAGGATACATGATGTCAGTGACGTATGGGTAGTGGATCCCATCGACGGCACCTCTAATTTTATAAGAGATATAGGGTTTTCCGGCATTTCCGTAGGCCTTGTAAAAGACGGCGAGCCATACGCCGGGATCATCTTCAATCCTTACAGAGATGAAATGTTTGTAGCCGAAAAAGGACAGGGCGCGTTTTTAAACGGAAAAAAGATCACTGTCTCCGACAGGGATTTTTCACATTCACATTTATGTTCAGCCATGTGTCTTTATGATAAACGCTACGCAGCCCCCTGCTTTCGCATCATCGAAGAAGTATATATGCAGTCGGACGATCTAAGGCGTATGGGCACCGCCTCCCTGGAGCTGGCCATGGTGGCCGCAGGAAGAGCCGAACTGTATTTTGAGATGAGACTGTTTCCCTGGGATGCCGCGGCGGGCTTTGCCCTGATCCGGGAAGCCGGCGGTGTAGCAGAATGTCTTCACTATGACTCTTTCCCGCTGGACCGGCCTTTTCCCGTCATCGCCGCCAACACCCCGGAAAACTTTGAAAAACTAAAAGAGATCGTATGCAGGCACGTTCCGACAGTGCCCTATGATGAACGTATCACCTTATAAAATGCGTCCAGACCCGTTCCTCTTCCTTCGGCATGCCATACTTTTCCTTGCCCAGAGCTATGCTCTTCATAAGAAAAGCCATATTGTGGGCTAATACACGCATGTTCCGAAGACCCTCCAGATCCTGGGCAGCCTCACCTTTATCCCTTCCGTGCACACTGTTCCAGTACTGAGCGGAAGCTATCGGCATACCGCTGATGGTAAAATACTTATTCAGCTCGTCAAAAGTAGCAGAACACCCTCCGCGCCTGGCCACCGTGACACATGCTCCCACCTTCATGGTCTTGTCAAAATGAGAACTGTAAAACAGTCTGTCAAGGCAGGCTATAAGCGTAGCATTTGCAGAAGCATAGTACACGGGACTGGCCACGATAAGACCATCCGATACTTCAAACTTTGGAGCAATATCATTAACCGCATCGTCAAATACGCATTTCCCCGTCTGCGCGCAGCAGCCACAGGCCACACAGCCCCTGATAGCCTGACTGCCGATCCGCACCACCTCTGTCTCCACGCCTTCTTCCTCAAAGGTCTTAACCAGCTCATTCACCGCAACCGACGTATTTCCGTCCTCTCTGGGACTCCCGTTTAGTATCAAAACCTTCATCACAAACCTCCTTTATCAAATATAATTTGTTAATTGTATTTTTAAACACCGCCTCTGTCTATCTCATCCAATATCCCGGCAGCGTTCAGGATGAAGCCCAGCACCTTGTGGGGATTATCCATATGGAGCGGGAGCATGGACAGAAACAGCGACGCCTCGTACACTCTCACCAGCAGCGGATCAAAGCCATTCTCCGCCGCCTTTTTCAAAAAAACTTCCTTATACATCGAATTATCAAAAGGAATTTCCAGCACATAAGACAGATCGGTGTCTATCTTTATATCAAACATTCCGTTGTTGAAAAAATCATACCTGCCACAGACCGAATGGCTTAATTTCGCCACATCATAATAGGCATCGGTCCACAGCTCCTTCTCACTGTTTGCCCCCTTGGGATCTATGAATTTAAGAATGTTGGCCGAGCGGTTATACAGGGCGTTTGCAAAGCAGGGATCCCCGTGTCCTATTACCAACTGCTGCTTTTTCTGAACCTGAGCCTCTATCCTGTCCTTCAGTTCAAAATACCTTTCAAAAAGTCCGTTCAGATCAATATTTTTAGATGCATTCAAAAGTGCCTCCACCGCCTTAAAATCCGGATGCTTTTGAAGCTGTTCAAATCTGTCCCTCACCTTATCTTCATAAAGGGCGGCGGCCACTTTTTCCGCTTCTTTCTTTTTGCACTCCTTTGAATGCCTGCAGCTGAAAAAGTAAAAATACTTATCCATCAGGGCACAAAATTCCGCCTCATCCATGGACCCATGTACCCACTTTATGGCAAGATCCGTCATATGAAGCCTCTCCATGGTATAGGATGCACTGTCCCCATTTTCTTTATAATCAAAAGGCATCACAAACCAGAACTTCATATCATCGGGAAGCAGATGATAAAAATCATACTCTGCCTTAAGCTTCTTTTTATCGGATGACGTCTTGGTCACCGTATACTCATCTTCCTTTAGGGAATTAAAATATCTGGAATCAAAATCACCGGTTATGCACTGTATGAAATTTTGGATATCGCCTATATCAATGAGACCCTCCGCCTCAAAATTTGCGCTCATGGACCTGGCCATATCCCATGCCTTCTGCCCCGACATGGCATTCTTACAAAACCTGATATAAGAGGGAACATCGGCAAACAAAGCCGCCACAGATCTGCCCTCAAAAAGCATGCCGTAAGGCTCATCGATATATTCAAGTTTCTTAAAGGAAAGAAGCGCCTTTTGGGGGTCGGCTATCAGATAATTTGAAAAGCAATGGACCACCCGCATGTCGGAGGCTTCATACAGTTCCAGTTCCTTTATGAGCTCCGGATATTCAAAAAAAGAACGAAGACGCCTAAACACAAGAGAACCGTATACCTTTTCAAGTTCCAGACGGTATCTCTCCTCCAGCCGCTGTTTTTTCACCACCACATCGGAAAAGCCCTTGTTTCCGATGATGTCGGCCACCATCTCACTCTTTTTTCCCGTATCATCAAACACTATGAATACTTTCATATCTAATTCTCCGTAACAGATCCGACAGATTAAGATTCTTCGTTACTCTTAAATGACACTGCAGA
>Ga0310691_10007733_pt1 | contig 11149 bp, 9 predicted proteins | sample 176DNAGHGlowgp2_FD_203887 | JGI IMG/M metagenome (GOLD analysis project Ga0310691, IMG submission 203887) | Sheep rumen microbial communities from Palmerston North, Manawatu-Wanganui, New Zealand - 1766 DNA GHGlow gp2 (v2) (version 2) | ecosystem: Host-associated > Mammals > Digestive system >... | reverse complement strand
AAAAAACCCTTTTTTCTTTTCTTTTCTCTTGTTTTTTCGTACCTTTGCAGCCGTTTGCAACCATGCGAACCAAATAACAAATGTACAAACCACTATTTAACATGAAGCGCCCGACTCTGGTGTTCCATCATTTTGGAAACAAGGGTTACTCGCTGTTCAGCTGTCTGGGCAGGGAGGTGGTGTGCAGCGTGCTCTCAGTAGCCACGCTGACCTATGCCTCTGCTGAGAGCGTCAGCACCGATCCGGTGGTGACCGACTCCACCTCGATGACGACAGCACGCGAGATGATGCTCGAGGAGGTCAGTGTGACCGGCTCGAGGGCGCCCCTGACGAAAGGTCAGGCTGCGAGAATGGTAACTGTACTGGACCGTGCCGACATTGCGCAGGCTCCCGTACAAAGTGTTAATGATCTGCTGAAATACGCCATCGGCGTGGATGTCCGTCAGCGAGGACCCATTGGTGCACAGACGGATATCTCAATCAGAGGCGGTACTTCCGAACAAATCATCCTGTTGCTGAACGGCATCAATATCTGTGACCCACAGACGGGCCACAATGCGATGGATTTGCCTGTAGACCTGAGCGACATCGTGAGAATCGAAGTGCTTGAAGGACCTGCGGGGAGAATCTACGGCACATCGTCGCTCGTGGGAGCAATCAACGTGGTGACGAGAGAGCCGGGAGACAGGAAGGCAGGAAGGCAAAGTGACGAGGACATTACCCTGCATGCGGAGGGAGGATCGTACGGCTATGGAAATGTGGGGGGACGATTCCACGTTTCACAATCCACGACGAACTATTCACTCTCCAACTCCCTCTCGGCCAATTATGCGAGGAGCGACGGATGGAGCCGTTCGAAGGCAGGAAGGCTGAACACAGACTTCAGTGGATCGAAGGGATTCTATCAGGGACAGTATGAGAACGAGAAGGTGCTGCTGAACTGGCATCTGGGCATTGCCGATAAGGGCTGGGGGTCAAGCACCTTCTACGCCTCGCCAAAATGGCAGGCTGACGAACAATATGAGCACACTACGAAACTCTTCTCCGCCCTGCAATGCGAGACGAGACAGGGGCCACTGCACCTGAGTGCCAGCATCTACTGGAACCAAGACCGTGACCGCTATGAGGGCTATCGTGGACAAGCGGAAAAGATGAAATTCAATTACAACCGCACCGATGTGTATGGCGTGAGCATGAGCAGCTATTTCGACTGGAAAGCAGGACGCACTGCCTTTGGTGCAGAGTTGCGCAATGAGGACCTCGTGAGCGGCAACCTGGGTGAGCCATTGTCGCAGACACATCATATCAGGGGTACTGACCGTGACTACACCCTCGGTCTGAACCGCACGAACATCAGCGGCTATCTAGAGCACAACATCCTATTCAACCAATTCACGGTCTCGGCAGGTCTCGTAGCGGTGAAAAACACGTGGAGCAACATGAACATGACCGTCTATCCGGGCATCGACATCAGCTACCGCCCCACCCCGCAATGGAAGCTGCATGCCTCGTACAACACCTCGCTCCGCATGCCATCGTTTACGGAGATGTACTACAAACTACAGGGCTACAGTGCCGATCCTCATCTGAAACCCGAAGAGATGCAGGCTCTGGAAATAGGAGCTAATGGCCAATGGTCAATGGCTAAAGGTCCATACGCCTCGATACACTCCGCCCTCTGGTACCATCATGGAAGTAACATGATCGACTGGATCATGGATACCTCGAAGGGCAACGAGGCCGTGTGGCAGAGCGTGAACCACACGACCATCAACAGCATCGGCTTCGAAGCAGGCTTCAATGTTAAATGGCCACTGTTCAACGTTGAATGTCACTACGCCTACATTCATCAAGACAAGAAGCAGGAGGCCGACATCGTATCGCAGTATGCCCTCGAATACCTCCGCCACAAACTTGTAACCAAGGCGACGGTACAGATAACCCAGTGCCTGTCTTTAGCTGCGAACCTGCGCTGGCAGGACCGTATCGGCAGTTATACCGACTTCGGCGGAGTGATGCATGACTATGAGCCATACGCCCTTGTAGACACACGACTGACATGGGCCCAGGCAAAATGGAAAGCCTACGTCGAGGCCAACAATCTGCTGGGCACCAGCTACCACGACTATGGACTGGTGGAACAGCCCGGACGATGGATCATCGCGGGCTTCAGTATCCGACTATGATAAGACGATAAAGGCTCGCCACTTTGAGGGCGAGCCTTTTTAATTATTTCTTCAACCTGAACGACCTTTCAATACTGCTCAATTCCTCTGAGAAGCCCTTGTCAATCTTCAAGCGCTGCTCAATCGTGTTGCAGCTATGAATCACGGTGGAGTGGTCGCGATTGCCTATCAGCTGGCCGATACGGGCAGCAGACATCTTCGTGTACTTCTGGGCCAGATACATTGAGATCTGGCGCACCTGCACATAGTCGCGCTTGCGGCTCTTGCTGATGATATGCTGCTGGGCAACATTAAAGTGCTTGCAGACTTTCTCAAGGATGTCGTCGATGGTAAGCGGATGGTTGTCAACTTTCACAGCACGCTGAATAACACGCTCGGCCAGACGCATGTCGATGTTAGAATTGTAGACAATCGAATAGGCCATCAGTGAGTTGACCACACCCTCCAAATCACGCACACTGCCATTGATGGTCTCAGCGATATACAGAATAACATCGGCAGGAATCTTCAGACCGTCACGACGGCACTTGGAGTTCAGAATATCAATACACAGCTGCACCGTAGGCTTCTCCAGTTCAGCAATCAGACCGCATGAGAAGCGCGTCAGCATACGTTCATGCAACCATTTCAGATCAACAGGCGGCCGATCGCTTGCCAGAATAATCTGCTTACCCAGACGGAACAGATGATCGAAGATATGGAAGAAGGTGGCTACCGTCTTCTCGGCTGTTGCCCACTCCTGTACATCGTCGACAATCAGCAGGTCGATGGTCTGATAGAAATTGATAAAGTCGTTGACAGTATTCTGTCGGCTGGCATCGGTGAACTGTACCTGGAACAGACGGGCACTGACATAGAGCACACGCTTCTCAGGATACATCTCCTTGCAGCGCACACCGATGGCATTGATCAAGTGCGTCTTGCCACAGCCGGAAGGACCATAGATAAAGAAAGGATTGAAAGTGGTCTTACCAGGGTGCTCAGCAATGGAGAGCCCCACTGTTCTGGGCAACTTATTTGAATCGCCCTCGATGAAGTTCTGAAAGGTCTTCTTCGGATCGAGCTGAGGATTCAGCCCTTGAGGAACAGCAGCATCGAGTGTCGTGGGTGACTGGTTTGCGCGGCGGACAGACATAGGTGTATCAATCTCTGCCGGCATCTCACCCTCTATCTCCTGCACCGTATTGCGGTTGTGATCACCACCAGCGACGGTAATGATGCGATAACGTAAGATGACGTTTTCACCAAATACACGTGCGAGTACCTTTCTTAATAAGCCCACGTAGTACTGCTCCAAGTACTCGTACACGTACGGACTTGGAACCTGCACCATGAGCGTGTGCTCTTGCTCCGAGTAAGACTCGAAGACGATTGGCGCAAACCACGTTTTGAATTGCTGCTCTGTGACGTTGGCCTGAATGAGACGCAGACATTCATCCCAGAGTGCACTTTGACTTTTCAACATACTCGATTGCTTTATTTAGCGGTGCAAAGTTCGCTCTTTTTTTTGAGATATGCAAATCCTGTTATTTATTACTCCATTTGTACAATTGCCGTAACTCCCTAAAGAGGTGCAAGTTAGGACGTTTCACGGAACTCGAGGGAGAATCTCGGATTTTTAAACTTCCAACAGCCTATCAATCAATTACTTACAATTTTAATCGATAAAAACGGTATATATAACCATCTTTCAAAATTGTGCCCATAACCCTGTAATTCATGAGGGTTTACACACTTGTCTTCATCCAAGAGAAAGACCAGTCGCTATTTAGACAAAATTTAAATTACTTGTCTTTCCTGCCAAAAATGGAGAAATGCACATAGCGTTTCGGATGCTGCTTCAAGTCAATCATCAGAGAGTCGACATGCCCCATCGTCGAAGCAGCGTTACGGTACAGTTCCTGATCACGCATCAGCAGGCCGATGGTCCCATCGTTGCTGTTGAGTTTGGCTGTCATCTGCTCTACGTTCTGCAGGGTGTTGTTTACCTTGGCCATCGTCATGGCAATGTCCAGGTCGCTGAGATTCTTGGTCAGGGTATTGGTATTGTCTAGTACATTGTCTGCCTTATCCAACATACCCGGCACCTGGGTCTTCAGATTGGCTGACAAATGATGTAACTCTGACGTCGTTGACGACAGGTTGGCAGTAATCTGATCGATATTATGCATTGAACTGCTCAAGGCTGGGTCACTCAACAACATATTAACATTGGCCAGGATAGAGTCGAGTTTGGGTAGCATCCGCTGAATTTGGGGAATCATCTCACTGGCCTTCGCCAGGGCTCCCTGCTGGATATTGCCATAGATGGTGTCGCCCGGTTCCATCTGCTCTTCAGGATTGGGGCCGAGCAGCAGGTCCAGTTCCACATTTCCCATCAGGTCCTTGGATATCTCGGCCTTCGTACCCTTGGGAAGGTGCATCTTCTTGTCAAGTCCCAGCACAGCGATAATCTCGCTGGTACCGGCATAGTCATAGATGACATCCTCGACCACGCCTATACGATAGCCGTTGGAATAAATGGGGCTCGACACGGAGAGACCCGCCACATTGTTGAACTTGGCATAATAACTGTCTGCAGAAGAGAAGAGTGTCATTCCCTTCAAAAACTTCAACCCAAAAAACATGATGACGATGCCGGCAATGGCAACGAGTGCAATCTGAACCTCCTTGGAAAAAATCTTCATAGCCCTGATATCTTTTTCTTATTTAACTCTATTTTTCTTAAACTCTCTGATAGCCTGCTGGACATCCATTTTCTGTCCACCCTTAAATGCGATGATGAAAGCCTCGGGAAACTTATCCAGCAATGACTTGCGCAGATGATAGATTTCATTATAATTCTCCGATGCCCCGACGGTATATTTCGTCATCCCGTTTTCAACATAGCTATCTGCATTCTTCTGTCCCTTAAGACGGCTATCACCAGCCTTCAACTTTTTGGAACTCACCAGAATCTGCACCTTAAAGACAGGCACTTCGGCTGTTTGTGCTGCATCAAGAGCAGCATCGGCCACTTCTGGTATATTCTTGGTCTCTGATGCTTCCGGAGCCACAGGCGCTTCCGGTGCCTTGAGAGAGGCCGAAGCATCAGCAATTCCGGAGACTGGCTCTGGCGTGACCGATGTTGGCGGCGCATCTACCGGAGTGGCAGATGTCTGAGGCTCTTCTTTCTTCGGCTCATTCTGCTTGACTTCAGCCTTTACAGGAGCCTTCACAGGTGCCTTCTCCTCTACTGGACTCGGCAGGTAAGGCACCGTAATGCTGCCACTGTGTTTCTTCTTATAGGCGGCGAAGGCATTGTAGATGCCTCGGGCATACTGTTCTGTGGCCGTACTGGTATTCATATAGCGCTCCTCATCGGGAGTAGAGATAAAACCTAACTCTATCAGACAGGCGGGCATAGATGTCAGCCTCAACACCGCTAAGTTGTCCTGATGGGCACCCATATCGGCACGGCCGGTAGCCTGACAGACATATCGCTGCATATATTTGGCCAACTCGGCACTGTTCTCCATATTCTTGTCCTGTACAAACTCAAACATGATGTTACTCTCTGGAGAATTGGGGTCATAGCCGCGATAGGTCTGCTTATAGTTCTTCTCCATGAAGATAACGGCATTCTCCCGTTTGGCCACTTCCAGATTCTCCAGAACGCCCGTTTTCTTACCCGTACGGCGACTTCTGCCTAAGGTATAGGTCTGAAAGCCTCGGGCAGTATGTCCCTTGGGCAAGGCATTGATATGGATGGAAATAAACAAGTCCGCCTTGTTGTTATTGGCAATCTCTGCCCGACGGTAGAGCTCCACAAAACGGTCGGTCTTGCGAGTATAGATGACGTTCACGTCCGGGCAATTTTTCTCCACCAGCTTTCCGAAAGCAAGAGCAAACTTCAGCGTCAAGTCTTTTTCACGACTCTTGGCAGGACCGACGGCCCCTGTGTCACCACCACCGTGACCGGCATCGATGACCAGCGTAAACCGCTTGTTTGCAGCTTCTGCCGATGCTACAAGGAACAGGAACGTTATCAGTATGAATACAATCTTTTTACACATCTACTTAGTTAGTCTTCATTGATTAAGTGTATCTCCACGCTGGCCCCTTTACAATCTGCACCCATTGGCGGATTCAGTTTGGTAAGTTCCAAGTCGATGGACGACACCTGCGGGAAAGCCCGAGCGATGGCTTCTGCCATTCTTCCCGCCACATGTTCCAGCAGCTTTGAGGGCTGCTGCATTTCACGAGCCATGAGTTCATACAAGGCCGCATAGTTCAATGTGTCTGCCACCTCATCACTCTGCATGGCCCGCTGCAAAGGATATCCCACCTTCAGATCAAGCAGGAAGTCTGCACCCACCTGTCGCTCCTGAGGCATCACCCCATGAAAGGCATGAAAACGAATTTGCCGCAAATGAATATAACCGGCTGTCAGCCTCATGACTCCACACTGTTACCGGTTCCATCAGAGACATCCGCATCCTCATCGTCATGGTCACCGGGAATATATTTCTTCAAAGCCCGTTCCACACCTGTCTTCCAAGTATTGATACTCTCATCCTTCAGCGACAGGGAGCCCACCAAACGCACGACATGCTCCAAAGGCATACCATAGCGCAACACACCAGAGATCAGCTTGGCATAGTTCCAGTACTCAGGATTAAACTTCTCCGACAATCCCTCGACGGTGGTCTTGTACCCCCGTTTGTTCTCAAACTGGAAGTCATAGCGTTTCGTACCGTCGGCATTCACCTGCTTGATGATTTTCCCGTGCGTCACCGTCTTGGGCAGGACAATTCCCTCGTCATCGTCCTGCAGACCCGTGAAGATCTCGTAGGGATAGCCGTCGAGCAGTCCGACCAGTGCCACCCACTTCTCCTTGTTGTTTTGGAAGCGCACCACATCGCATTCCAGCACTGCAGGGCGCACCTCCGTCACCGCATTGCGATATTGAGAAGTACCTGACAGTGCCTGATCAGACAACTGCAGCAACTTGGCAGCATCATCGGGTTGCAGGACCTGGAAACACTGTTCCAACAGACTGGCAATCTTCTCACCCGTCAGGTCATTCCCCGTTTTAAGAGCAACTTGCATCAGCCCGTCGGCCACGCGTTTGATTATTTCATTTCTTGCTTCCATTTGCATAACAATAGTCCTTTCTGGCTGCAAAGTTACACATTAGTTTCCTAAAACGGAAAACTTTTCAAAGATTTCTTCCTAAAAAGTGTCCCGTTTTGGAAAACATTCGTAACTTTGCAGCCAGAATCGTAACAAAAAAGAAACACATGAAGAATTTATTGACACGTAGAACCATCCGTAAGTACACCAGTCAAGAGGTTAGCGACGAACTGATAAACCGTCTGTTGACGGAGGCCTCACGCACCCAGACGATGGGCAACCTGCAACTCTACTCCGTTGTTGTCACCCGTTCAAAAGAAATGAAGGAGAAACTGTCACCCGCCCATTTCAATCAACCGATGGTGAAGGAGGCTCCTGTGGTATTGACCATCTGTGCAGACTTCAACCGCACCAGTTTCTGGGCCCGTTGTCGCAAGGCAGAGCCCGGCTATGACAATTTCCTGTCTTTTATCAACGCCGCAACCGATGCCTTGCTCTACACGCAAACCCTCTGCAACCTCATGGACGAGGAAGGACTGGGCTATTGTTATTTAGGCACGACCGTCTACCAGCCCCAGCAGATTATCGAAGTTCTCCACCTGCCCAAACTTACCATACCCGTGGCCACACTGACGGTTGGCTGGCCCGACGAGGAGCCTCCCCTCTCCGACCGCCTGCCCTTGGAGAGTTTCGTGCACCAGGAGCGCTACAACGACTATATGGGTGAAGATATCGACACCTATTATTATAATAAGGAGCATCTGCCCGAGAACCAGCATTTCGTGAAAATCAACCACAAAGAGACGCTGGCCCAGATTTTCACCGACATCCGCTACACCCGAAAGGACAACGAGGCCATGTCGCAAGGGCTTATCAAGACCCTCATCCGACAAGGCTTCCTGCCCCATACGATACTTAATGGGAAAATATAATTTACAGTTTACGGTTTACAATTGATTACCATGCAAGCCCTTTTTGCCAGCAGATGTAATCATCTGTAAACCGTAAACCGCAAACAAAGCTATTACTCAATCTCGATAGGCTTGTACTTCGGTACCAGCGTCTTCATGATGCACCAGCCGATGAGATAAGCCACAGCACAGATGCAGAACACCACCATATAGGCAGCAGGCTTACCGTCGAAACCGAAGAACGTGAAATTAGCTCCCTGAGCAGCAGCCCAGTCGAAGAATTTACCAGAGCCGAGGTTGATACTCATAGAACCGATACCGCCGGCCATAGTACCCAGACCAACGATGGTGCCGATGGTCGACTTCGGGAACATGTCACCGATGGTCGAGAACAGGTTGGCACTCCAAGCCTGATGGCCGGCACCAAGCAGACCGATGAGGATGGCGGGCCACCATGCACTATAGGCACCTAATGGCTGTGCAAACAGTCCCAGCACGGGGAAGCAGGCGAAAATCAACATGGCGCGCATACGGCCCAGATAGGGATTCATGCCCTTCTTCTCAACGAAGTAAGTAGGCAGGTAGCCACCACCGATAGAGACCACCGTCACAATCGCATAGAGGGTGAAGATCAGCAGGATTCCCATGGTAGAGTCAGAAGTATAGCCATACTGGTCACTGAAGTAGGCAGGTGCCCAGAAGAGGAAGAACCACCACACACCATCGGTCATGAACTTACCAACGAGGAATGACCAGGTCTGCTTGAACTTGAAGCACTCGAAGAAAGGAATCACCTTTTCCTCCTTCACCTCATCACGGTTCTGAACGTCAGCCAGGTCGTTATCCTGCTCGATATAGTTCAGTTCAGCCTGATTCACGAATTTGTTCTGACGGGGCTTCTCATAGAGCCACATCCACAGGCCCATCCAGATGAAGCCAAGGCAACCGATGATGATGAATGCCATCTCCCAACCCCAGGCACGAGCCAACAGGGGAATGGTAGCTGGCGCAGCCAAGGCACCTACAGAGGCACCACTGTTGAATATAGAGGTAGAGAAGGCACGATCTTTCTTGGGGAAATACTCGGCAGTGGCCTTGATGGCGGCAGGGAAGTTGCCTGCCTCACCGACAGCCAGGATCAGACGGCAGCTCAGGAAGAGCCAAACGGAGATGGTAGCGATAGCCACAGCAGCATCCGAGCCTGCCTGTACCATACGCAGGGCCTCGATAGAGTCGTAACCCTGCCACGTCATGGCCACCCAACCGCAACCGGCATGCATCACAGCACCCAGTGACCATACGAAGATTGCGATGAGATAACCCTTCTTGGTGCCCATCCAATCAATGAACTTACCAGCAAAGAGGTTGGCAATGGCATAGAAGAGTGAGAACAGACCCGTGATGGTTCCGTAGTCACCGTCCGTCCAATGGAACTCTGGCGCAATGAAGTCTTTCCAGGTTAATGACAAGACCTGACGGTCCATGTAATTGATGGTGGTTGCCAGGAAGAGCAAGCCACAAATAACCCAACGGAAGTTGGACATTTTCGATGTTTGAACAGATGTCATATACTCTATAAGAATTGACAGTTGATAATGATGATTACTTAAGGTCGATGACGGGGATGTTATCCTTGTCATTGTAGTTCAGGTTCTCACCGGCCATACCCCAGATGAAGGTATAATAATAGGTAGCAGAAGCACAGTGGATGCTCCACTCCGGTGACATGATGGCCTGCTCGTTGTGCAGCCATACCACGCGACTCTCCTGAGGCTGACCCATAACGTGGCAGACTGTCTGTGTCTCGGGCACGTTGAAATAGTAGTAGGCCTCAATACGACGACCATGCGTGTGAGGGGGCATGGTGTTCCACACCGAACCCTCCTGCAGCTGTGTCAGACCCATCTGCAACTGACAGGGTCCCTCCTCCAGCGCTGTGTTCACGATCAACTGGTTGATAGTACGCTGGTTGCTCTCTGCCAGAGTGCCAAGCGGCTTTTCCTTGGTGCCGATGATGGTGGCCTTCAGACTCTGCACCTTGCCATTCTTACGACCGTCGAGGGTCACCCACTGGGTCTTATAGTGATGGTGGGCAGTGGCAGAATTCAAATAGAACTTTGCAGGTTTCTGAGGATCCTTTGAACGGAACACGACCTCTTTGTTAGAGTCGATGTCAGCCCCTTTCTTGTCCTTGCCAAGCCATCCGCGCCCCACGTAAAGAGCCTCACTGTAGCCAAGGGGATACTCCTGTCCGTCAACGATGACGATGCCGTCACCACCAGTATTGATGATGCCCAGCTCACGGTTGCGCATGAAATAGTCGGCACGCAACTCAGGGAAGGTTTCCAATTTCAGGTCCTTGTTCACAGGCATGGCACCGCCATAGATAAAGCGGTCGTACATCGAGTAAGTCAGATTAATCTCGTCGGGAGCCATCACCTTCTCCATGACGAAGCGCTCACGCAGGGTCTTCGTGTCGTAGTGTTTTACATCCTCAGGATGACAGGCGGTCTGGAAACTTACTTTCTGCTGGCCGAAGCCACTAGTTAAGCTACTCATAAGCACTAAAGTTAATAAAAATTTCTTTTTCATTTTCTATCGTATTAATTATTCACTATTTACTTGTCACTATTCGCTTTCTCTTCAGCAACGATACGTTTGCGGTTGACAAACACCATACCGATAGTAATAACCGTCAGGACTGCTGCACCGATGTAAGCAAAGTTGTTCACGCACTTATAGATTACCCAACCGAAGAGCGAGCTGGCGAAATCGAGGGCACCTGCCTGGAAGCCTTCAGGAATCCTTGCTGCAGGATCCTGCGTCTGGGTATACACGGTTTGAGCAGCCTGTGAGAAAGCCGGAGCCATGTCGGTTACAAACCATAGGCCGATACCAACAGCAATGATACCGACAATCAGCGTCTTGATCACATTA
>Ga0310691_10007732_pt1 | contig 11150 bp, 6 predicted proteins | sample 176DNAGHGlowgp2_FD_203887 | JGI IMG/M metagenome (GOLD analysis project Ga0310691, IMG submission 203887) | Sheep rumen microbial communities from Palmerston North, Manawatu-Wanganui, New Zealand - 1766 DNA GHGlow gp2 (v2) (version 2) | ecosystem: Host-associated > Mammals > Digestive system >... | reverse complement strand
GTTTGGGGTTGGGGTGTTGGGGTTTGGGGTTTGGGGTATGGGCCCAAACCCCCAATCCCCAATCCCCAATCCCCAATCCCCATCCCCAATTTTAAATTATATTTTCAATAGATGCATAAACATTATTATTAAAAAATTAATAATTTTTTCATATTATATATATAATTAATATAATTAATTATCATTTTTTTAATAATTAAAAATATAAAAAATTTAAATGGGTTGTTGTAATTTGAAACAAAATGTAAATAATAATTTAATAATAATAAATATAAAAATATATAGTTCAATTCAAATATAATATCAATAAATACGAATTTAATCTTAAATAAAAATAATTTTGAAAATCAAACAACTTCGGAAGATTCAAAAACAAATAAAATTTCAACAGATATAAAAAAAGAAAAAAATTTAAATGAAAATAAAGAATTTACTGAATTTATGAAAAGTTGTCCAGTTTATTATGAAAAAATATTTTACTTTAGAACAAAAGAAGAAATTGAATATTTTTATAGAAATCAACCAGGAAAATTAACTACTATAACAGAAATTTATAATGATTATAGTTTTTTAAATGAAAGTGAAATTAAACATTTTAATTCAAAAATTTCATTTTATGATTTTTATTTGAAAAATAAAATGATAAAAAGATTAAATTCAATATAATGAATATTATTATTGTTTTATAAATACATTATTTATAAATACTTAAAAAATTTGGATTATAATTATTTGATAATTTTATTTATTATCTATAAAAAAATGTCTATTAATTTTATAAATTGGATTTAGAAAAATATTTAATAATAATGAAAAATATTAATTTAAGTTTTTATTAAAAATATTTATTAAATATTATTATATATTTTTATTAAATAATAGTATAAATATAAGTAAACTAATTATATTTTTAATAATATTTTATTTATAAATAATATTATTTTTTACCAAAAATAAAATCACTAACTTGAATTAATCCAAAATATTGAAAAAAAATTTTATTATTTTCCGCAATAATACTCATTAAATTATTTCTAATTGCTTTTTTTTTAATATAATTAGTTTTTCCAGTATTAATATTTAAATTAAAAACATAAGAAACTCCTTCTTTTAAATAAATTTCTTGAATAATTTCGAATTCTTTTGTTGAATAAGGTTTATTTTTTGAAATGCTTGAATTAATTGAGCATAATAAATTTTTTGAATCTTTCCATTCAGTTGATAAAAATTCTTGTCCTTTTTTTAATTTGAGATTCAAAGGCAAATTTCTTAATTCTAAAGAAGGAAATTCATAAATATCAATGTTTAAAAAATTAAAATTAGATGCGATTCGAATTGTTTCTAATTTATAATTTTTATTAGAAATTATTAAATGAGGACAAAAAGTTTTTGGAAAAATTTCATTACTAATTCCTGAGGAAAAATCACAATTTTCTTTTTTGTTATTTTTTTTTTCGATGAATAATAATCTTTCTGAGAAATTAAATGTTTTTGGAGAAAATTTTAAAGGTTCTGATAATTTATTCATGTTGTTATTTTTGTAAATACATTCTAAACAATCGTCGGGAATTCCGTAAGTAACTAATAATTCTGAAAATAAATCATCGTAATTATTGTTTAAATTTACTAAAAATTTAAATGAAAATGTTTTATTTGAATAATGAATGTAATCAATTATTATTTCATGAAAAAATGTGAAATTATGATAATTTTTTTTTGTTATTACAATTTTGTTATTATTTTCTTTGGTTTTTTTTGGTTTTTGAATTTGTCGTTTTTTTTTGGTTGATTTTTTTGATTTTCGGAAAATTTTATTTTTTTCTTCGGGAAAATTTATATTTTTATTATTATTATTATTTTCGTTTATTGAATCGTTTGAAAATGAAGATTCTTTTTCTTTTTCGTTTTGTTCTTTTTTGTTTGAATTTTTATATTGAATTTCTTTACAAAAGATTTTTTTTTTATTACTTTTTTCTATTGAATAAACTTCATAAAATTTATTATCAATAAAATTATATAAAAAATTATTTTCTTCAATTGAATCAAAAAATCTCATAAAACATAATTTAGCATTTTTATATTTTTTTCTTTCATTTTGAGTATAATTACTTTTATTTGAATTACTCGAAATAGAATCATCATTATAATTTGAATAAGATTTAGAACTGTTTGATTCTTGTGATTCATGAGAAATAGAACTTGAATCTAAATTATCAGATAAAAAAGACATTAAAATTTATTTTTAATAATTAAATATTATTGTTAATTTTTTTTAATTAATATATATTTATATTTATATAAAATTATGAATAATAAATTTCCTATTTTTATTACTAATGATTTAAAATTTGAAATAAATGTAAAATTAGTCTTTTTTTTTAATATCTATTATTTAATATTTTTTTATTGTGATTTTAAAATATTAAAACTTTAAATAAAATTAATAATAATAATAATAATATTTAGAATAAAAATAAATATTTTATTTTAATTTAAATTTATTTATTTTTAAATAAAATACTCTTATTATCATCATTAAAACATTTATTTTATTGTATTAAAACATATTATTTAATTTTCTTGATTTTCTTCTTTTTTTTCAGAATTATTTTCTTCTTTTTTTTCTGATTTATTTTCTTCTTCTTTTACTTCAGAATTTTTTTCATCTTCACCTATTTTTTGATATTCTTCTTTTTCTTCTTTTTCAACATATCCTTCAAAATCATTATTTTCTTTTTGTTCTTCACCATTTTCTTCTTTTTGTTCTTCTCCATTTTCATCTTTTTTTTCATCTACTTTTTCAGTTTGTTCTACATTTTCATCTTTTTTTTCTTGTTCTTCTCCATTTTCATCTTTTTTTTCTTCAACATTTTCTTCTTTTGGTTGTTCATTTTGTTCTTCAACATTTTGTTCTTTTGGTTGTTCATTTTGTTCTTCAACATTTTCAACTTTTGGTTGTTCAGTTTCTTCATTATTTTCTTCTTTTGGTTGTTCATTTTCATCTTTTTGTTCGACATTTTCATCTTTTTTTTCTTCTACATTTTCTGTTTGTTGAACATTTTCTTCTTTTGGTTGTTCATCAACATTTTCTTCTTTTGGTTCTTCTTTTTTTTCTTCTGCAGTTTCTGTTTGTTGAACAACATTTTCGTCTTTTTTTTCTTCTTCTTTTTGATCTTCTTCTTTTTGTTCTTCTCCTGGTTTTGTTTCTTGTTCTGGTTCTTCTTTGTATCCTTCTTCTTCATTTTCTTTTTTTTCTTCTTTGTTTTTTTCTTTTTTTTCTTCTTCGTCTTCGTTTGTTCCCTTTGGCATTGGTTTATTATGGAAAATATAATCATAAACTTCTTCTCTTTTATAATATTTATCAGAATGTATTAAAATTTTAAATTTATACATCATTTTTTGTTTTTTTTGTCTCATTTGTTCTTGCATGATTTTTCTTTCAGTGTTTAAATTTTGTTGATCTCGTTTTATTTTTTCCATTTTTCTAAATCTTTCATTGATACTATCTAATAATTTTTTTCGATTGTATTCTTTGATTTTTTCGCTTCTTTTTACTCTATTTTTTCTATCTTCTCTTAAAATGTACATTTTATTGAATTTTTTTTGGGTTTGTTTTTCATTTTCCAATTTTACTTCTTTGGTTCTTTCTTCTTGTTTGAGCATTTTATCAATAACTTCTTGTTTTTTTTTTTCTTGAATTTCTTCGTTTCGTTCAAGAATTTTTTGAAGTTTTTCGTTTTTTAATTTAATTTCTTGATTGTGAATTTCCAATTCTTTTTTTCTTTCTTCTTCATGTTTTTTTTTGAGTTCTTCCATTGCTTTTTGTTTGATTTCGTAATTTTTAAGTTTATTTTTCATTGCATTTTCATTTTTGGTTTGAGTTTTTCGAATGCTTTCTTCGATTTTATGTTTTTTTTCATTTTGACTTTTGTTTCTTTCGATTAATTTTTGTTCCATTAATTTTCTTCTTTTTTCATCTTTTTCGTCAATTTCTTTTTGTTTTTTATAAATAGTATCCATGAAAGTTTTGTTCATATTTTCGACTTTTTTTCTAAATTCTCTGTCTTTTAATTCATTTTCTTTTCTCATTTTAATTTTTCTTTTTTCTTCTTCTAAAAATTTTTTTCTTTCTTCTTTTCTTTCTTCTTCTCTTTGTTTTTCGATTTGTTTTTGTCTTTCGTTTTCTGCTTTAATTTCTTTTCTTTTTTTTTCTTTTTTTTCTTTTTCGTTTAAAATGAATCGTTCGTATTTTTCTTTTTCTTGTTGTAATTTTTGTTTTCGAATTTCATCATCTTTTTTTCTTTGTTCTTTTAATTTTTTTTCAGCTTTTTTTCTTTCTTCGTTTAAATTGTATTCATAATCGATTAATAATTTCAAATTTGTTTCTTGACGTTCTCTTTCTTTTTCCAATTTTTCTTTTTGCATTTTTACTGCTCCTGCTTCTTCTTCTTCTTCGGTTTTTTTCTTTTTTTTAAAGTTACTTTTTGTTTGACGTTGAGTTGAAATATTTGTATTTTTATTTTCATTTTCTTCGGTTTTATTAATATGGTCATTTTTTCTTTCAAGTTCTTCTTCTTCTTCTTTTTTTTCTATATAAAATTCTTCTTTATTTTCATTTTCTTTATTTTCATTTTCATTTTTTTCATTTTCATTTTTATCAATTTTTTCATCATTTTTTTCATTTTCATTTTTTTGTTCTTCTTCTGTGATTTGAATATTATTTTCTTTTTGAGTTTTTTTTCTTTTTTTTTTGCTGTGACTATTTTCTTCACTGTTAAGTAATTCGTTTCTTTTTTCGATGGCTTCATTAATTAATTTTTGTCTAGTTTCTTTGTAAAAATTATATCTTTCTTTTTGTAACTCCTTGTCTAAGCTTTTTGCTTCAAAATGTCGTTTTAAATACTGTTCAAATGAAAGGTCATAAACATCTTTTTCTTCTAAACCTATCATTTTCATAGCTTCTTGTGAAATTGGACTATTAATTCGCTTTCCATTTACTTTATATGTCGCATTTAGTAAATTTATTTTTTCTTCTTCGGACATATTTTTTTTATTTTTTTTTTTATTTTAAATTATTTTTTTTAAATAATTTTTTATTTAATTTTTTATTTATTTTTTTATTAAATTAATAATTAAAATGATTTTAAATAATTTTTTATTTAAAAATCAAAATTTAATAATAATATTTAAATTTATAAAAATATTAAATATAATAATATATAATTAATAATTATAAAAAATAATTTTGATAAATTATTTATAATAATTTTAAACTCAATAAAAATTTATTTTTGAGATAAAGAATTTTTTATTGCTTGTTCTAATTGTTGTTGTTCTAAATTATTATACTCGTCTTCAAAATTATTTTTCAAGTATTGTTCTTTAGGTTTATTATATTTTAAATTATAAGGCTCATTAAAATAAAAATCATTTAAATATTCATCAGGCAAATAATCTCCATCATCAAAATTAAAATTTCCAAAAGGTTTTGTATTTTTATTTTTATTTGTTTTTTTAATTAAATTTTTATTTATTTGATTATTTATTAATTTTTTATTATCAATTGATTCAATTTTTGGTTGAAATTTTTGAGAATTTTTTCTTTCTAATTTATTTTGAGTTGTATTTTTTGAATTATTAATTGATTTTTTTGAATTATTATTATTATTTGAAAATTTGAATTTATTAGTTGCAAAAGCGGGTTTGTTTGAACCTTTGCTTGAAGGACGATTATTAAAATTACTATAATTTGAAACATTAAGAATATTATTATCTATATTTATATTATTTATATTATTATTATTATTTTTTGGCATTAAATTAATTTTATTTTTATTTACTTTCATTAAATTTGCTTTATTATTATTTTCTTTGTTTGAAATGTTTTGATTTTTAATTTTTATTGGTTGATTTTTATTTGAACTATTATTATATAAATAATTATCATTATTATTATTAATAATATTATTATTAACATTATTGTTATTTGCAATGGAATTAGATTTGAAATTTGTTTTGTTTGATTTATATGTAACTTTTGGGTTTTCATTAACATTATTTTTTATAATGTTATTATTATTTTTGATAATGTTATTATTATTATTATTTTTAACAATATTATTATTAATATTATAATTTTTATTATTGATATTATTATTATTATTTGTAATATTATTATTATTGTTATTAATATTTTTATTTGTTTTTGCTGATAATTTATTTGTATAAACTTTATTTTTCGTTCTTTCTCTAACTTCTTTTTCTTTTTGTCTAATTTGTTCGTAAAACATTTTTTCGAATTCTTCTTCATTATCAAAATACATGTAATCATTATTATTTTTTTTAGTTTCATCAGGAGGTTTACATCCTTTTTTCTTATGATTTTCCCAATCTCTTTTGGTAATCATTTGTTTACATGTTTGACATTGTTCCGTTTTTGATCCACAAACATATTCATGTTCTTTAAGTTCTTTAATAATAACATTCATTTCACAATATTTACAAGGTTGCATTCGATAATCACAATTTTTTTTGTGTTTTTCGATTTTATCTTTGGAGAATTTTTTTTCACAAAATTCACAAGGAATTTCAACATGAAATTCATTCATGTGATCTTCTGTGTCTTCTACTGTGACTGGTTGGTTACAAATTGGACATTTTTTAACGTTTATTGAACACATTCTTTCATGAAGCATAAATTTTGAAAGGGGAATATTTTGGTTACAATTATTACAAAATTTTGTTTTTTCATTTTCCATATTAATATAAATAAATAAAATTTTGTTAATAAATTTTGTATTTATATTTATAATTAATTTTTATTTTTTTTATTATAAAATATTTTTTTTTAATAATATGAATAGAATATTAATTTTAATAATTAATTATTAAAATATATTTATATTTTATTTATAAATTAAAATTTTTCTATCATTTAAAAAGAAAAAAATTAATTACTATTATAATTATTATTAATATTTTGTTGATTTGATAAAATCAAATAATAAGTCGCAGTTGCATAATTTAATAAATTTTTTTCTAAAGATTTTATAATATAATCTTTATTATAACCAAAATTAACTATTTCATTTACAATATTTTCATCAATTTTAAAAATCATATTATTTTCTTCATCTTCCAAAAATTTTTTATCATTTTTAATTTCAATATTTTTTCCATTATTATTATTATTATTATTTTTATTTATTTTATTATTTTCACTGACATTATTATTATTATCATTACTTTTATTAATTTCATTTTTATTAATTAAATTTTTATTATTATTTTCATTAATTGAATTATTAATACTTCCTCCTCTATTATTTTTTATAGAATTTTTTCTAACATAACCTTGATCAGCGTCTTTATTGTAATTAATTTCATAATTTCTATTAAATTCATTAACTTTTGGCAAGAATTTCATAATATTATTTTCAAAAATAAGATCATTATCAAAACTTTCTTCGTCATTGTAATATTTTTTAATTTTACTGTTGTAAGGAGTTAAAATTAAAGAAAAACTTTCGTTGTTTTGATTTTCATCTTCTAAATCACTTTCAATGTTTTTATATGTGAAATTTTCCATTAATTCTTCTTTATTTCCCATTCGATAATCAATCATTAATTTACTGTAAATAATTTTTTCTGCGTTTGTAAATAAATTTATATCATAATAATTTAAATTGAAATTAAAATCATTAAACCAACTGTGATTTAAAATTTCATCTAAATTAATTCTTTTATTTGGATTGATTTCTAAAATTTTATTAATTAAATCAATACATTCTTTACTCAAATTAAAATCGTTTAATTTTGGAAACTTTCCTTTAATAATATTTTTATGTAATTCATCTTCGCTGTTGCCTCGAAAAGGAAAAATTCCTGTTAACATATAAAAAAGAACAACACCACTCGACCAAATGTCTGTTTTAAAGGGTTCATAACCGTTTTCGTTTTTTATCAAAATTTCTGGGGCCAAAAATGCAGGTGTTCCTACATGATCTTTAATAAAAATATTTTTTTTTATTTGAAGAGAAATTCCAAAATCACTTAATTTTATGTTGTTATTTAAATCTAATAAAATATTGTCAGGTTTTATATCTCTATGTATTATATTTAAATTATGTAGGTATTTTATTGTTATTATTAGTTGATAAAAAATTATTTTACTTATTTTTTCGGATAATTTTGTCATTTTATTTATTATGTTTAATAAATTTCCTCCTGGAATGTTTTCCATTACAATGCAAAAATATTTTTTATTTTCAAATGTTTCAAATATTTTTACTACATTTTTACATTCTCGTATTTTTTTCATTATTTTAATTTCATAAAGAATTTGTGATTTACTATAAAAATCTTTGTTTTTATTAAAAGATTTAATTGCAACGATTTTTCCACATAATGAATTTAAAGCAATGTTTACCTTTCCAAAAGCTCCATGTCCTATTCTTCGCCCGATTTTATAAAAATTTATTTTAGTTTTTGGATATTCTTTGTAATAATTATAATAATTTTTTATATAATCACTTATTTTTTTACTCTCTGCTTTATAATAATTAAAATCTCTTATTGAACTTAAACTTAAAGATAAATTATTTATATTATTAGATTTATATGAATTATTTCTTATTTTTTTTTCATTATTATTTTTATGACTTTTGTTATTTTTATATATTTTAGATTCGCTATGTAATAAACTAGATGTTGAAGTTATTGGTTTTTTTATAATTGGGTTATAATGACTTTTATCTTTAATGTCACTTTTTGTTAAAGTATTTGAATGACTATGTTTATTTTTTTTATTATTTTTAGAAAGTTTATTATTGCTATTTTTTTTTGAAGAAAAACGTGAATTTAAATTTGTATATAATTTTTGATTAAGATTAAAAATATAATTATTATAATTATGAATATGAAATTTTAAATCAATGTCTCTTTCAATATTACTTTTACTTTTTGAATGAGATAATGAATTATTATGAATATTATTATTTAAGTTATTAGTATTGTTATTTGATTTATAATTTATTAAAGAATTATTTATGTTATTGTTATTATTTATTTTTTTATTTATTGTGTTATTTGCAGTTGTTGAAAGAGGAAAAATGTTATTTTGAAGATTAATATTAATATTTATGTTTTCGTAATAATAATTTTTTACTATTTTTTTTGTTGTTAATGAACTTTGAATTTTTAAATTATTTAATTTATTAGAATTTTTTTTATTATTTAGATTATTTATTTCAATTATACTTTTATTTTGATTGTTACTAGTATTTATATGATTATTTGTTATATTAATATTATTATTATCATAATTATTGTGATTATAAGCATAAGATTTTGATAATAGAGAAATATTATTATTATTATGTTTTATATTTAAATTTGTATTAAAATTATTTTTTTTTAAAGTGATATTATTTATATTTGATTTATAAGAGTTTATATTATTTAAATTATTATTATTATTATTGTTATTATTATTATGATTTGTTGTATTATTATTATTTTTAATTAGATTAGAATTTGTTGAGGTAGTAAAATTAGAAAAAACTGAATATTTTGAATAAAAATTTTTCATTCCAGGCATCATTAAATTTTTAATTTTATTTGGTTTATTTATTGAAGTAGAATGAGATTGATTATTTTTTATTGAATTATTATTGATGCTTGTAATATTTTGTTTCTTACTATTATAATTAGAAATATTATTATTTGTATTAATATTAAAATTTGTATTATAATTTGTAATATAATTTTGATGAGAATTTAAATAATTATTATTATTATTATTATTATTTATATTATTAGAAAAATTGTTTATATTATTTGTATTAATATTTATATTTTCTTTTGAAGGTTTTCTTGAATGTTTAGTTGTAACTGGATTAGTTTTATAATTATTTATATTTAATTTTTTCATTATATTAACAATATAATTATTATCAAATTTTGAATTTCGTTTTTTAATATTATTTATATTTGAATGAATATTTAAATTATTACTTTTTGTTTTTTGTTTTTTTATATTATTATTATTATTATTTCCTAAAATATATGAATTATTTTTTGAATTTGATTTTTCTTTATTATTATTTTTTAAATTATTTGTCACAATATTATTATTTATTGCGGCAGATGAAGAAGATAATAAATAATTATTAATATTTGAAAAATTATGGGTCTTTATTTTTTGTATTGATTTATTTAGATTATTAATTTCTTTATTTTTAATTTCGCTTTTTGGTATATTTTTAATAGTATTTGAAATGTTATTATTATTGTTATTTATATTTAAAACAACTGTTGGAATATTATTATTTATTGAATGTTTTGTTAATTTATTATGAATATTTAATGGTGAAGGTTTTGAAGTTCTTGCTCTAATTTGTTTTTTGTTATAAACAATACTTTGATTATTACTTTTTATGTAATTGATATTTATTTTAGGTTTAGAAAGATTGCTATTTAAAAATGAATATTTCAAATTGTTATTGGAATTATTTATATTATAATTTGTGGAACAATTTGAGATTTGCATATTTAAATTTTTTGATAATAATTTATATTTAAATTAAATTATTAATATTTAATATTTACATTATAAATTATAATATTTATAAAAATAAAAGTTTGAAAAACAAAATATTATTATGACAATTTATATTAATTAAAATAAATATATAATCTATTTATATAATATTTCAAATTTTTTAATTTGATATTGGTTTATTACTTTCAAAAATGCACATTAATGTTGAAATTAAATTGAAACCACATCCAATAAAATATACTAAATAATAAGGATTAATATAATCAAAGCTACTTTCCCTTATAAAATAATAAGTAATAGAACCTAATAAACTACTAAATCCAATACTTAAAACTATTATTCCATATATTTCACTTGCAAATTTAAATCCAAAAATTTTACTTATTTGTGGAAACATAAAGGAAAATGCACCAGTATTTAAATTTCCATTAAAAATTACATTAAAAGCAAAAAACCATTTGTTTTTTACAGTAAATATTAAACTTAGTATATTTGATATTGTTAATATATTTATTGAGGATAAACAAATTTTAAATCCAATTTTATCATATAAAAATCCCCAAATTGGTCCTGCTATACATCCAGATAA
>Ga0310691_10007731_pt1 | contig 11150 bp, 19 predicted proteins | sample 176DNAGHGlowgp2_FD_203887 | JGI IMG/M metagenome (GOLD analysis project Ga0310691, IMG submission 203887) | Sheep rumen microbial communities from Palmerston North, Manawatu-Wanganui, New Zealand - 1766 DNA GHGlow gp2 (v2) (version 2) | ecosystem: Host-associated > Mammals > Digestive system >... | reverse complement strand
AGTAGCGGGAAACCCATCTTCTACTTTAAACGGGTTTGTAATTCGCTTGAAGTCTTTTTCATCAAATATAGAATTATAAAGGTTGTAGTAGGTCTATAATTCTCCGAAAGGTGTATCTGCTGTGACACCAGACGTAACATTTCCCTCGCCTATAATAAAGTCAACACAATCGTGCTGCCACTTTTCATCTTTTTTCTTTAACGGGAGTTTTTGCTAAGGAAATGAGATGTTGTATAAATTATCTTCTACTCTAACCATTGTTAAAAGCTAAATAAAGGTATATCGTCTTTCACGTCGTTATCACCAGCATCCCAATAGCGCTAACTGAATAACGGCAATTCGAAGAGTTCAACCTGTTTGTTTTGTTCCTTTGCAGCTGATACTTTAACCTAGTATAGTTCTTCTCTATATATCATAACCATACACAAAGCTATTAGACGGTCCACGTTTCGTTCTCCGTCATTCATTATTAGCTCTTCGATTAAAGGTTCGCTGTATACTCTTTCTAGATTAGGATGACCTTCTTCGTATTCTTCGAGAAGCCATTCTAGTATTTTTCCTTCTCCGTAGGCCCTAATCTGTTTTGTCATGTGACAGCCTTTTCGGCGCTGTACTTTACTGTCTTTAAAGACTTCCGTAATGATTTTATCTGGTTGATCAGCTAGCAGATAGTCACAGTGTTTGTTCGTGAAGTATGGGTAGATACCCTTACGTTCATTCTCGAACAACAGCCTGGCATTATAGAACATGAGAAGCTTTCTTACGTTCTCATAATATTCTTCTGCTGTGTCAGGCCTTCCTGTGTACTCTGCTACTATCACGTCGTTCCAGGCTTCTCCTGCTTTAACGCGTTTAAAAATAAACGTCGATCCTAAGGAGTTAGTGAACGACTCGTCATGATCATATGGGTCGCAACCGCCAATGTATAATCCGAATGGGGGATCTGGGATTGGGTATTCCCATATGACTACTGATCCGCTTGGTTTGTCATCTTTCTTTAATGGGTAAGTAGTTATATCACCAGATTTCTTTTCATGTGCTTCAACGCCACCGTTACCATTCCACGAAAGATCCACAATGTGCTTCATGTTCTAAAGCTTCTTATTTGTCCTAATGCGGGTTAATTGGTCCATCAGCATCTTACGAGGAAATATATTCTTACCAAGTTCCAGTACAGCCTCCTGTGGTTTGATAGGACGTTCAGATATAAATCTATCTATAGATTGCTGACTAGCACCTCCCTCTTTAATCTTATTGCGCTGATGAATAAGTTCTTCTATAGCAAGTTCTTTTATACTATTTCCATCTGGATCCATTAAAGGCTATCCTTGCTCATTGTGTCCTTCCATGTTACTCCAAGAAGGAACAAAGAATCCGCAATTAGTTTGTTCAGCTTTATCATCCCATATATTTGGGAAGCTAAGAACATTGTATGCGTCTGGTTTATAGAATAGTTCCTTTAGACCATCAAAGCTACCTCCTTCAGTACCACCAGTACCAAAGCCTATCATTAGACCGAAAGCTTTACCATCGTCAGTTTCTACAGCAGGTTGTTCAATACGCCACGCTGTAAGTAGATTTGGGAATTTACCACCCTCCTCCCATAGTACAAGTCTACCACGAGTACCACGAATACGTTCAGGGTCATTCTTCAAAGTAATACCAGCTATACGTGACATATAACCTTGTTCGGTTTCTTTACCAAACTCATCTTTTACTTTGAAACCAGATACACGCTCCATACGAGTATTAACAAGACGTTGCTTAGACCATTCTGTGTTTTTATCTATGAAATCCATGATCTACCATGCTTTAGTAAGCAATCCGTCACCAGTTAAATACTTCTATTCTGAAGCTACAGCAAAGTTTTGTGAACCTTTTATAAGTTCGTAATTACGAACAAGCATTGATGCTCCTTTAAAAGAGTATCCTCTCTAACGAGCTTTAAGTACAGCCATATGCTTTCCTTCATCTTCAGCTTGTTCTATAGCGTTGAAATAATAATAATCGTAGTCCCAGAACCTCGGGAAGCCAAATATACGTTCACGACGTTTTCTTGTATTGCCGTATCTGTCAGTATATTCAACTTCGTCGAGCTTCATTATAGGACAGTAGTTTAAATAAAAATAGTGGTAGCCTGTAATAGCATCCCCATCGGGAGCGACATAACCGTTTAGACAGCGATCAGTTTCGCGATCCCAATATTGTATATAATCGGTAGTTCCACGCGGCGCCAAAGTATAACATCCATTCTACTAGAAGAAGATGGCCGCCTATCTAAATTTGTCAGAGTTTAAAATTTTCTTATTAAAGTCTACCATAGTTTATTGTGTTATCCAAGAACAATAGGGAATTCTGCGGGGAACTATGATGTTTCTGGATCTCCCCACAAGAAGTATATTGTATTATCGTCAGGTTCATTTAAAGCAAGATATTCGCTCTACTGCATGAATGCGTGATTATATCTATTAGATGATATCGGTGCCATTACGTTACCGTATATAAACGCTGTATATGTTACAGATGTTGGAAGAGTCGTCTATATTGGAGTACACCACACGTTTCTAAGTACAAGATCTCCGAACGTAGCTTCCTCATAATACTGCATATTGTTTCCATAAATAACGCCAGTCTCATCGTTTTCCCATGTGAATGAGATATGAGTTACTTTCTTTGCGTTGGTTTCATCCATAGAAACGTATGCCAAATATAAAGGTTCTTCTATAGAACCAGCAGCTACTACAGTCATGTTTCCGTGTATAGAAGATACTTGTCCTTGTATTTGATCTATAATATCATCTATCTCAGATTTAGTATATGAATCGACAGTTTCAGCGTTTCCGTTTCTTACTTTGAATTGTGCTGTTCTATCATCATCCAGGGTTACAGTAAGAACGTTTATTCCTCCATTATCAGTAGAGGTAGTAGTCTGTACTACGCTCTTTATACCAATACCATCGTCTCCAGTCTCTCCTTTAAGAGAATCTTTCTATGCTGCAGTGAGATCATCCCACGTTAAAGCTGCACCAGGTTGACCATCAAGACCTCTTGCACTTACTCCAGTAGATGTATAAGTTGTGCCACCATCATATGATATCTCCCAATAGTATGTACTATTATTGATTCTAAGAAGTGGTGTTACACCATCTTGACCATCTGCTCCTTCTGCTTTTACACCTGTGCTGGTTCCATTAATATACCAATACCCATTTTGTATGGTAGGAGTTTGTCCATCTGTACCAACAGCTTTTACGTTAGTATTAGTACTGCCTATATACCAATATCCGTTTTGTATAGTAGGAGTAACGCCATCGTTACCATCTCTACCATCCGTACCAGCAGCAGTAACTCCAGTATCTACTCCGTTGATATACCACTTTCCACCGACAATTTGAGGCGTTGCTCCATCTTGACCGTTAGTACCAATTGCAGTATATCCTGTATCTGTATTACCTATAAACCAGTGGCCTGTTGTCTAATCAATATGTGGAGTTACACCATCATTGCCAGGAGCGCCCTGTATTCCTTGCGCAGCAGACATATCTGTAATATAAGCAAATCCTCCTGTGGCATTTGTATTTCTCATATACAACTTGCCGTCATCAGGATCGTTAGCATTGCTTATTATAACAAATTTATTCTCTGGTACATTTGCTGCATCTGCTTGCATTGCAGCAACGGATTGATAGTTTTTATATATTACAAAAGGTTCGCCATTGTCGCCTTTGTCTCCTTTTGCTCCTTTAGCGCTTATATTTAAAGAAGTGTAAGTAGTACCGTTATCATATGACACTTCCCAAATTTCAGACGTTTGGTTTATTCGAACTAAAGGAGTAACACCGTCAACACCATTTGTACCATCTCTACCGTTGGTACCGTTGATTCCATTAGTACCGTTAATACCATTTGTACCGTTAGTACCATCTCGCCCATCTCTACCAACTGCTACAACTCCAGTATCTACTCCATTGATATACCATCTATTATTGATTATCTCAGGAGTAAACCCATTGGTACCGTTCTATCCTACTGCAACTACGCCAGTATCTGTATTTCCTATCCACCAGTGATTATTATATATTCTTGGCGTAAGTCCGTCTGCGCCATCATTTCCAGCAGGTCCTTGTTGTCCTTTAGCTCCTTGTGCCTTAACACCTGTATCAGTATCTCCGATAAACCAATTACCGTTCATACCAATGTGAGGAGACGTTCCGTTAGTACCATTATCTCCTTTAGGACCTTTTAAGGCAGCTAGTTGCTGTGGTGTAAAATCTTCGTATGTAAAATCATGACCAGCTTGTCCTTCAGCACCCTATGCTCTTACTCCAGTATCTGTATCGCCTATAAACCAATGTCCGGATTGGGAATCAATATGCGGAGTTACACCATCTTGACCATCTGCACCGTCTGTACCATCACGACCAGGAGCACCTTGTTCACCCTATTCACCAGTAAGACCGCGCTCTCCAGGTTCTCCTTTGGGACCTTTAAGCGCTTCTAACTATTCTTCTGTGAAATCTTCGTACGTAAAAGGATCTCCAGTCTCTCCCTGCTCACCTTTTTCGCCAGTTTCTCCTTTATCACCTTTATCTCCTTTGTCACCCTTTTCTCCCTTAAGGCCAGCTTCGCTAATTGCTTTAGCAATCATTGTTGCAATCTCTTCAGAATCTATATTAGAATCATCAGAGTTACAGCATCTTCCTTTATTTTGAAGTACAAGGTTGAGCGTAGCATTAGCATCAAGTATATCGCCTTCTTTAAATACAGGGTGACTAGGCGGATAATTACCAATGAGCACATTTGGATGCATATCTCTTCTGGCAGATGTGCCAAACTATGCAAGATCCTTAAGTGCTTGTTTTTTCTTTATACCTAATATCATACAGCTTCAGTATTTTAAGATTCAGTTGGTGTTATGATTGCTTCAAGCGCTTCAATTCTAGCAATAAGGCTTGCAATATCCGGTGTGTTGATCAAATCGGTATATGAACCCGATGTTGCTACAGTAGCGAGATCTGCACTATTTGCTTTAGCCTGGTTCAATGCTTGTTCTGCTGCTTCAGCTCTCTCCTGTTCGGCATCTACATCATCTTTACGATCCTAAATTTCGTCATCGATCTTTTTGTTTAAAGCGTCTTCGGCAGCTTTAGCTCTAGCTTCTTCTCCATGAGCATACTCGTCAAGCTCACGAATATTATCGTGTTGAGCATGCGAGTTGTTTACAATAACATCAATTGTTTTATTAGCGTCCCAAAATTCAGCAACGTGTTGTTTGCCGTTGTCTGAAATTACGGCTTTTGGCATAAATTCTGTACGAATATGAGTGCCAGTACTTACAAGGTCTTTAAGTAATACTTTTCTTTCCATATTATATATTACATTTCGTAGAGGCCTATAACACCTCCACCTTTAACTTTACCTGTCTCTAACTACTCAGCCTTAGCCTATTTCATAGCCACATCTAGAGACTTAACTATGTTTCCGACATCCTTTAAAATACGTGTTACTTTAATAGCGGTGTCTATATCCATATTACCCTACGAGTAGTCATTTAGGGCAGCTATTAGCCCCTCCGCTGCAGTCTATGATGCCGCAAGCAATCTTGTTCCTGGAGTTTCTTGAAACTCCGTAAAGCGCTACGCTAGCTGTTTTACCTATGCAGTGGGTTCATATTTTTCATCATGAAATACATCCTTTGCTACGATAGAAGCCCGTTCCGACATAGGGTACGCTTCATATGGTGTATTCCATTTATAAAGCCATATTACATATTCGATCTCCTTCAACGCCTAAGACTTATCCTCAGCACCATTGAAATGATCTCTAAATGGCGGTATGGCTAAGTCTTCGGTGTTGAGAGATATTTTATTACCTTTTATATCAAACATAAAAGCTCAGTATTTTTTCAAGCATCTTATACATACGTTGTACAAGATACCCAATAAGGTAGGCGGCTGTTTCAGAGTCTTCATCTATGCCGTAATATTCACATATATGTGACTATACATGTTTAGCTTCATGTATTGCAGTATTAACAAACTAGCTAACGTTTGTAGTTTTACCTATACACACAATGCTCATCTTATAATCAGTATTACTAAAAGTAAATCCGGTATTCTTTCTACCGAGAGCGTTATACGCAGCAATTATATGCTTTTTTGGACAATCTAATTGCAGTAACGAATCTTCTATTTCTGCAAAATCTTCTCGTCCTGCGTTATAGTACACTAAAACATTCCAACCTTTATTCCCTAGTTGTATATATTGTGCTGCCATAACGAAGATTATTGTTTATTCTTTAATAAGGATTCAAGTCTATCTAACGTATCCTGTATACTATCTACTCTCTACGAAAGATCGGTTATAGCACTATCCCGTTCTTGCTCTTTAGCATATACTGGGTTTAATGTCTTAAGGATCTTTTCATAAGCTGCCATATCGGATTTGCGTTTATCCATACTATCCAATATGTCTTTATTTGATTGTAGAAGCCAGTCTACTTCTGATATCATAGCCTCTTTACTTTCGCTAAGAGTATAATCACCATAAGTATGTAATGACAGACTTGCTGGTACACAGAATTCTTTCTTCTCATCATCTACGCGTGTCGTTATATCTACTACAGTCTACATATTAGTACCAAGACTAACTGAAGGATTGTATGTAGGATACATTGGGCGTGGTGTAGATACATTTTCAACGTACCCGATCTTTACTTCGGGCGTACTCGTCCTATCTAGTATATAGATAGTGGAGCCATTTCTAAGTGTAGAAAACATAATAATAATTATGCTGTACAGGGGCCGAAGCCCCTGAGAGCATATTTACATCACGCGAAGCGACGACGCATACGGAGACCACGGCTTCTATGACCCATACGTTTCATATAAGACTTAATCCCGCTCTCTTCGTCATCGTGGCGGTATTCTTTATCTGATTCAGTTACACCACGAAGGCTCATTTCGCCTTCTTCAAGTGAACGTTCTTGTTCATCCATTGACGCATCGTAACAATCGTACATAGCGTTCTCTAACTCGCATAAAGTAAGCTTGGTCTTTTTAGCATTCAGCTTAGCTTCGTCAAGTAGTTCAAACGCTGTCTCATACGCAGCGTCACGCATTTCAATAACTACCATAATTTAATAATGTTAAAATGTTAATATTAAGCTGCTACAGCAGAGGTTATCTGCAGTATGCCATTAAATCGATCGTTGAAGACCGTAATAATACCTGTGCCTGTTAAATCGGCAGCGGTTACAGGGGTTCCATTGAAGAAAGTAAGCGGTCTAGCTGTACCATTCAATGTGAGGGTTATAGGTAATGTCCCTGTAGTGCCCTCAGGAATAGCATCCTAGATACGAACTGTAAAGTAACCAACAGGTTGAATACGACGGAAACCTAAAGCAAAGTCTACCGCTGTATCAGTTACAGTTACGTTAGTTGTGCTTAAGTATGGAACTCCATTTACGTTTGTAGTTACATTAAAGCACCCCATATCACTTACTATTAAAATGAAACATTGTTGCTCCAACCATTCCAACCACCGTAGAAACCTCCCATATATGGAGTAGTATTAACTGCGGTCAGTTGAGGCCACTGTACAGGTACTGTATTAGGCTGTGAAGCCTTAATAGTTGCAAGCTCAGTAGCAACATTATTAAATTTCTCGTTAATGAATGCAGTCTGGCGGTCATTGTTTATATTAGAACGCAACAGAGCATTGTCAGCTGTCAAAGAGTTGATCTTATCCTGCAGCTCTCTCTTTTCGAGATCACAGAACTTATCGTTGATCATTACACTCTGACTCTGTATTGCATCTACGATGTCGCGAGTATTACGCTCAGCCTGTGTGCTCAGTGTGTTTGTTTGCTGACATACTGAAAGCTGATCGGCTGCTTGATTTGCGGCCATCTGAGACTGCAGTGCGTTGGTCTAGTTGGCAATAGCCAAACGATTCTCGCAGCAGCACTGACAGATCTGGCTTGCTATAGATGCATTACCACTCTGGATAGCGTTCTAAATTTGCAATCCGCTCATGCCCACCTGAGTACCAACAGAAGTAATAGCGTTGTTGAGAGTAAAGATACCATTCTGTACAGTGTTTATTTCTGTGTTCAGAAGACCAGCAAGGTCACGAATAGCGTTACCATTACCCTGGATAGCATTCATAAGCAGTTCACGACCAGAGTCGTTAGCAATCTGGTTAGAGAGGAATCCGTTATTACCGTTTCCACCCCAGTTGCCATTGCCACCCCAGCCCCAAATAAGCCAGAGGAACAGAATCCATATCCAATTGTTACCACCAAATCCACCATTGTTGTTAAGAGCCATAAGCAGATTCGGATCAATACTGTTACTTCCCATCTCAGGGAACATCATAATTTTAGAACTTTCCATAGTTTTATTTATCGTTGATAATTAATAGTTTGTTGTTGATAATCCGCATTGTACAGCGCGGAAACTGTTTGCGCGTGGTGACGGAATCGAACCGCCAACAGGTGCCTCCTTCACTTGCCGCCACAACGCGTTTGCAAGCACTTGTCTCCAGCTTTACCATTAAGCTAACCACGCAATCCCTATTTTAGACAGTCAGGGTTCTGTTATATTATCCATTAGGAAAATCTGTAGCAAACTGAGACATCGGTCTTAATCTAGAAGAAATATGAGACCAGTCGTCTGCTGCAAGGTATGACTAATATAAATTATCTAACACATATATTGGATATGTAAGCCCACTATATGCTCCTGTACCTGTGTAATCCTCTCCAAAACCATATCTATTACCATGATTACCAAATCCCGTAGTATTGTCATAAAGTGGAACTTGTGTGGATAATATCTTTACCCATCTTATATTAGAACTACTGCTTTTATTAGCGATACCCATTACCTTAATTGTTGTAACAGTGCTTGGTATAGTAACATCTAATAAATTTGTACAACCCTAAAACATTCCGCTCCACACATTACCAAATGTAGTTATTTGTCCAAGATCTAGAACATGCTGTATTTGAGTACAATTTTCAAATGTAGAGTTACCACCGTCAATAGTAGTTAGGCTTGGCATACTTAGGTTTATAAATTCCTGTACATTTGAACAGCCTTTAAAAGTATTTGATCCTATATGCTAAAGATTATCTAACGATCCTATACTACTAAGTTGGCTACAACCACAAAACGTTTCGACCCCAAGTGTTACAATTGTTGAAAGATCTACTTGTTGTAATGCGGCGCAATTTTTAAATAAGCCAGTTGCACTAATAGCATTATTATTTAACTTAGAAAAATCTATATCCACAGAGGTTAGATTTGTGCACCCATAAAAAACATTATCTTGAATGGTAGTAACATTTGATAATCCAGTTACAGTTGTAAGACTTGAACAACTACCGAATGCCAGATTATAAAGTGTTGTAACATTTCCACCAAAAGCAAGGGACTATAAAGAACTACAATTTCTAAAGCACTCTCCACCAACGATAACTATATTATCCAAACCGTTTACACTCTATAGCGCAGTATTATTACAAAAACATTTATTTGGTAGTTCTGTGTTATTTAAAGATGTATTTACTTCTGTAAACCGTGTGCCTTCAAATGCCTACTGGCCGCGCTATGCATTTCCTCCCTCAATGGCAAACTAAAACGTTGCATTCTGTATATCAGAATCTGTCAATTTACCACAATTATAAAACGCGTTGCTGGATATTTGAATAGTACCAGATAACCCTGTGATATGTTCTAGGTTTGTACAACCGAAAAATGCATTATGTCCTATACGTGTTAGTTTATCACTAGCGGTAACTGTTTTTAATGCTGTACAATTAGTGAATGTATCTTCCCATGCAGATGCACCGACGTGTCCTAATGATGTAAAATTACTAATATCTACTTCTTCGAGTGCCGTCCAACCTGCAAATCTAGTATATCCAGATGTTGTGTCAGTCCATCCTCCTCTACTACTAGTAATGTTGGTAAAATACCTAAGTTCATTAAATTTAGTTACTTGCGTATTGGCACTATTAGCAACAACAGTTGCAGCTGCAGCCTATGCTTCAGTAATCGTACCATTACTACCTATACCTATAGAGTTCAGGTATGTAATCATATTAGGATCTTCAAAAGGTATTGCATAATTATCAGCAGATATATACAAGTTAGGATATGTACCGGTTAAATACTATATTTCATGTCTATACGCAACAGATGTATGTAATCTACCCTACAAATTACTAGACACATCAAGTCCAGCATGAGCTATCTCATATAGTTTAGTAATCACAGAAGAATTTACTTCTTCAATTACTCCATTATTTTGTTCTATTCTTAAATGTGTCATAGTTAATTTCCAGTTATTTTATTAAATGTACTAAACGATTTATTATTTGGAATATTTACAAGATCCAAAGAATCAAGATTTGCGTAACTATCTACAACAACTCCAGCAGGAGTAAGTACAGTAGGATTAATCAAACTAATACTAGTAGGAGTACCAACTTCATATTTAGTAACCTTAGTTCCAGTAGGTACTAATACATTAACTGTAGTACCACTAGCGTCTACCTAAGTCAATTCAGAACATGTAGTAAGATCGATATTGCCAGTCAAGCCTGTACAGTTCTAAATAGACAGTGTTTGTAAACTTGTCATATTAGAGAAGTTTACTTGAGTCTTATCATTATCCTGTATACTATTAGAAGTATTGGTAAGACTAGTAAATCCATCAAGAATAATACCAGTTACGTTTGGTAAATACTTAAATAAATATGAACCGTTTGCAGTAACCAAATTAGGTAATGTACTTACATAGTTAGTAAAGTCTATAGTTCCATTCAACGCATACAAATCCATCTTATAAATATAGTTGCGCCCAATAGGAGAACCAAACTGTGTAGTATAAGTATCGTTTACAGGATTATACAGCACCTGGTTGCTTTGTACAATAGAAAGTACATCATCAGATACAACAATAGTAGCAGCTGCTGTTATTTCCTTACCAGATACAAATCTGGTAACAGCGCTTACTGTATAGAACTCCATAGCATCGTTAGTGGGCATTGCTGCGTCGCAAGAGATACGTACACCGTGTTTGTTAGTGTAAGAAGAAGCTGTAATATAATCATCATACAGTTCAGCAAGACCAGCTCCAGT
>Ga0310691_10007728_pt1 | contig 11151 bp, 12 predicted proteins | sample 176DNAGHGlowgp2_FD_203887 | JGI IMG/M metagenome (GOLD analysis project Ga0310691, IMG submission 203887) | Sheep rumen microbial communities from Palmerston North, Manawatu-Wanganui, New Zealand - 1766 DNA GHGlow gp2 (v2) (version 2) | ecosystem: Host-associated > Mammals > Digestive system >... | reverse complement strand
TTCAACTTGCCCACCGACTGCTCGACGGCGGCCTTGCAGTGGTTGCAGTGCATACCCTCAACGACATAAACCACCGTCCCGGCTTCGGTTTCCTGTTTCTTGAATTTGTCAAAGAATTTCATACCCAATGCAATTATGATGAATAAAACTAATAATGACGAACATACGATTTGGAACACGCTGGGCGCGGCGGCCTCTTCGTGGCAACAAGCACCGTGCATTCCGCAACTTTCGGACATGCCGACGACATTGATGCCGAAAGCGTTAATCAGCAGTCCAAAGAGGATGGAAAAGCCCACGATGGTGAGCAGGTAGATCCACGTGAAGCGGCTTCCCATCGACTTCTTCACCACGAGGATGGAGGCGATGTTGACCGCCGGACCGGCCATCAGCATTACCAAGGCGGCGCCGGGCGAGAGGCCTTTCATCATCAGGGCCGCCGCCACGGGGATGCTGCCGGTGGAACAGATGTACATCGGCACCGCAACCGCCAGGATGACCAGCATCTGCAACAGCGGCTGGCTCCCGAAGGAGAGGAAGAACTTGTCGGGCACGGCCACATTGATGAGGGCGGCCACCAACAGCCCGATGACCAATCTCAGCCCGATGTCCTGAATCATGTCGAAGTAGGCGTACTTGAGCACGCGCCACAGTCGGTTGCCGCTTTCCACTTTGCAGGTTGTTTCAGAGACCTGTCCGCCATCGTCGGCATTCACGAAACGGTTCACCAAAAAGCCGCCGCAGATGCCGGTGACCAGTGCGGCCACTGGGCGAACGATGGCGAAGCCCAGCCCCATCAGCGAGAAGGTGGCCAAGATGGAGTCGATGCCTGTCTGCGGTGTGGCGATGAGGAACGAGGCCACCGCGCCTTTCGAGGCACCCTCGTTCTTGAGCCCGACGGCCGTGGGGATAACCCCGCACGAGCAGAGCGGCAACGGGATGCCCAGCAATGCCGCCCACAGCACGGAAAGCTTGTTGTCGCGCGACAGATACTTGGCATAGAACCGCTTCGGCACGAACACGTGCAGGATTCCGGCGATAAGGAATCCCAACAGCAGATAGGGGCTCATGGCGTTGAGCACAGACAGAAACGCATTGCAAAATTCTCCCGCAGTCATTTTATTGTCAAAGGGTTAGACGAATTTATACCAATTCTTGTTTTTGTGGCAAATGTACATAAATTACGAATATACACAGACAGATGAAATTGACGCTGTAGAGACGTTTCATGAAACGTCTCTACAATTTCAGAGGAAAGATACCTTTTTTCTGTAATCTGAAGGGCCTGAACCATAAAATCAGGCATTTGAAGATCGACTCTTCACCCCCATCCGCGCCAGCATCTTGATGCCATACACCGGCCAGTAGGGCACCTTTTCGATGCCCGTGCGCACACGCGGGATGTCCGGCGCAGGAGGCGACTTATACTTCTGTGAGCAGAAATCCCATATAGAAGGGGAGTGTGAGCAGCTGCCCATCACGTCCTTATCATAGTTTGGTTTCCTTCTATTCGTAGCGAATGTTGCAAAGCTGCTCGCTTAGTTTAAACAGCCGTGTGGCATTTTCCGTCGTCACCTGTTTATTGTACTTTTTTTCGCAATGGTTTGAGCCGATTCTCAGCGAGTTCTTCACCCGCGCGATCCGTGGAGAGCCGCCCGCGCAAGAAGCCATCATTTTCGAATTTTTTCGTTGGTTTTTGCTTTGATTTGTGCAAAATTCTTATTCTTGCAACCAAATAGTGTGTTGTGTTTTGAAATTGATTGATACAAAAATAGATAAGTAAATATTAAAGAAAGAAAAACTCAGTAATTCCGTGACTCTACTCCCGAATTTTATGGAAAAATCGGGAGTACACTCCACAAAATCATAAGGTTTGATGAAAAAATTCGCCGGTCCGGCGACATGGAACTTTGTGTTTTGGTTATTTACAACCGATCACTACATTACAATCATTAACCTCTTTTTTAACAGTATCCCCTTCTTTAATCTGATTATAAACATTTTGAGGAATATGAATTGTTAGTAAACTATCACAAGTATAATCAAAATAAATATTACTATTATAAGGAAATGATGGTTTTGGTTCTATTTGATGCAATAATAGTGTTACTGAATATTCATCTTCATGTTTTTTTTTGACAAAAACATTATGTTTTTTTTCAATAACAACCCCTTCAAATTCAAGTCCTAAAAAATAATCTTTCTCTTTTTGCAATTTTATTCGCGTTTCTTCTTGAATGGCTTTTCCATATTGAAGCAATTCAAAAGTACAACAACCAACTATTGCAAGAGCAATTAAACAAATAATTTTCCATACTGTTGTCTTTTTAATCATATTTTTTTCTAATTATGGAATAAACCTCCAAGCATTTCGTCTTTATGTTTTACTGCCGCAAAAATACACATTATTTAAAACTGAACCCCGTTAGGGGTTCCCTGTCTGTAGCCGTTGGCGATACGGAATCCCCCACAACCCCGTATGGGGTTGCACATCGGACACAATAATATTCTGACAACCCGTTGAAAATGAATCTCCTACGGAGATTTGGAACCGCACATGTGCATCCGTTGGCTACAGACAGGCATCCCCTAACGGGGATGAGTCCCCCCCTCACGCCGGATTCTTCACCCTGACCTTCGACCACGTCTGCAGCACCACCGAGACAATGATCAGCGCGATACCGAGGACAAACGAGAAGTTCAACTCGTGGTATTCCTGGAAAATCAACATCGCGAGGATGATGCTATAAACGGGCTCCAGATTGTAGGTAAGGTTAACCGTGAAAGCGTCAATCTTCTGCAGAACAATGATTTGCAACAAGCATAGCCCGATAGTGCAAACCACCACCATAAAGGCCATATAGGGATAGTCCATGCCTGTCGGAAGGAACTTCCCGACCGGCAGGATGGCGTTGTAAACCGGGAGGATGACGCTGAGGACGACAATGCCGCCGACCATCTCCCAGAAGAGCATATTCTTGGCTTCGTAGTCCTTGCCGACGTGCTGGTTGGCGATGGCGAACAGGGCGTACAAGGCCGAGGAGACGATTCCCAAGGCAATGCCCAAACGGTATCGGGTGTCGAAGTGGAAGATGAGATAGACGCCGCATACCGTGAGAATGCTGAACAGGAACTCGCGCACGGAGAAGCGGTGCCGGTTGATGATGGGCTCGAGAAGCGCAGTAAAGAACCCAACCAAGGAGAAGCAGACCACCCCGATGGAGACGTTCGACGCCTTGATGCTGGCGTAGAAGAAGATCCAGTGCAGGCACAGTAGCACGCCCACGCCGCCCATCCGCGCCATATCCTTGAAACGGAAATGCCGCATCTCTTTTCGGAGGAGCAGGAACAACGCCATCAGGGCGACCGCCCACGTCATCCGGTGCCAGACGAGCACCACGGGATCCAGCTCGATGAGCCGTCCCAGCACCCCAGTGAACCCCGCGATGAACACGGAGAGGTGCAGCAGCAGGAAGCCTTTATGGTCTTTTGTGGTCAAGTTGGATTATCTAAAAATTTGATCCGTCATTCTCTTCCAGCCATTTCTCCAAAATCGCGCAGTACTTGTCGGTCTGTTCCACAAAGCAGGTGTGACGGGCGCCTTTGAAGACCTCCCAGCGGCTGTTCGGGATGTTCTCGTAGAGCGAGGCGGCCACCACCGGGGTGCAGATGTCGCGGGTGCCGCTGCAAATCAGACAAGGCTGTTTGATTTCGTTGAGGCGGTCGGTGTATTCGAAATCGGCCAAGCTACCCAGCGGCTGGTACTCGTTGGGCCCCCAGCCGTAGAGATAGGCTTCGTCGCCCGCGCGTTTGGGACGGCGGATGCATTCGGGCGAATTCTCATCGACACTGATGACGTAACGCTCGTAATAGTGGTCGTTGGCGCGAAGATAGTCGGGGTCGTCCCATTTGCCGGTGGCTTCGGCGCGACGGATTGCCTCTTGGTCCTCTTCCGACATGTATTGGATGAGACGGTGCTGCTCGCTGGCCCATAGCGAACTGGAAGCGTGACCCGAAGAGAGAATCACCGATTTGATGCCTTCTGGCTTACAGTCAATGATATAGGCGATGGCCTGCATGGCGCCCCACGACTGACCGAGCAGGTGGATTTGGTCAAGGTGCAGGTATTCGCGCAGGGCGATGAGCTCGTTGATCCAGGTTTCCTGGGTCCACAACTCGGGATGCCCGTCGAGATAGGAGTTTCCGCATCCGATCTGGTCGTAGGAAATCACCTGACGGCCCGTGTCGGCAATACGGTCCAGCACTTCGAAATAGTTGTGCGTGCTGCCCGGTCCGCCGTGCAACAGCAGCAACGCCGGCTTGTTTGACGGTTCGCCGACGATGCGGTAATAGGTTTGATAGCCCCAAAAGGGCATATATCCTTCGCTGATAAGATGTTGTTTCATAATGGGACTGTTTTATGACCGCAAAAATACCACTTTTTTGCGAATCATAGGCTCAGACCGCACTGATAATCCGTGTTTTTCAAGAAAAAATGCCGACTCGTTGGTGAAACCGGCCTCAAACTTCTTGACCTGTTTGAAGTCAAGTTCCATTTTCATTTGGTCGAGCATAAAATGCCCTATGTAGCTGTCGGAATGGATCTTGCCCCCCACATCGAAAAATTTCTCGCGTCACATTTTTGCTACTTTTGCGACTAATATGGCAAAACGAGCCAGTTTCGTTTATTTATTGCATAAAAAAACTCATCTTTCTGAATTTGTTTTTTCAAGGGGAAACCCACAGGAATAACTAATCTCGGAGGCAACGGACAGAATAGCCAAAACCTTTAGAGTTGTAATTACCAGAAACGGCGGAGTTGTTATAGAATAAACAGCATCCCAAAACTGATGTCACGCTAATATCTTCGTACTCGGTTGTGCTCCAGAAATTTGCTTGATGCCTCATGCTTGCAGGGTAGCAGCCATAATAAAATGCTCCGTAAAAACCGGCAGGGAATGCACTAAATCCAGTGGCATTGTTGGTGTATGTAGGATTTCCCACACAACAGGGAATATGGGGCGTTTCAAGTCCCCCCGTCTCAGAATGCGTAAAAAGTTCCCAATCGGTCTCTGAAGCTAATGCTTTTGCTATGTCATTGGAGTCGTTTCCGCAATAATAATTGCCATTTTTTAGCAAATAGTCCCTCAATTGAATCCATTCAGCATTACTTGGCACATGCCACCCTTTGGGGCAAATACCTTGCACACCACTTGGATTTGCATTGGAGGCAGACGAATTGTGCATTACTGCTTTCCAATTGTACCAATAGCCATAGTCTCTCAGGTCTCGTCCGTTATCAAAATCATAGTAGCAAGCGACACTGTCACTAACTTCCGTTTCTAAAGGGATTGCAGTGCCATCATCATAGTGGGTGGTGCGTAAATTGCTCTGCATCCACACTTGTTTGCCGATCACAACGGCATTATACGTGTTTCCATCATAGTCAACAACAGCATTTTCAATAATATCTCCATCTTCCAAAGGGGTTGGATCATCAGGGACAGGGGGCGCTACGGGATTTCTCTCGCAGGCAGCAAAGAAAAGTGCTAACAAAATGTATAAGATTCTCTTTTTCATAATTCAATTTTTTTACGCTGCAAAGATAATATTTTTTGAGAAAAACATGGCTGATTTGGACACGCCAACACAACCGCGCCCCCTATATATCAAAAAAAATCTCCCCTCACGTCACATTTTTGATATTTTTGCAACTAATATGGCAAAACGACCCTGACATGAGAGACCAACGAGAATCGGAATTCATGGAGATGCTGGCGCGGTGCGAGCGGACGCTGTTCAAGGTGTGCCTCTTCTACACCGACCGGCAGCCCGACAACGTCCGCGACATGTACCAAGACATCGTGTGCAACCTCTGGCAGGCGTGGCCGAACTTCCGGCACGAGAGCAAGGAGAACACCTGGGTCTATCGCGTGGCGTTGAACACCGCTGTCGCACAACTGCGCAAGCGGAGCCGAACCCCCTCGTTCGTGCTGCTCACCGACGAGATGGTCGCCACCCTCGCCGACCTCAAACACGAGGAACTCGCCGAAAGTCTCTACCGCCTGATCGACCTCTTGGGCAAAGCCGACAAGTCGCTCATCCTGCTGTACTTGGACAAGATCCCGTACGAGCAGATTGCCGAGATTGTAGGCATCAGCGAGGCCGCCGCAAGGAAACGGGTGGAACGTATCAAACAGAAGTTAGTCATATTAAACACCGAAAACAATGGAAAAGACATTTGAACAGATAGAAGCGCTTTGGCAGCAGCAGGATGAACGGCTGCAGCGCATCGAACACGTGCAGCAGGAGTCCGTGCGGCGGCTTTTGCACCGAAGCATCACCTCGACCCACCGCCGCTTCCTGATCGAAAACCTCTGCGCCGTGGTTCTGGGCATCTTGGTGGAAGTCTTCGTGCTTTCGAAAGCGGAGATGTGCTTCGCCAGCTGGAGCTTGGCCATACCCTACTTGATATTCAACGTTCTGTTCCTCGCCAGCGTGGTGTGGTACACCGTATGGGTGGTCCGCTTCTGGAAACATGACCCGCTGAACTCCCCCACCCTTTCCGCAATGCGCTTCGCCGACCGCTGGCATCTGGCGTTGAAACGCTCCACAATATGGGGATTCTGCGTCGTCCTTCCCCTTTGCCTTGCCGTGAGCTTCCCCGTTTTCGCCTACATCTTCTATCAAAAACCGTTCCACTTTACAGATCTCCAATATCTTACCCCTCTGCAGATTCTCTTCTCCGTGCTGTTTTACTCCGCCTGCATTGCGTATGCGATTTATGAGCTGAGACTGACGCGCGAGCTGAAAGAAAACCTGAAGATTTATGACGAACTATTAGATTAACGATATGTCTAAGATGGCTTTTAGCTATTAGCCATTAGCCAGCCAATAGCCAAAAGCCAAAAAATTACAAACCTAACAATCAAATCAATATGAAAAAAATCTGTTTTTGTTTCCTGACCGGAATAATCCTCTTTACGGGTTGTTATCAAACCAAAGCCGTCCAGTACAATGTCGATCCCGATAAAGTTTTCGGACAGCATTATACCGCCAAGGATTTCGGAATCTGGTATCTGTTAAGCTATTCCGATAATTTGTACAGCTCGTTGGTCAACGAGACGATGGAACGTTTGCCTGCGGATTTGTGGCAGAAGTTCACGGCTGCGAATGTCCACAAACGAATCGGGATGATGCTCGGCACCGACCGGCTGCTGAGTGCCCCGCAGATCATGTGCGAAATCGCGGGAGGCGCCTGCTGCGTCTCGGGTCCGGAGGAAGACGAGTGTTACGCCATCGCCACTGTCCTGCAAGGGGACAAATATGCGGTAGCCGTTTTGGGGACTCCTGTTTACTTTTCCCCGACGATAAACTTGTAGATGTCCTCCTCGGAATGGGCCGCGGAGGTTATGCGCCGAACTTCCCGCCCGTTCTCAAAGAGGATGACCACCGGGATGGTCATCGCGTCGAACTCGCGGGCGAGGGCGTGGCTTTGGTCGATGTCGAACTTGATGAAACGATACCCCTTGCCGAGTCTTTTGGCAACGTTCTCAAGTCTAGGGTACATCAGGCGGCAGGGACCGCACCAAGTGGCTGTCATCATGCAGACCACCTTTCCTTTGGCCACCGCCTTGCGGAATCCGACAGAGTCCACCGCTTTGATGCCCTTGGTGTGCACGGGGGCGTACATCCCCGTCGTGTCGCCGCTGATTACGGGGTTGCCCTCATCATCCACGCTCATCGAGACGACTCCTTCCGAAGGCACGACAAACAGCGCGTCGTCCACATTTCCCTGAACCACTGACACTAACTCGCTGACGGATTCAAACGAGCGCCCGTTCATCTGCATGCGTGTCACTTTGCGGACGGGCAGACCACGGCCATATTCAGACGGAATGTAGTAGGAGGTGTCGAGCCATACGGTAACCTTTCCGGCCATCATGTCGATGTCACTCTCAATCTCGATGCGGAGGCAGTGGTGGCCGTCAATGTCTTCCGTGGATAACGTGTCGTCGAACTGCGCGTCAAACAGGATGTCGGCGTCGTAGTCGGCGCTGCTTACAATGGGTTTGCCCATCATGCTCATGATGGTGTACATTTTCTTCTCCTCGGAGAGGTATAGTATCCGCATCTTGCTCATCGGCATGTCGGTCAGCTGGTCTTTGCCGCGGTAATAGACGGTGTAGTTCTGCGCTGACATGCCGTTCATGCTCATGCGGTAGGTGGCCACCCCTTCGAAGAGCGTCTGCGCGCACAAAGTGCCGACAGCCAACAGGCAGGTCAACAGGAGGAAATGCTTTTTCATTTTCTTGAATTATATTTTGGCTGCGAAGATACGCTTTTTCTCTATCATGCCAGGGAGTCTGTCTGCTTTTTCTGTTGCGCCATGGCGATGATGACCACCGCCGCGAGAATGAGCACTATACCGATGGCAAGATAAGCCGTGAACGGTTCGTTGAACACAAGCAGGCCGATGAGCACGGCAGTGAGCGGCTCGAGCGCGCCCAGGATGGCGGTGGCAGTGGAACCGACGTATTTGGCGGCATACACCATCAGCACTAGGGCGAAGATGCCAGGCACCAGGGCGAGCCAGCCCACATAGAACCAGCTGACGGCTCCCCGGGGCAGCGTGAGCGGCAATCCCGCGACCAAAGAATAGACCACCATCCCCAAAGCACAGTACAGGAGAACGTAAAAGTTGATCTTGATGGAGGACATCTGCAGGTTCCCCTTGTTCATTAGGATGATGTAAAGGGCGTACGACAGCGCCGAGGCCAGCACCAAAAGCACCCCTATCGTGGACAATGCCTCGCCGTTGTCGCTCCAATACAGCAAAACAACCCCCACGCCCGACAGCAACAGCGACAGCAGCGTGGCGAAGGTGACGCGTTCGTGAAAGAAGAGCGCCATGATGACGGCGGTCATCACGGGATAGGTGAAAAGTATGGTGGAAGCCACACCTGCCGCCATGTAATGGAAACTCAGGTAGAGGGTGAGCGACGACACGATGAACAGCAGTCCCAATCCTGTCAGCACGCGGAACTCCTGCCGTGTCACCTTGAAATTCTCTTTTCGGAAAAGCATCACGATGGCGATGATCACCCACGCCAGCCCGAAACGGTAGAACAGAACGCTGTTGGTCTGCATTCCGGTGGCATATAACTTCAAGGCACCCAGCGGGTTGGTGCCATAACAAACGGCGGCGGCGATGCCCGCCAATGTTCCTATAAACTTACGATTTTTCAACTTTTCAAAAATATTATTGTTGTTCAGAGGCTTAGCGGAGAGCTACTACTTGTCAATATTCACCAGCTTGTACTTCTTCGTCCCCAAACCGATTTTCTCAGCCCAGTCGATGGTGTGGGTGCCGTGCTGCTGGTCGATGCGGGAGAGCAGGTCGGTGGGATCGTTGGTGGCGGTCACCTTCTGCTGGTTGATGATATCGACGCAGGCCTGGTCGAGGGCCACGGGGTCGGTGCTGGCGAGGATGCCGTAGTCCTCCAATTTCACGGGCTCGGGATGGTCCACACAGTCGCAGTCGATGCTCATGTTGTTCATCACGCTGATGTAGATGATGCCCTCCTTCTTCTGGAAGTAGTCGGTCACAGCTTGCGCGGCCGCCGCCATGCTCTCGAGGAAGCCGTCCTGGTCACCGATGTACTCGGGGGTCCAGAGCTTCTCCATGTCGAGAACTTCCATCTTGCCGGCGGAGTGGATGTAGGCCTTGCCGTTCTGGCTGGCGCAGCCGATGCTGAGATTCTTGAGCGCGCCGCCGTAGCCGCCCATGGGATGGCCTTTGAAGTGGTTGAGCGCGATCATGAAGTCGTAGTTGGCGATATGAGAGCCCACAATGTCGTACTTGATGTGCGAATTGTCTTTCACGGGAATGTGCATCTCGCCCTCCTCGTCCATGATGTCAACCTTGAACAGCGGTTTGAAGCCGTGTTGCTCGATAATCTTCCAGTGGTTGGCAGAGGTGTTGCGCTCGTCTTTAGCGTCTTCGGGGGCGTTGCCGTAGGCGGTATTGCACTCCACGATGGTGCCATCGACCAGCATCACGAGGTCTTTGATGAGTTCGGGCTTAAGGTAGTTGGGGTTGCTGCACTCGCCGGTGGAGATCTTCACCAACGCCTCGGGACTGATGTCACGGGTCAGATAGACGGTCGCGGCCTCGGGCTGCGCCGTATCGTTCTCGGTTTGGGGTTGGCTGTTCTTGCCGCTCTGTCCGCAGGAGGCAAGCACCAAGGCGGCGATGACGATAAAGGGGATGTTTCTCATTTTGATAGATTTCTATTTATTAATAATGATTTTCTTTTGCAAAGATATATAAATTTCGAATATGTGCAATCAAATGAACTTGCCCAGTAGAGATGTTCCATGGCGTGTCCCTACCCTTCCATCTCGGGGTGCTGCACGGACAGCGGGAGGCCTTCCTGCGAGAGATAGAACATGTAGAGGACGGCGGGCACGGAGCCGCGGTTCTCGCCATGGTGGACTATTCCGACCATCTCGACGACGGCTTCCCCCTCGTGTACGACCTTCGTTCTGCCGTCCTGGTCGATAATAGTCAGCTCGCCCTGCACTAACACGCCGTAGTTCATCACGGGATGGTGATGCCAGTCCAGCTTCTCCCCGACGGGAAAGACGTATTTCATGACCACTAATTCGGGTCTGCCTTGCAGGTAATCAGGTAGTTCCGCACCATCCCAGCTCTGCGAGGTGCGGATAAGTTCGATTTTTTGTGTACTCATTTCACTCGATGATTTCGGTTGGCAAAAGTACTGGTTTTTTCGATGTCTTTGGATGAAAAACATCAAATCATAACAAAATAAAAATGCAGACTTTCGGGCTATAACTCGATTTTTTGTTGAGATATAGCCCGAAAGTCTGCAATATTGCTGTTGAGGCTACTTTATGCCTCGATGAGTGGTTTCTTTTTCATAGTTTTTCACAACCCCTTAATCTCCTCCTCTGTCAGGCCCGTAATCTCAGCAATATCGCCAACGGCGTAGCCCTTGTCCCTAGCTCTTTCTCTCATAAATCAGTATTTTATCACGGTTAGCAGTTTCTGCGGCATACGGTCGGAGCGTACCATCCACCACCAAATCGACTTCGCGTCCGAGCAATTCCTGCAAATCCATCAACATA